>Ga0307377_10006603_pt1 | contig 12128 bp, 13 predicted proteins | sample TR3MG_FD_202535 | JGI IMG/M metagenome (GOLD analysis project Ga0307377, IMG submission 202535) | Soil microbial communities from Risofladan, Vaasa, Finland - TR-3 | ecosystem: Environmental > Terrestrial > Soil > Coastal area > Acid sulfate soil | place: Finland: Risofladan, Vaasa | collected...
CCGCCTTCGCAGCCCTCGCCGCAAAAGACCCCATGGTCGTCCTCGCCCGCCAGCGCTTCGTCTGGAAGCAGTGGCACCCCGAGACCACCGCCGCCATCCGTTGGTTCACCGGCTGGATGCTCCTCCTCATCCTCAGCGGCCTTGTGCTCCTCGCCGCCTGGCCTTTCATCGCAACCGTGTGTCTCGGCCTCGGCGTCGCCGCATTCTCCGTGCTCGCCATCGCCATCAACGTAAAAAACCGTCAGCGCTCAACCCTGTTTCAAATCGCCAGCGCAATCGCCCTCACATCCAGCTCCCTCGCCATGTCGCTCTCTGCAACCGGCGGAATCGCACCCTGGTGCTGGTGGTTGTGGCCTCTGCTTGCCTTGCAGGCCACTGCGGGAATCCTCATCGTCCACGCGCGTCTCGACGCGCGCATCGCCTTGCGCTCCACCGCAGTGCCCCGCGAAAACTACCGCCGCGCCGCGCAACTCTCTGTCGTCGCATTAGCCAGCGCCGCCGTCGCCGCCATCACTGTCCACCGCAGCTTCATCGCACTCGCACTTGTGATTGCAGCCCTCGGCTACGCCTACGATCTCCACCGCCAGCGCAACGCCGCGTCTCTCCAGCTCCCGCTCAAATCCGTAGGCCAGCAGGCGCTCGCCCTATCATCCTTCTACGCCATCCTGTTAATCATCGGCCTCTGGTAACCGCGACGCGCAGAGAGCGTAAAAAATCCAGCACCTGAAAGCTGCTCTTTTCACTTCCACTCATGCGGCGCAGCCCCCGCCGGCTCATGATGTGTAATCTCCGTATAAGTAGCCTCTATATCCCACGCCAAATCTTTAGGCACCCAGTTCCCATCCCGCTCCGGCAACTCAACATGAATCTCCTTGAGCGTCTTACCCGCGTTCACCTGCGCCTTCACCGCGCTATACAAATCCAGCAAAAACTCTCGCTGTCCCTCCAGAATCTCAATCCCGCCCGCATCCCCATGCCCGGGCAGCACATGCAACGGCCGCAGCGCAATCGCCTTCTCCAACGCCCGCGGCCAGTTGGCAATATTCGCATCCCACAGCTTATTGCGCGGCCCGTTCACCGCTCCATCGCCCGTACAAAGCACCCGTTCCTTCGGTAGCCACACATATCCATCCGCCGGTGTGTGTCCCCAGCCAAGAAACAGGAATTCCACCTCCCGCGTCGCATCCTTCAAAACATAAGGACTCTTCCGGAAAGTCTTCAGTGGCCGTTGCACATTATCCTGGTGCTGGTCGCGCACATCCGCGCGCTTGGCTTCAGCCGCCTGCCACCGCGCCGGCTCGTAGCGATCCATCTCGGCAAGAATCTTGTAGTAGCCGATCGTAGTCGCGCCCGCCGCCGTCCAAACTGAATTGCCATAAGTGTGATCGCCGTGCGCGTGCGTATCAAACACATACCGCACCGGCTTCGGAGACAGTTGCTTCACTTCCGCAATCAGCTCGCGCGCCCGCCCCGGATAGTTTGCATCCACCACGATCAAATAATCCTGCATCTCGATCACAGCCGTGTTGCTGTAACCCTTATGCGCATCCCCGAGAAGAAACCACACGCCCGGCGCAATCAACCGAGGCGGCGCTGTCTGCCCGCGCAACTCCCCAACACCCAATACCGCAACAAGCACAATAGCCGCAACAGCAGACCGCCTCAGCCGCATCGCCGCAAACACCGTCCCGTCACGACTACGCAATCAATGCCCCGCCGCCCAGCCCAATCCATCCGAGCTCTTGCCCGTAGCAATCGACCGCGTCACCTTCCACGTCCCGAGGTCAATCTCATCCACACGGTTTGCGCCCAGGCAGGAGACATAAGCCACCTTCCCACCCGGCCTCGTCAGCACCTCCTGCGGATCGGTGCCCACCTGCACGGTATGCGCCACCTTCATCGATCTCAGGTCCACGACATCCACCACATTTTTCGCCGGAATCGGCATCAGCAGCCAGCGTCCATCCTTCGTAGCTGCCGCGCCATAACCCAACCCGCTCAGCGGAACCCACGTCTTCACCTTGTTGGTCGCCGTGTCAATCACCGCCATCTGCGGCTTCGTCTGGTCCGCCGTAAACACCCAGCGGTCGTCGTTTGAAATCGTAATCCGCTGCGTCTCGCCGGAGACATGAATAATATCAAGCGTCTTGCGCGCCTTCATGTCCAGCACTGAAACCGTTCCCGGTCCAACGTTGGCCGTGTACCCCCGCAGCCCGTCGTGCGAAATCGCAAGCATGTGGCTCTCGGGCTGGCCAGTCGGAATCGACCCCACAACCTTCCACGTCTTCGGATCGATAACCGTCACCGAGTGGTCCAGCTCGGTCGTCACGTAGAGCATCCCGTCCTTGGGCCCAAACACAGGGCAATGCGGCCGCACGCCATGGTCGAATTCGATCGTGTGCACAATCTTCCGCGCGGCAATGTCGATCACCACAATCTTTTTCCCATCGGTCCCCGGCTTGCCCACGCCAGAGTTTCCATAGATCGGCACAATCGCCAGCCGCCCGTCCGGCGAGCCGGCCACTTCGTGGCCCGTGATCCCGTCTTCATTGACAGAAGCAATCACCGCTCCTGCCACGGGGTCCACAATCGCCAGGCTCGTGTCGCCCTTTTGAGCGACAAGCAAACGGCTGTGTTGCCCAAACGCTACGGGAACGGCAGCCGACAAAAGAACCAAGGGAAGAAGCAACTGAATTGACCTCAAGGGAAACCTCGCTGAACTCACGCAACGACTATAGCGCATGGACGATTCAACAAGAAACCTTCTTCGGACTCTGTTCCAGCCCCGGCGCAACCCAATCCGCTATCCTTGCCGTCATGGGCCTTCCAGCAGGCGATCAGGAACTCGTGCAAATCATGGACGCGGCATTAGCCGATGCCGCGCGCCGCGCCGGCAAATGGCTGGTCTGCCGCCAGGGATGCACGCAATGCTGTCACGGCGCATTCGCCATCAACGAGCTGGATGCCCAACGCCTCGTTGCCGGCATGGAAACTCTGCGCGGTGAAAATCCAAATCTTGCCGCCGAACTTCAGCGCCGCGCGCGTATCTGGATTTGCGAGCATGGCCCCAGCTTTCCCGGCGATCGCGAAACAGGCCGCATAGGCGACTCCGATACTGACCGCGCCCACTTCGAAGACTTCGCCAACGACGCTCCCTGTCCCGCCCTCGATCCCGCGACCGGACGCTGCGATGTCTATCAGTGGCGTCCCATGACCTGCCGCGTCTTCGGCCCGCCCGTGCGCATCGACGCTGGCCCCGACGCCGACTCCGAAGAGACCAACGCACTCGGCCACTGCGAACTATGCTTCGTCGGCGCTACGCCCGCGGAAATCGCTGCCTGTGAAATGCCAATCCCGCATGAACTGGAAGAAACGCTGGTCAACGAAATTCCAGCCCAAGGCGAAACCATCGTCGCGTTCGCCCTGCTTCGCTAAAGCAACCGCGCCTCACTGCGCCGGTGGCGCGCAAGGCTCCTCTTCGGCCTCGAAATCGAACTTGCGAAGATTCCTCATGCACTCTGCCAGTGCGCCCATCATCGTCTCGCTCCATCCGCACGGATGAAACTTCATCGTCTTCTGATTCAGCTCAATATCCGCCTGGGCAAAAAACTGCAGATCGCTCGTCTTTGGGGTCGCAAACTCCTTGATCGTGATGCGCGCTTCAATTTCACCACCAGCATGTTGCTTCGTCATCGAAAAAAAGTGCAGCTTCGCCAATGCCTCCGAAGCGTCTCGCTGCACATACTTCCAATCAGCCATGAACTTGACCTCCAAGTCGCGCCTAATCAAGTGCCAAGTTTATCCGATCTCGCCCAAACAATCCCATCGCAATTTGGGGCCAATTACATCCGCTCAAATGCCGTAAACTGGCCATTGGACTCCAACATGCAAACCCGCCCCTGCTGGGTCGAAATTCGAACCCGCTCCCTCGAGCAAAACTATCGCTTTCTCCAAAGTCTCGCCCCTCTCGATGCCGAGCTCCTTACTATCGCCAAGGCAGACGCCTATGGCCACTCGCTTGCCCTGTGTGCTCCGGCCCTTGTGCGCGCCGGAGCCAGGTTTCTCGCCGTCACCAGCGTTGAAGAAGGCGTCGCCGCGCGTGCTCTCTGTCCTGAAGCACGCATCATGGTGCTTGCAGGCATCTTTCCCGGCCAGGCCGCCGCAGTGGTCCAGCACCACCTCACGCCCGTCATCTGGGAGCCAGCGCAATTAAACGATCTTGAAGCGGCCGCGCGCTCGACAGGTCTGCGGGCCAGTGGGCTTGCTGTTCATCTGGAAATCGACACCGGCATGAGCCGCCAGGGCGCGAATATTGAAGGCCTTGCCCCGCTCCTCGGCAGGTTTGAGCCCGGCTCGCCGTTCAAGATTGAGGGTGTCATGACCCACCTCTATGCCGCCGACGAAGCCGATGGCCGCGCCACCCAGGCCCAACTCGCCAATTTGCAGCAAGCGCTCGCCACAGTTGAGGCCGCCGGGCTCTATCCCGACTGGCTCAACGTGGGCGGTTCCGCCGCACTTCTCAGTGGCACGGGCGGCGACCTTGCGGCTCTGGCTGCCCGCCATGGCATGAAGGCCATGCTGCGCCCGGGCCTGTCGCTCTATGGAGTGACGCCGCGTTTCGATCCCACCTTCGAGTCCGCTGAACCGCCCGCGCTCGCAGCCGCCCGCGCTCAGCTCCAGCCCGTTCTCTCCTGGAAGACCGCAGTCATGAGCGTCACCACCATTTCACCCGGCACAGTGGTCGGCTACAACGGAACCTTTGTCGCCACAGAGCCCATGCGCATCGCGCTGGTAGCCGCAGGCTACGCCGACGGTCTCGTCCGGCTGCTCGGCAACCGCTTCGGCTTGCTGGTTGGCGGCCAGCCCGCCCCAATCGTCGGCCGCGTCAGCATGGACCACGCAGTCCTCGACGTGACAGAGATCCCCGGCGTCAAACCTGGAGACGAAGTCGTGATTCTCGGAACCCAGGGCCAGCAGACAATCACCGCTTACGATCACGCCGAAGCCACCGGAACCATTCCCTGGGAAGTCTTCACGCGTATTGGCGCGCGAGTCCCGCGCATCGCTGTCTAACGGAAGACAAAGAAAACTTACCCCGCCGCCGTCTCCTCCGGACAGCGAGCCAACCCCGTCGCCCCCTGCACGGCCTCGATCATTGCCTCAAACCCCATGCACGAGTTCAGCAGCATGTGGTAAAGCCCGCGTGAGCACCACTCCTGTTGGTAAAACTTGCGGATCACCGCCGCGCGGCGCTTGTCAAAGGCCGCCAGATGCTGGTCAGCGTTCTCGGCCTGCTCTGGAAACGCATGGGCAAACCAGTGCCGCTTGGCGCTGGCCGTGGCGTATACAAAAACGTGAAAGCACCCTGGCCTTCCCGCCAGCGCGCAAGCCGCGCCACGGCCCACCAGAACGCAGTTGCCCTCCTCGGCCGTCTCCAGAATCTCCTTGCGAATCAACGCCAGCATCCGCTCCGAGTCGAACATTTGCTCGTCGCTGATTGCCGCCATCGAATAACCCGTATCGTGCCAGAAGAGCTTGCCGTATCGGTAGTACCAGGGATCCAGCCGCTCGTCGAACCTGGCAGCCACTTTCGGGTCCACGCCAGCCATCCGCGCCGCCCCCGCCACAAGTTCAGAGTCCAGCAGCCGCCACCCAAGCCGCTCCGCAAGATCGTGCGCAAACTGTCCGCCGCGCGAACCGTATTCCCGCTCCACGGTAATAACTTTGATGGGCGCATGCATCATGCCAACTGTCGCCTCCCCGCGAAACGAGCATACAACGGAAAACCGCACAGAACAAAGCCGGCTCAGGAGGGTTCACCCTCCCGCGCCGGCTCTTTTTGCTCTCCATCCCCCGCCAGTTGCTATTGCGTCACAGGTTCCGCAAGAGGCATGTTGGGCGCCTTCAGATGGCGCGCATTGGGCGGCGGTGGCCCAACTGGCGCGTTTGGAACTACCGGTGCAGCTGGCAAGGCCGGCCCTTTCTTGATGCGCAGGTCGCCATTGCTCGTGCTGAGTACAATTTTCGCGCTGCCCGGACCAATCCGCCCGCTCACCGTCTTGTCCTCATCGCCACCGATCGTCAGGCTGTAGTCCGAAACTATATCTCCGTTGTGCGTGTGCCCATCCACCGTGCCCCCGGCGTTGGGCGGCAGCGTAAGCTCAATGTCGCCTTTGTTGTTCTTGGCCTCCACGTTGTACGCGCCCGCCGGCTCAATCGACACGCGCCCGTTGCGGTCTTCCACGTAGCTGTCCCCGTAAATCTGGTTCAGGTCGATGTCCTTGGAGCGCGTCACCACGTGCACCAGCCCTTTCGACTGATTCACCCGCAGGCTGTCCGAGTCGAACGTCAGAGCCCCCGGCAACTCCGCGATCTGAATATCTGTGACCGACGTATGCACGCTCACCGGCCCACCAATATTCTCAATCCGCACATCGCCAAAAATCTGTCCGTTCGTCGATACGCGGCCCTTGATGTCCGAAAGAGTCAAATCGTTGCAGTTGCCGTCTGCCGTAACGTCCCCGTCAACTTCGTGTGCGGAAAAATCGTGTCGGCTGTTCGACAGGTGCACCAGCACAGAACCCGTAATCGAGTTCAGATGCGTGTCCCCATGCGCCGCGCTTACGGTCAGTCCAGCGCCAAGTCCAGCCACAGTCACATCGCCACTGCCGGAGTTCAAAGTAACGCGTGCCGATTTCGGTACCGTCACCGTCAAATTCACGCGCCCGCTATTGTTGCCTTCCGACTTCACCAGCACCGCACCGTCGTTCACCGAGAGATGCGGAGCCTCCGAGTCGAAAATCTTCTTGGCGTCGTTGTCGGAGCTGGCAAAGGCCAATGCGTGGGCCTGCACCTGGATTGTCTGTCCGTCGCCCGCCGTCACGCTCACATCGCCGCGCGGATTTTCAATTTCGATCGACGCATTGGCAGGAATATCCGCCTGCAGAGCCTGATAATCAAAATCGTGCTGCGGCATGCCCCAGAAGTTGAAGAACTCCCCGTTATCGTTGTTCCACTGGTTGAACCAGGGGCTCATATGGTTCCATCCCGCTGCCCCAAAACCAAGAAAAGCCAGCAGAATAATCAGTCCCACAAAGCTGCCACTGCGCCGCACCGGCGTGTCCCGCCGCAAATCCAGCGCCCACTCCGCCAAAAGACCCAGGCCCGCAATAATCAGCAGCAGCGGCCACCAGTGCCCATACCAGGTCCAGAACTCGCCAGCGGCAATGTGGCCTGTCAGAATCAGCAAAGCCATCACGCCAACGCAGATCAGCAGCACCGGCCCAACAATCGAAGGAACCCGCGGGCCATACGGACCGCCATAGCCTGCCTTCCACGCGTGCCTTTGCGCCTTCCACGAGTCGCGCTGTGCCCGCCAGGCAGCCTTTTGCTGTTCCCGGTACGCCCGCCACTGCGTCTTAGGATCGTACGGCGGATACGGAGGCGGCACTCCGCCTCCAGGAGGATTCGGAGGTACGCTGCTCATGACTGTCCTCCCTCGCGATCTTTCCCCAGCTCATCGGTGGAAGCGACGATCGCCGACGCCGGCCCCGGATACGGTGGAACCCCCGTCGATGAAGCCGGATTCACGCCGCCGGGGTACTGCGGAGGCGGATAGCCTTCCCCGGAAGCCAGCGCGGCCCGCTCGGCAAGCGCAAGAACACCGGCAAGAATCAGAAAGAACGGCCAGCTCTTGCCCCAGCTCATAATGTTCGCCTGGTTCAGCAAAGCAAGGCCACCCACCAGCAACAGAAACGCAGGACCGCGCAAGCGGCGAATCAGTATATAGCGGTTCATTTGGACCCTCCTTGCGATTCTCCAAGACGGCGAACAATCAACCACACGCCCAGGCCGATCAAAAGCAGCGGCCACGTAAACTGAATCAGCCGGCCGGAAAATATATCCAACTGCCCCAGTAGAAACAGCACTCCCAATCCAATCAGCACAATCGCCCCAATCGGCTCCTTCCGGCCCCAGCCGGCCGGCGGAACAGGCGGCAAGCCCGCATTCGCAGCGTCCGGCGGCGGCGTGTACGGACCCTGATACGGACCCTGTTGATACGGAGCTCCCTGATACGGAGTCTGATAACCTCCCGCTCCAGGACCCTGACCCTGCCCCGGTCCCGCCTGTCCCGGATACTGTCCCCGTCCGCCCGCGCCCATCCAGCTCCCCAGCTCATTCAGTCCCAGAGGGTCAGGCAGCGGCTGCCCATCCCGCCGCGCGAGGGCTGTGTGGTAAGCCTCAAACGCCTGGTAAACAATCCACGCCGGGATGCACAGCCCGAAGAAGACCTCCAGACCCCCGTGCATCGCACTGGTCATCGTAACCAGCACCGCGAAGATCATCACGTGAGCCAGCCCCTTGATGAACTGACCGTTATACATCGCGCCCACGCCCGGAATCAGTCCCAGTACACCGGCTACCGCCGGACTCGGCGCGCCCGGCGGCGGCGCGGCAAAAGGTTGCTGATAGCTTTGCCATGCTGTCCAGCAAGGCTCGCAAAAAACCTGTCCGCCTGCCGCTTTCCGCACACACTCCGCGCACAAAGCCCTGCCGCAGTTCTGGCAAAATGCCGTTGCAGTTACACCTGTGTGATTTACGCAGTCCATACTGTGCCCCCTTCCCGTGCTTCCATTCCCGTCGTGCCATTGTGGAGCCGCCGGAATGCGCTGCCTGTCCCATTGAATGTCAAAGAGGCCTCTAAAAAGTCACCGGTATCGTCATCTGCCGGCTCCGTCAACGGCCTGACAGACTGTTGCAGCGGAGGGCTCATACGAGAGCCGCCATCCTTGTGACCCGGTGTCTGTTTCGATTCGCCCGGCGCAGCATTTTTCGGCTTCGCCTGGCCATTGTCGTCCTCTTCGCCTTCCGTCGTGCCCCGCAACTCCCGCATCCGCGACTCAACCTCATACACAAACCGCAGGTGGTCGTAATACCGGACAATCGGAACCGAAGCTGTTGTCAGACGCCGCTCCATAAACGAACGGATCGCCGTCGGCCGAAGATCGGCCATACGCACCTGGCTCAGCCGCACCCCTGTCAGGTTCAGCGTCAGTGCGATCGAGAAGAACGCCATCGCCGCCGTCATCATCAGTCGAGGTTCGGCAAAGCGGCGAATCTGCCCGCCAAGACCCGGACGCTGCCACGCCGGAGTCACCGGCAAAACCTGCGCGCCCCCGGTCATCAGCCCGTAACCCGCCACCTGTCCCGGCCCGGTTTGCGCAAGTATCTTGTCAAGAAGTCCGGCCGGGACCTCTGGTTCCGGGCTTAGAAACTCCAGCCACTCGCGCCCCTTGCGCGCCTCCTCAAACAGTGCAGCGCAAGCCTTGCAGCTCGCCATGTGCTCGGCAAACGTAGCCTCATCCTCGGGCTTCAGCAGTCCGTCGAGCGCGTCCGTCAAAAGAGTCTCCCAATGCCCGCAGGCGGGAGAGGTCGGAATGTGTGCGCGGTCTGCCATGGTTACATCACCTCTCGTTTACTACGTTCCAGCAAGCGCGCAAGTTCCGCGCGGCCCCTGCTGATGCGGGACTTCACCGTTCCCTCCGGTATCCCCAGCACCTGGGCAATCTCCTTGTAATCCATATCCTGCAGGTCTCTCAGAATGACTGCTTCCCGCAGCTCAACCGAGACGCGCGCCAGAGCCGCCTGCACCATCGCTGCCAGCTCCTTCTGGGCGGCCACTTCGTGCGGCGAGGCGTCACTGGCCGTCAGCCGCTCAATCGGCTTCAGCTCGTCGCTCCCCTCCCAGCCGTCGTCCAGCGAACCTGTGGCGCGCAGGTTCTTGCTCCGCCGAAAGTTGTCCACCAGCAGGTTGCGCGTCATCGTCGTAATCCAAACCTGCAGACTGCCCCGGCTCGTATCGAAGCTCGCAAGGTTCGAATAGATCTTCAGAAAAACATCCTGCGTCAGGTCTTCGGCGTCGGCCCCGTTCCCGGTAAACCGGTAGCAAAGCCCGTACACGCGCCGGTGATGCGCGCGCACCATCTCGGCCCACGCGCCAGAATCTCCATCCATGCAACGGCGAACGATTTGGGACCAGTCAACGTCCAGCGGTCTCACCTCCGCGCGTCTCGGAAAAGTTGCCGGGGAATTGGCTTGGGACCCCGCGAACAGATCCATGTCCTTGGGGTGGTGTGTGCTTCCACTCTGCGCAGCGCCGGCAGATGGCTTCCGTGGTTTGCCAATCTCCGGCGCATCCATTCTACGCCCAGATTGCTTCGCCAGCGGCCCCAATCCCATCATGCCCCAGCCCAATGTGCCCACGTACTGCATAGCGACCTATACGCAGCAGCCTTAACGTTGGTTCCGTACCCAGCAATTGCCCATCCTGTCCCCCTACCTCGCACCATCTCACCCAGCCAACCGGAGCCAAATCAAGACAATCGCATTGCGGTCCTGGCTGAGCGCCCAACCCTCCCGATAATCCGGAAATGCCGTAATATCTCCGTAGGCTTGTGACGCCACCTGAGTATTTCCGGCGCAATGCACTCAGCGGTCCGCAGCCAGAACTCCTTGACCGCCCGGACACCGTTTTGTCACATCTGAATTGTTGGAGTTGCCATGGTCATGTTCGATCCGGCCGCCATGTCCCACGGCCTCGAGGTCCCCGCAAAAACCCTGCCGGTTCCGGAAACAACGAGCCCGCAGATTCAAAAGCTGATCAACGCTCCGTTACGGCCTGGCTGGAACACGTTGCCGACGTCGGACCAGCAATGGCGGCAAGTCGTCGAAGCAGGCGCAGCGGCCACGCTGAAAACACTTCCCGGCCTTATCGATCGAATGAAGGTCAAAGTCGAAAAGACGACAATCGAGGGCGTCCGGGCGTTCATCGTCACGCCAGACTCGATTCTCCCAAACAATCGTCATCGTATGCTCATCCACATGCACGGCGGCTGCTACGTGTTTAATCCAGGTCAAGCAGGGCTTCCGGAGGCAGTCATGATGGCCGGCTTCGGTGGCTTCAGGGTGATCTCGGTTGATTATCGAATGCCACCCGAGGCATTTTTTCCGGCCGCGCTCGACGACGGCCTCACCGTCTACAGGCATGTATTGCGGACCACCGATCCGAAGCGCGTCGCGATATTTGGCGCATCGGCTGGCGGGGCTCTGACACTGGAAATTGTGCTGCGCGCCAGGCAGGAAGGAATTCCCGTTCCAGCCGCGATCGCACCCGGGACTCCGATGTCCGACGTCACCGGAGTGGGAGATTCCTTCTATACCAACGAATTGGTCGACAACGTTCTGGTCTCGCGAGACGGATTCTGCCAGGCGGCCGCGCAATATTACGCCGCCGGGCACGATCTGAAGGACCCGCTCATCTCGCCGATATACGGTGACATGGCGGGATTTCCGCCCACGATACTTACCAGTGGCACGCGGGACTTGCTGCTCAGCAATACGGTAAGGGTACACAGGAAATTGCGGCAGGCTGGCGTAGAGGCCGCGCTTCAGATTTTTGAAGGACAGTCGCACGCTCACTATCTACGCGACGACAGTGCTCCAGAAACCATCGAGGCATTCGCAGAGATCAGCGACTTCTTCGACAAGCATATGGCCAAGTAGGAACGGCAGGCGGCCCGGTCAAGCCCCTCCCAGGACCCAACATCTCTTCTGAAAAGCTGTGCCCGTCGGGGAACCCACTGGGTCGGCGCCCTTTGCGATGAGCGGGCGGGTGCATGTAAATCATCAAGACACTGCATCATCCCAAAATCGCGTCCACTGAAAACAAACCACTTACCAACCAGCAACCGGACAACAAAAAGTCACATTTCTGCTATCGAAAACAGCCCAATCCAGACCATAACAAGCAGATACAAAACAACTTAAAAGATAAATCAACCGGAAAAACCCCATGCGCAAATGCGCGTGTTTTCGGCCCAAAAACGACCCAAATCGTCACTTTTTCGCCTGATTTTGAAAAACCTTCCGCCCTCGCCACCTCACCCCACCGGTTTGCAGAAAATTAGTCTTGAGAGGAGCATCATGGACTCAGGGGAAACTCCAGGGAAAGGCTATTTCGGCCCTCAAAACGGCCGCGCCCGCCCCCCCCCCCCCCCCCCCCCAGGGGCCGGTTTTTTGTGGGGGGGGAGATTAATAAATTTAATAAGAAAAAAAAAAAACGGCCGGCA
>Ga0307377_10006604_pt1 | contig 12127 bp, 17 predicted proteins | sample TR3MG_FD_202535 | JGI IMG/M metagenome (GOLD analysis project Ga0307377, IMG submission 202535) | Soil microbial communities from Risofladan, Vaasa, Finland - TR-3 | ecosystem: Environmental > Terrestrial > Soil > Coastal area > Acid sulfate soil | place: Finland: Risofladan, Vaasa | collected...
ATTTTCAGCGTTGTAGGTATTGCGTGTATAATTTCTCCAATCGCATTATTCTCGATATTAAGAAGTAATAAAAAAAGAATTGGTTAATTTGTTTAAAAAATGATTAGGGGCAAATAAGCTAAGAATCCAACGAGAAAAGAAATTATATTCGCAGAAAAGGTTCTTCTAAGCATCAATTTTGACGGTATTTCTACGTCTACTATTCTTTTTAATTCAATTCTTAAAAGAGACGATTCAACGAAAACAACTCCAATCTCTATGAGAAATACGTAAAACCAAAAGAATAGCAAGAAATATATATAGAAAAAATAGGCAAGGATTTGTGTTAGTGGAAAGGTCACAAGATTTATTCTTAAGAATAATCTATAATGGCTTCTCGAGTCATTCTCAATTCTATGATTTTTAAAAACCTTTGAATTAAAATAAGCGTACTCTACCCGTGCCCCTATGAAATACATGAGTATTAATAGGGGGACCGTAATAAAGGGATTTTCAGGTAGATCCAATACAACTGGATTTCCAAAAACATTCTGAGTAAATTCAGAATACAAAAATACAAATATCGCTATAAATAAAAAGATTGATTTCCGTTTCACATTAATAATTTAGACATGGAAATTTTAATACTCTTTGGTTCTTAAATTCAGGAGGATTATAAAATCCTTATAATTTCAATTTGGAACTTTTTTCATCCTTCACATTTTTGTAGAAATGTATTTAAGAATGTGTATCATAACTAATTTAAAATATCAAAATTTTTTTCTTGAAATCCAAAATGGAAGTGATAATTAATTGTGAGTGTGATTAAAGCATTCAGAATTGTTATAGGAGTATTACTACTTATAAGCACTGTTACAATCTTTGCCTTAATATTTCTGGAACCTGAAGCTTTGGCTATTTTTTTTGACTTTTCAATCGATATTACTGCTGAAAATTTAGGTGAGGCTATCCTCGGTGCGATTGGCGGTATTTTAGCGGGATTTGCGTTTTTAATTGCAATGTTTATTGTGGCAATATTTAATGCTATTGTATATACAACGATCGGCGTATTGACAATAACTCTTAAAAGAACTAAAACAATGCCAATTATAGTTACGGTAGTATCTTCGTTAGTTCTTTTTCTCGAGATTAGAGTCTTAATAATTCTAACATTAGGAGGGTTCACAAGTATAATATTTACCTTCCGCACGATAAGCGATATTATAATAATAGCATTATCAATAACCTCTTTCATCCTAATCATTAAGGATGAAAAGATTCCTCGAGATTGAATTTTTTAACTTAATTTACATCGCTTTTTTTTTTTAATTAATCTATGGACCATTCGAGTAATGATACTATTAAATTTTTACTTGATAATCCTCCTCGAGTAAGTGTGCCTACAAAATTTTCTCGTTTAAACATTTTTTTTAAGACATACCTTAAAAGTTGTTTATCCAGAAGTCCTTTTTGTTTAGCTTCATTTTGAAATCTATGAGCTTTCAGATGTAGTGAATTAATCTCATCCATTCTATCTTTTAAAAACGATCTGCCTTTAAAAATTCCCTTCCCAGAAGTAAAGAGAAGCAAATTGTCCATTCCCTTTGTGAAATCATACAATTTTTTAATTGATTTAAATATAAGGGAGATATCTTCTGGAATGTCAGTATCTTTACCAAATATCATTTGATATTTTGGCATTACTGCGTCGGTGATAAATGCCCACTGTTGTTTTCGTTCAATTAAACTAATAAGTTCAGGAGCATGTCCAGGTGTATCTATTATATTAAAAATGTATTTACCTGACTTAGAACTAATTGGATCTTTTAATAGTTCAGCTTGAAACGGGTGGTAATCTACGCCCCAAGTCATTTGACGATAATCGGGATATTCTTTTTCTTTCCTCAATAATGAAATAGCCAATTTACTCACAAATACAGGAATCTTAAATTCTTCTTGAAGCATACGACCTCCCCCACAATGATCTTCGTGATTATGAGTAATTACACACTTTTCTACCATGTTATCGGAATCAAGAGATTTGATAAATTTTCGTAAATCATCTACCCCTCCTGGAGCACCTGCGTCAATTAACAACCCGTCAATTAGAAATGTCGAAGTCCAAAAAGGTTGTGGCATTAATTCGTTGTCTGAAGACCATTTCCATTCTAATATTTCATTATTATAATGATATACCTTTTGAACTACCATGTAACTACCATCAAGTTTTATATTATAATTCTTAATTAAAGTAATTTAATTCAGAGACACGCTATAAGTAAAAAATAAAATATTTCTTTGATTTTGCTATATAAGTAGTCTAACGAGATTAATTTTAAATTATTTTTTATTATTTGTCTTTAATTTTTTATGTTTTAATGTAAACTAATTTCTATTATTGATAAGAAAATGCTAATCAAAGAGTTAAGAGAATTAATAATTGATTTTATATTAAAGGCAAACTGAATAATCTAGACTTTATTTAGTATTACTAATTTAGTATATGCCCTGAACCTTGATTAAAACTAATCATTTGTCGAGAAAGGATATCAAAGTCAAATTGAATAAACATAGTTCTTTTTCGCATCATAGTTTCAATAAAGAAAAACCTTATTGAAAAAATGCCTTCCTTCCTAATAAATATTGGAATCGCGGTCCATTTTGCGAAATAATAATATTTATTACAGTGTGCCATCGCTTGTTCGAAAAGAACCATTTCCTCGTCCATTAAAATTGTTTTAGTATTAAAAATCTCTTGGTTTTTCGAAAAATGCGATTTTCTTACTATGCTTATAGATACTTCATTCTCTACAATCTCCTTCTTGAAGATCATGAAAAAGAAAGGTAGGATTCCTGGAAAATACTTCTGATTTTTATTAAGATTTGAGGAAAACCACAATTTTGAACTTATTCTATAGAAATAATAAATAAGAAAAAAGAAAGTGTAAAAATCAATGAAAAATGTGAGAACAATTATATCTGCAGAAACAATGAAGATCAACATGGAAACTATAAAAAATATTACTGAATTTACCATCGTAAAAAAACTACCTGCTTTTTCGATGTTAAAGCTTAGCTCTTTTCTAGAGATTGGAAAAAAATAGGGAATTCTAGTAGTAGTTAGAAGGTCCATTGATACGTGCAACCCATAAAATAAAGATCCTATAATCCAAACTATAAAGAATGACTCTTGTCTTAAGATAGAATAAATACCGCCAATTATACTTGTTATTATTATACCAATAATATATGAGTGAGATCCTCCTCGATGATCAAGGTAATTTGACTTAAAAATTCTTTTTAAAGGTATTAAGAATATATCTAAATCCGGTAATACCGAGAAAAAAACAGCTATAGCTAAAAAATCAAGAGTGACATCCCTCATAAAAAGTAAGTACATAAGGGCTCCAACAACCAAATGAGTGAATAAATCCATAATAAACTTATTTTGCTATGATTTTTCTAATAGTATTTTAAAATTTAAAAGATTTTAAAGCAATCCTATTATGATATGATATTATTTGTTCTTAAATCCTACGTACACCAAACCCAACCAACCGAAAGTGAATGCAAAACCACCAATCGGAGTTAAAAATTCGATCCATTGAATCCCCGTAAAAACTATGAAATATAGACTCCCGCTAAATAGAATGATACCTAACAGAAATAACCATCCAGAAATATTAAGCATCTTTAATTGAATGTTATTTGCTAAAAGCGCTACAATAACAATTGCAAACGCATGATACATCTGATATCGCACAGCTTTTTGAAATGTTATTAATGTAGCTTCAGAAACTATGCCATCAAGCATATGAGCGCCATATGCTCCTGCTAGAACTGCAAATGCGCCGTTAAGGGCGCCAATAATCAACCATAAATTTTTTTTTTCCAATCTTAGAACATCCTTTTTATAAAAGTGTAAGTAAAACTATATTCTAAGTTTATAAAAATATTTTATTATATTATATAACTGCTTCATTTTGTAAGGCGTTTTCTATTACCTTCTTAAAAACATCGTAGGGTTGAGCGCCTACTACGATTTTGTCTCCAATTATGAATGTTGGTACACCATTTATTCCATACTGTCTTAAGGCTTTAAGAGGTTTCATTAACTCGGATTTGGGTTCTTCACTGTTGATGTAATCAAGTGCCTCTTTCCTATTTAAACCGACTCTCTCCGCTAAAGCTAAAAGGAAGGCTTGATTCCCTATATCCTTCCCTTCTTTCCAGTAGGAATCAAAGACTAACTTGTGAAACTCCTCAAATTTGCCGTTCTTCCTAGCGAATTCCGATAGTTACAATGCTAACCGCGAGTTTGGTAGTTTTTCAGTAAACTTTAAAGAAATTCCGATATCGTCAGCAAGTCTTTTAATATTTGCTATCATCATATCTAAATACTCTTTAGGAAAATTTAAACTATTCAATTCAGCACCTTCTTTTGGTGTTTCAGGGTGAATTTCAAATGGTCGCCACTCGATTTCAAGATCATAATTTTCTTTAAGCTGCTCTATGCGATAAAATCCAATGTAACAAAAAGGACAGATATAATCTGAAAAAACTGTAACTTTTAACTTTTTTTCACTCATAAATCACGGTTTAGAAGAGAAAACAAGCTTTTATAATTTATCGAATTAAAAAATAAGCATGAAATATCCGGAAAAATTCCTAAATGAATTTCTCCATGAATAACCAATGAGATAAAAAAAAAAATTTGAATGTTCAATTTCTTTAAAAGCTTAATCAAGTCCTATCCTTGTAGCAAATTTTACGATAAGGAATATTATTAATGCTACTATTACAAAATTAATCGCTGCTGCTATGAAAATTCCTATCCCAAATACACCAAGTTTGATATCCGCAATACTATGAAATCCAGGTATAAAGATTCCGATTATTGGAGTTATTATCTGTTGAGCTAAGGCCTGGATTAGAGCGTTTACAGCAAGACCGAGTATAAAAGCAGATGCAAGACCCAGAACTTTGTATTTTTTTATGAAATCTAAAAATTCCATCGCTAGATTTTTTGGTTTTTCTTTTGGTGGTGCTGGTGGTGGAGTCAATAGTTCTCGAATTTGTTTTAATTCTGCTAACATTTCATCTTCTTTTGTCATTGTTAATCACTTATCAATATTTTTTTTTAAGTTGGTTATTCATTTTACTAAAATTAAGGCTTATTTATATTTTCTTTAGTTTAACTTAAACTTTTTATTTATAATCTATGTGATAATGTATTGATCCTTATTTTAGACTAGAATCCGCTTTAATTCGAACTTTAAAAGAACTCCAAACATTAACACTATAAATAGCTCTTACATTATTTATACATGAGGTGATACATTACCATTTTAAAAGTGAAGATAACCGGAATTAAAAAGTACTAGCAACTTTAGGAAATGCTGAATTCTTAGATGAGTATTTTATGAAAAAAAACTAACTAATACAACAGGGTTATCAAAATTTATAAATACTAAGAAAGTCGTATTATCTTCACTAAATTTTTTTTAAAAAATGGTGATTTAAAGTGAGTAAAGGAGGAATTATATTAGCGGGTTTATCCCTAATCATAGCAATAGCTGGGGTCGCAGTGGGAGCTTTTTCATTTATTTCCCTTAATAATTATATCTACGAAACGAGTTCATATGTTCCACCAATGGCAAAAGTGTATTATGATGATGTGTCTGCATATTCAATACCCGATCAATCATCCCAAACATTCAACTATAATCAAATAAGTTACGATAATCGTGATGCGTTCAATCTCACATCCGATTCCTATACGATTCATGAACCGGGATTTTATCAAGTAACAGCGCAATATAGCATAGAAGCATATGATAGGGATTTTTTTATGATACAACTTCTCAGTAATAGTATTATAGTCTGTTCCAGTTCATTTACTGCAAGTAGAGATACTAATACATTTGGGGTCGGTCTAACGAATAATTTTAATTTCGCTGAAGGTGACTCTCTTACTATATTAATATACCAATATAATGATGCACACACAACAAGAAACATATTCCCTGGAGGAACACATAACTTTTTTGCGATTGCGAAAATAGGATAAAACCTAATCAAGAAAAAATCTAATCGTTTTTCTTATTCTTTATTATTATTAAATAGCTCTACTGAATGAAGAAAGGCAAATAAAAAAATTAAAACAAAAAAACAACACTTTATCATTATTCACAATTCTTTTTTCTTTTAGTCAAAAATTATTTAATTCCTAATTAATTTCATTTAGTTATGTATAATGATGGATTTAATCAGTTTAAAGGCGATGTAAATACAAATAGAATTAAATATCTTGCCGACCCTCAACTGAGAAATATTGTAAATGTTTCTATTGCCTTAACTCGACCGTTATTGGTAAAAGGTGAGCCGGGCACAGGAAAAACGCTGCTTTCTCATGCAATCGCTGAATCATTAGGAAAAAGACTCATCATATGGAATGTAAAGAGCACAACAGAAGCAATAGATGGGTGTTACATGTATGATACAGTCCAAAGGCTAAACGACAGTCGATTTGGAAGCGAGGATCGAAATGTTGATACTGTAAAAGATTATATTACTTTCGGACCTTTAGGCGAAGCTTTTGATTCTGACGAACAGGTTGTTTTACTAATTGATGAAGTTGATAAAGCAGATATCGAATTTCCCAACGATCTTTTACAAGAGTTAGATGTAATGGAATTTTATGTTAAAGAAACAAAAGAGTTTGTGAAGGCTAAAACTCGACCAATTGTAATTATTACTTCAAATAACGAAAAAGAATTACCTGATGCGTTTTTACGAAGATGTGTATTTCATTGGATCGAATTTCCATCTAAGGAATTTATGGCAGATATTTGTAATCTTCACTATCCTAATTTAAAGGAAAATCTATTGGAACAATGCCTTAAACACTTCTATGCACTAAGAGCTATAACGAAATTGAGAAAAATGCCCTCAACATCGGAACTCCTTGATTGGATCGGTGTTTTGTTAAAAAGTGGAATAAGTTTAGACGAACTTAAACGAGGCATACCCTTTTTAGGTGTTCTCCTTAAAAAAGAAAAAGACCTTGAGGTTGCGTTAGAGAAAATTAAATTTCCAACATAAAAATATCCGATATCAGGAACGAATTATTGTTCAAAAAATTTTACTGATGATAGATCTGACCAGACTTGCTTTATTTCTGGCTTTTTAAGTTGATGTTCTCTTGGCTTCTTCACAGGAATTTTTGATTTTGGACTTTTAACAGGACCTATATCTTGCATTGCTCGAGGAGGTCCACCTTTAGCATCTTTAGTAAACAAAACGCACATTCCATCGTTATCTCTAATCCAACCGTCTTGATAAAAACCTAAATGCTTTCCTTCATAGGTGTAAACAGAATCTTCATTGATGTATGCTAGTGGTTCTCCAGTAAAGCTAAAGATATGGCAATTATCTCCGGTGTAAGCTATAAGACTTCCCCTTTTATTATAAAATATGTATGACATGAATTTTTCTCCAAAACACATTAATTTGTGTATAACTTAACAATTCCTTCTTATATTATATATGAACTTACTACATTAAAAATAATTTCTTAGTAAATTTCTATTTAGTCATTCTCTGAACTCTATATCATAGTTTAAAGAACTAGCGAGAATTTTCGAATATTTAATATTTACATTCATCATTTATTTTTTAAACTATAAAGGGGAGATTTATTAGTTTTAGATTATCTTTAAGCATTACGCTACTTTATACTAAAAATAATATCTATTCATATTATAATTTAAAAATGAGGTGAGGAATCACGAGTGATAAAGAAAAATTTATTCTGTATGTGCAAACTAGCGATGATCCTGAACGCCAGTATTCACCACATGTATTAGCACAGACAGCTAAAGCAATGGATGTTAAAGCACTTATTTATTATTTAGGTCAAGGATTAAGGATCTTAAAACCTGGCAAAGCAGAGGAGATTAAAGCGGGAAACTTCCCTACGCTCAGGGAAATGATTGATAAAACGCTTGCGGAAGGTATCGAAATTTTTGTTTGCGAAGCTTCAAAAAGAATGTTAGGTTGGGAAACTGCTGATTTAATTCCAGGATTGAAAATTGTTGGGGCAGCAACATTGAACGATTTAGTGCTAGAAGCCGATGCGACTATGTGGTTTTAAGATAAATATCTATCCATGTTAAAGAAAAGTGGTTTAAAAATTAAGGTTTAATAAGCTAGAGCGAGGATTTATTTATAGGATCTAGTCTAGTAATTTCATTAATTTTATCAAAATCTGCGTCGTGTGAATAAATTTTCTTAACATTATTTTCTAACAAACAAGCAGCGATCAAGGAATCTCGTCCCCCCATTTTATATTGACTAGCAATTTCAAAAGCGTATAATATTGTTGAAGTGGAGATATTATAAATAATTACATTCTCTGAATCTATAATTGCAGTAAGACGACGTTTAACTTCAGAAGATAAAAACTTAAATTTATACACCAGAGCATGGTAACTTTCCATGAATACTATACTCGGAATTCCCACGACTTCTTTCGCAACTGCTATCTTTTCAAACAACTTTTTACATGGTTCATGCTCAGGTAGGTCACTGTTTAAAGCGTAAACTATTATATTTGAGTCTATTCCTCTCATATTTTCCACATACTTTTACTCGCTTTGATGGCATCAATTTCTTTTTCTCCTCCTCCTAACGGTGTTTCTAAGATCTTTAATAACGCCTCTTTTTCTTGATTTTTCTTTCTAAATTCATGGCAAAATATTAGATAATCACCAATTTTCATATTCAAACTAGCAGCTTCCCGTTTAATTTCCCACCATTTGTTTTTTTGAGCATCATCAATTATTATATTAGTTCTCATATATGTAAATATGTATTACATACTATTTATTCTTTTCAATTTTAATCTCTAAAACGATCGATTCCTATTGTATTTAACTTATCCTTAATAGAGAATTGAAAACTACTAGTATTTTTTTAATTATGAGAAACCTAATATTTGTAAATTAATTTTATATACATTAGAAGAATTAATATTTTTGATTTTAGCTTAAATGTTTGTAGAGTATTTTTATTATCTCAAGGAAAGATTACCGGTCAGTATAACGGAATATATGGCCTTGATAGAAGCGTTAAATAAAGGTCTTATCCACAATATGGTCGAGTTTTATTACATATCGCGCTCAATCCTATGTAAAAATGAACATCACTTTGATATTTACGATATCGCGTTTGCTAATTTTTTTAAAAATGCTGTCATTAAATTTCCCGACGATATAAAGCAAGAGATATGGGACTGGTTAAACCAGGAAATCACTATTCCCGAGTTAATCGAAGGCTTGAAAATTCTATTAAGAGAATACCAACAATATTTAAATATTGAGGACCTCCAACAATTCCTAGAAGGATTGCTCCAGAAACTCAATGAAGACCTAGACGGAAACAAATTAATAAACGCGCCGGAGAAGGTTAAAGAGGAGATTTGGGATTGGTTACAAAAAAATATGGACCTATCACAAGTAGATGGTAATTTTCAAGAGATGCTAAGCCAATTTTTTAACCTCGAAGAAATGCAGAAGCAATTCGAAGACCTTATGCAAAAACAAGACGAAGAACACAACGGAGGAGACCACTGGGTAGGAACTCAAGGAACTTCTCCGTTTGGTAATTCGGGACAAAATCCGATGGGGATGAGGGTAGGTGGATCTTCAGGAATGCGCATGGCAGTTCAAATTGCCCAAAAAAGAATATTTTCTGATTATAGAAAGGATATCGTGCTCGACACTCGTCAAATAAAAGTTGCGTTAAAACGTCTAAAAAAATTAGAAGAAATTGGGAAACTTGACGAGCTTAATATGGATAAAACCATCGACAAAACTGCGAAGAATGGTGGAGATATCGAAATTATAGTCGAAAAACGTCGCAAAAATAACGTAAAACTCGTTCTTTTGATGGATGTTGGAGGAAGCATGACTCCGTATGCTCATCTCGTTAATCTTCTTTTCTCAGCATCTAATAATATGTCACACTGGAAGGATTTTAAGTTTTATTATTTTCATAACTGTGTTTACGATAAATTTTACTTTAACGCACAACGAAATCCTGAAGAAGCAATAGACTTCGAAGATTTTATAAAAAAGTACGATAATAAATACAAAATCGTCGTTGTGGGTGACGCTGCCATGGCATCATGGGAATTAACAGAACGATATGGTTCAATCTATTATTATCACCGTAACGAAATGCCCGGAATTTATTATATCAGAGAGATTGCTAACCATTTCAAGAATAATGTAGTATGGCTAAATCCTGAATTAATTCGTTTGGAGTGGGTACCATGGACGAGGAAAATAATTTCAAGCATTATCCCAATGTATAACTTGACCGTCGAAGGAATTGAAGAAGCGATGGATTTTTTGAGGATGGGCGAGAAAAATCAATATACAACCGTCCAGATACTAAAGGGATTGGCTTATTAGGGAGATTTATTTCTTATAATTAGCTTTCTTTCTAAATCCTAATAAAACAATTACTATAGAAAATAAAGTTCCTAATTCTAAGATTAGAGCAGCGATTCTCTCCCCATCTAGCGAACTTGGGTCTATATAATTTGCTAATATAGTCAAAATAAGATTAGAAATTAAATAATAGATAAAACCAATGTTTATAATTAAATTGTTTATTTCGATCAATATTATTGTCAAAAAATTGTTTATTTCGATCAATATTATTATCAAAATTATCATATCCTTTTATTAGCAGCATAAGAATTCTCGATTATCAATAATATGAATTTCATTTCTGAATAATGCAATTAAGGAAAAGTTAAATCAAAAGTAAGGATTTTTAAATGTAAAATACCTCTTCTATAATAGAGATGGATCATTTTAAAAAAATATTTTTTTAAAAACATACAATATTATCAAAATTTTGTATTTAATTCTTGAAAATAGAATGTTTTATATTAAAAATAGAGGTGATAAATACATGTTAATAGAAGAAAAGCAAGAAATATGTAATAAGTGTAAGGAACCTTTAAAAAATATTGACTATGTTTACAGACGTAAAGCACCTAAAGTTAAATCATATGTATGTTCTAACTGTGGATATTCTGAAATTTACTTTGAGGATTAATTGTTGATGACATCTTACATCAATAATGAAATTAAATCTGCTAATTTTAGCTCCCAAGTCTTAGAGCAAAATACTAAAAACATAATTTCAATGGCAAATTATTGTTATGCTTGCAATCGATGTGTAAATGTGTGTCCACTTGCGCATTTAGACCTATTTTATCCACGAAATTTGGTAGGAGATTTAGTCTTTTTTTCAATAGGAGAAGTTTTAAAGAAACATAATATATGGAATTGTCTTACATGTGGTCAATGTACAATATATTGTCCAATGTCTCAAGAGAATGAGGGTGTAAGAATACCGGAATTAATTTTAGAATTAAGAAAGATTTCAATTAATAATAATTCAGAATTGGATAAGATTGCAAAATGTGAAACTCATGGTGAGACTTTTCCATTGATTTCAAGGATCATGGCAAATAACCAAATACAACCTGATAAATTAGATTTTTTAAGGGAATCTCATTTAAAAACAACAATTTCAGGTGAAATTGCATATTTTGTAGGGTGTTTACCATTAATGGAAGATATTTTCTATAAATTTGATATTAAATATTCAAGCATACCAAAAACTATAGTTGGAATGCTTAACGAGTGCGGGATAGACCCTGTTGTTTTAAATGAAAAATGTTGTGGGCATGATGTTTTATGGGGGATAGGAGATATTGAAACCTTTAAGAAACTTGCTGAGTACAATGTTAAATTATACAAAGATGCTGGAGTTAAAACAATTATAGTTAGTTGTGCTGAAGGATATAGAACCTGGAAGTTTGATTATCCAAGAGTTATAAAAGATTTTAATTTTGAAGTATTACATTTTTCGGAATTCTTTTTAAAAGAAAAAATCCTTGAAAATTTTAAATTCCCTCGAAAACTTAATATTAAGGTTACTTACCACGATTCTTGCCGTTTAGGCCGTTTAGGAGGGAAATTATATGATGCTCCAAGAGAATTGATTAAAAGTATTCCTGGAATTGAATTAATTGAAATGGAAAATATTAAAGATGATGCTAATT
>Ga0307377_10006608_pt1 | contig 12125 bp, 11 predicted proteins | sample TR3MG_FD_202535 | JGI IMG/M metagenome (GOLD analysis project Ga0307377, IMG submission 202535) | Soil microbial communities from Risofladan, Vaasa, Finland - TR-3 | ecosystem: Environmental > Terrestrial > Soil > Coastal area > Acid sulfate soil | place: Finland: Risofladan, Vaasa | collected...
TAATCGCCGAATACGAGAGCCCAAACGTCGAGATCGCCAGCGGAACCTGCGACACGCTCGAGGGGTATCCGACCGTCGGCAATTGCAGTGTCGATACCGGCGGCCTCGAGATCGGGACTCTGGTCATCGGGGCGGCGTTCCACGCGGGGACGCGGATCGTGAGGATCACTGGGTCGGATTCGTTCGAGATCGACATGGGGGCGCGGGGAACCCAGACGGGGGGCCCGGTGACGTTTGCCAATCCCTTCGTTCGGGAGACCGTGCCGATCGCCGACGTGCGCGACGTCACGCTCTTCGCCTATACGCGCAACGCGGTTGACCCCTGGGCGACGAAGGCCGACTCGCTGGCGTTTTTGGTGCGGGCGGCCCGCGTGACGTATTGGACAACCGACGAGACGAACCTGGTTGGGATCGAGGTTCCGCTGGAGACGGTCGAGACGGACATCGCCGACGCGCTGTTGATGGCCAGTTCGCGCGACTACGCGCAGCGAGTGAAGCTGACGGCGCACGTCGCCGACGTTCTGAATTACGCGGACCCGTGGGATTTTTTCGCCGAGACGCTCGAGGTCCAGGTGATGGCGCCGGCGCCGACGTCGTCGACGCGAATCATGGTTTCCGATGTGCGGTTCGAGGTCAAGGAGCGGCCGTTGGTGGAGCGGGCTCCGACCGAGGAGGAGCTGGAGTTGACGCTGGACATCGCCGGGGGGATCTATGCCGATGCTCCGGTGCGGGCGGGGGCTTGGACGGGGCCCGGATATTTGGAGCGGCCAGAGGATGTGATCTACGATTGGTTGACGTCGGTGATGGGATTGTCGGCCGACGAGATCGACCTGGCCGACGACGCGTGGGGCGGGTTGCTCTACGCGCTGCGCGATCGGCAGGATTGGAAATTCGCTCGGGCGATCGCCGTGGCGAAAACGAAGCGGGAGATCGCCGAGGAGATGTTTCAGGACGCGGGCCTGTGCCCTGTGTTCGACGGGGGCCGGATGCGTTTCGTGGGTTCGCTGACGCCGAACCTGCTCGACGTCGTGGCGACGTTGGGGGAGGGGACGCGGCTGGGGGAAACGTTGGTTTCACATGGCGCCCGGGCAGAGATCTACAATCAGCTGGGCGCTTACTGGAGGCGTTCGTTCGGGGTTGAGGGCGATTTCGCCGCGCGCGAGACGTTTGACGACGCGGAGAGCCAGGCGGATTACGGTCGGGCGTTCCGGCAGACGATCGATTATGAGAACATTCGGGACCTGGCCACGGCGAGGGAATTGTCCCAGGACATTCTGTCGCGGTTTGGGCGTCGAAACAGCTTCGTTCTGTCGACGCACACGGCGGCGGCGATTCATCTCGAGGTGGGGGATCCGGTGTTATTGGTCGATTCGTATAATCAGGTCGATTCGGTTCCCGGGGTGATTGTCGCGCGGGAGGCGATGGGCGGGGTGAATTTTCGTTTCAATGCGGTTCAGGCGGCGGCGCGCGTGCGGGTTTGGGAGGCGCCGGCCGACGCGACTACGTATATCGACGTTTATCCGGTGGCGGGGCGGATGGTGTTTGTTTTCGAGGGGTTGCCGATCGCGACGCTCGACGGCGGGGCGCGGTGGAGTTTGTTGGGCGCGGTGGAGACGGTTGCGACGTCGGGCGGTTCGCAGACCGACATGATCGAGAAGGGCGTCGGCGGGATCGACTTCGGACTCGATACGGGCGCGCCTTCGCGCCACCGCCTGTTGTCGTTGACCTCGGCCGGCGACATGACGGTCTGGGGGAACGGAACGGTGTTCGGACGGTATTTTTCGAAACCGCAATGGCCGGTTCTGTCGGCGCATTCGGATTATATCGAGGAGTTTTTCGGCGGGACGTTGCCGGCGGTCATTAGTTTTTCGGTTGACCTGCGATACCAGGCGGCGAAATTGGCGGGCGACGTCGTCGGGGGCCAGGTTCGAGGGGGGATTACGGCGAAGGCATTTCGGGGCAGCGCGCTGTAAAATCACGAGGAGGTTGGGCGATGCGATCGATCTGGATTGGCCTGGCGGTTTTGTCGTTGGCGGCGCCGAGGGCCTGGGCCCTGACGATGAGCAACGAATTGAGCGGCACGGCGGCGGACAAACAGGCGTCGAGCGCGGAGACCTATTCGTTGTTTCTGCACACCGATGGGGACTGGCGGATTAAGGGCGCGACGGGGACAACGAATCTGGGGACCGTGGGGGGGACGCTCGATCATGGGGCGCTGGGCGGGTTGGCCGACGACGATCATACTCAGTATCTCAACTCGACGCGGCATGGGGTGGCGACGACGCACACCTCGGCGTTCAACAACACGTTGCCGATTTCGGGCGACGTGAATTCGAAGGCGACGCTGGGGGCGCACGTCGCCGACGCCGCGATGCACTGGCCGCGGCCGGCTCAGACGTTGACGGTGGCGAAGAACGGGACGGGGCAATACGCGACGATCGCGGCGGCGCTGGCGGTGGCGAACGCGGCGGCGGGATCGTCGACGCCCTACATCGTCGACGTCTATCCCGGGGTATATGACGAGGCGGGTTTGACTCTGGGGAATTACGTCAGTTTGCACAGCATCGTCCCCCAGCAGGCCTTCGTTCAATCGGTTTCGGCCTCCGCGCTTTTGACGATTGAGGGGACCTCGGTTGTTCTGGGTATGCGATTCGAGGCGCCATCCGGCGACGCGTTGTTGTTGTCGGGGGCGGGGATGGTGACGCTGGACAACGTCATCGTTCAGCAGGCCGGAACGGGGTATTGCCTCAACTACGACGGCGCAAACAAACTGGTTACCATTGCGAACAATTCGCTTTTTGTCTCGGCGACGAAGGCGATCGTCGCCAACAAAAACTACGGTGGCCTGCTGGACGCGCGGGATAGCACGTTCGGGTTTTACAACACGGCGGGGATCGCGTCGGTAATCGATATCGACGCCGGCGCCTTCGACCGGTTTTCGAATTGCCGATTCCTGGCGCCGAACATCGATCATGCGTTGAGCTGTGCGGTGATTGACTTTGCGGGAACCAGGCTGGACGTCATCGGATGCACGTTCGAATTGTCTGCGCCGCTCACGCAGGTGACGGCGATCCTGGCGAGCGCGGGCACGGTCAACGTTCTGGGAACCCTCATCGATTGGGACGTTACGACGGGGACGCCTTACGATTTCAACGCGGGGGCGGGGGCGGCGATCTATCACGCCGGTTGCGTTTACGACGAGTCGAGGGTGACGGGGGCGGGGACGGTGAGCTTTTTGAGGCAGGGGGCGCTCGGGGTGGAGTCGATCGATTCGAGCGGGCGGATCGTCGCCGCCGGCGACGCGGGGACGAACGCGCTGATCGAGGTGGAGCCGGATTCGAACGGCGTGGGCATCACCGTGATTCCTTCCGGGGCGATCGGGGCGGGAGAAACGGCGGGCGGGCTGACCCTCGATTTGGGCGACGCGGACCCATCGGGGGCGGGGGCGACGGTTTTCGGGGCGTCGATCGATTTGGGCGCCGTGAGTCAGACGAACGATCCCGATCTGGTTGGGCTGTTGGTTGAGATGCCGGCGGCCTATAGCGGGGCGGGCGACATGCGGGGGGCCGAATTGGCGGGCGACGGCCGGACGTTGCGGTTGGTCGATGAGAATTACGCTTTGGACGGCGAGGCCGAAAGTGGGCCGGTTGGGCGGCTGACGGCGAGCGACGCGACGACGGACGTTTCGGTGGAGGCTTTGAGGCTCAAGCACACGACGTCGGGGGATATGGCGGACGGGTTCGGGGCGACGATCGGGTTTGCGATCGAGGATGATGCGGGGGCGGAGAATTTGATCGCGCAAATCGAGGGGGTGTGGAACGATGCGGACGATTACGGCTCGCTACAATTGAAGGCGGGCGCTTACGGCGGCGAATTGTTTATCGACATTCAGGGCTCGGCGGCGAACGTCGATTTTCCCTTGGCGTTGGGATCGACCCAGGCTTTACAGATCGGGAGCGGGCCGGAACTATATAACGACGCGGCAGGTTTGGTAATCAACGACGAGGGGCAGGATTCGCTGTGGACGGCGGATACGATCTACCTGCGTTTGGGGGACAACGCGGGAGTCGAGTCGGTGATTATCGAGGATAGCGACAGCGCCACAGTGGCGTCGATTGATTCGAACGGGAAAATCTTTTCGCCGCGACTGGTCAATGGGCTCGACTCCAATACGTTTGTCGATTTCCCCATCACACAGGACGAGGTCGACGTTTGGGCCGGGGGGATCAAATTCGTCAGTTGCACGGAGGCCGCCACCGACGAGGTGGCGATCAACAATGGGGGCCTGGACGTCGATTTCCGCGTCGAAAAAAACGGTGGCGCGAACGCGTTCGCGATCGATGGGGCCACGGGGGAATTCAAATTGCTGTTGTATTCGCAGGACGCGGAGCCGTCGCTTTCGGCTGACGGCTATGGGGCGTTGTGGATGGACACGAACGATTCGAATCGGATTTATCTGGTTTTCCGCCGCGGCTCGGGAGACCAGGTCATGGTCGAGCTACTCTAAGGAGGGTTAGATGCAACGATTATGGTTGGTTCTGGGATTGGTCTGCTACGTTGGAAGCGGAGAGACGTTCGGGGCGGAGCGCGCGTCGGCGGGGGCCGTGGCAATGGACGATCCGACGTCGGCGTCGGTTTTTATCGCCTGCTTCGAGGACGGGGCATCGGAGTGGTTTCGCGCCTATGGGGCGGCGATCGCCGAGGCGACGGGCAGCGCCGAGGCGAAAATCGTGGCGCTTCGCCGGGCGTTGGGCTGGGCGTTGGATTCGCGGCGCGCCGCGGGGGCGATCTGGGGGGCCATGTCGGCGGATGAGCGGCGAATTGCGTTTGCCGTTTGCGTGCGCTTCCTCGACGAGGAGACGTTGCGGCTCGAGGCGCGGCGCGAGTTGCTGTTGTCTCGCCGGCGCCTGGCGGAGCAATTGCGATGAGCGACGGCGGCGGCGACGGCGTCCCGTGGACAACGTGCTCGTATCCGTTTTGCCTGGCGCGGGTCCGCCAGGGCGAGGGGCGATGTCCGAAGCACGCGCGAAAACGGCGTCCGGGCGGAGAGCGATCGAGGCGGGACTATGGCCGGCACTGGGCGGAGAGGGCCAGGGGGGGCTTGCGGCGGGAGCCATGGTGCGCGCGCTGCGGGATGCCGACGCCGGCGACGGAGCGCGATCATATCGTTCCCAAAGCGTGGGGGGGGAGGGATGACGCGGGCAATCTGTGGTCGCTGTGCTCTCGTTGCCATGCGCGGAAGACGAGGATGGAAGGGGGGTTTAGCGGGGGGGGGGAAGACGTCGGAGCCGAGGCGGTCGTGAGTTGGTTGGATTGGTTGGCCAAGCGCGGGTTCGACGTGGGGGAGAGGCGGGGCGGAGTGTTGGGCGCGGCGACGAGGGATCGCCGACAAACCAGGCGAGGGAGCGTTCGGCGATGAGAGCGAATCCGGAGGTATTGAGTAAGCCCGAGGCGGAAAATCGGGCGAGGGTGGGGCGGGACAACGCGGTGCGGATCGAGAGCAATGCGGCGATCTGGAGTTCGATCGGAGCGGCGGTGGCTGGTTTTTTGACCGCGGCGGCGGCGGCCTTGCGGCTGCGCAAGTCGACGCCGGCGAAAGGGCCGGGCGAGGCGGAGCCGTGTATCGAGCATCGGGCGCGTCTGACGCGAGTGGAGTCGGCGATGATTCGCCTCGAGGAGCATCAGTTCACCAACGTGGATCGAGAGGGTTTGGCGAAAATTGGAGCCGGGGTGGCCTCGTTGCAGGTCTCGGTTTCCGAGCATCTGTTTCCGTTGACGAGGGAGATGGGCGAGCGCCTGGCCAGGCTGGAGACGCCGGCGCCGAAGCGCGAGGGCGACGAGAAGAACGGTTGACCATTCGGGCGGATTGAGAGCGACAATGGTGGATTACGAGCGGAGTTTTCGGGGGCCGATGGTTCACGCGACGGCGGCGATTCGTCCGCAGGCGCCGGCGGATTACGCGGCCTGGGTTGCGGGGCGTGGTTGGAACGTTGTCTATTTCAAGACGATGACGGAATTCAACGCGAAGGCGGATCGTCCGCCGCCGCGTGGCGCCTATCTCGAGCGGGCGAAGGACGCGGCGTATTTCCGTCAATTCGCCGAGGTCGCCGGCCGGTTCGAGATCGAGGCGATTCCGTATGTGTTCGTCATGCCGTGGAACGCGCGGGCTCAGGGCGCCAATTTCGGCAAGCAGGTTTTGGATTTCGGCGCCGTGTGGGCGATGGCAAACGTCGAGCGGACATTCGAGACGGCGTCGAAAACGCTGCGGGAGCGCGGCTCGAACGAATGGCTCGAGGGCTTCTGGTCGACGGTGGGTCATGGGCGGGTGTCGTTGATTTTGTCGACGTTCGCCCAGTCGCGGTTGCATCCGTCGTTTCCGTGGTCGATTTGGTTGGCGGGATGCCAGGTGTTTTCGGGCCAGTGTTATTCGTCGCATCCCTCGCGGCAGGTGCGGGAGAGCGTCGATTTGGCGGCGGAATTCGGGGTCGAGTGTTGGCCCTGTTTCCGGGCGTACGTCGGCGACGGGTTCGACGATCGGGGGCGGATCCTCGCTACCACCGAGGAGGCGATGGCGGAGGCGCGGAGGTTGGGAGTTCGATCCTGGATGTTCTGGCAGCAGAAAGCGATCCAGCGCTGGCCGGAGATGGAAGCGTTGATTCGGGAATAATGGAAAGGGGACCTTGTGTCATGTTCAGAGCGATCGGTCTTTTGGCGTTGGCGGGGGTGTTCGGTTTGGCCGCGGGCTGTTCGGTTTTGCAGCAGGAAAAGCGAACCAAAATGACGCTCAATCGCGACGGGACGATTTCGATCGAGGCCGAGGGCTGGAGTTTGGCCGACATTCAGATGTCGGCTTCGGCGTCGGAGGCCAATGGCGCGTCGGCGAATTTCGGTCGTGGCGTCGATCCGCTGATTGGGGCGATCGAGCGGGGAATGGAATTGGCGCGGGAGGTTTACGGTCCGCGCGCGTTGGGCGCGTTGCCGTAGGAATATCGGCAATTCGGTTTCGTTCGGCGGCCGCCCCCTGGATGTGCCGACCTTCGGCCGCCGAACCGGTCCGGTCTGACCCTCCGGACCCATTACCCGCCAGCTGGCGCCTTCCGGCCCTTTCCAGGGCCTTCGCCGGCTGGCGGTTTCGTATGTGCGGTCTCCCTCAAAAATAATTGGCAATTAGTGCTTGACATCGTCTCCACATTTCGCCAGTTTGGCCGCGGAGGTCGGAAATGCCAAACAACAATTCGCCAGGAAATGCGGGCGTGGCGGCGCGATACCTGCGGGTCGATTGTCGCGCCGTGGCTCAGGTTCGGGTGACCGAGCCTGAGTATGAGTTGCTGGAGACTGCGGCGCGTCTGCGGCGCCAGCGAGTCAACCAGTTCTGCGTGTCGTGTGCGCTGGAGGCGGCTCGGGCGATTGTGGCCGAGGCCGCCGCGGCGAGTCAATAGATGCGCGGGGGAAAGGTCGGGTGATGAGACATGGGCAAGAAGCGGGAGACGTGTGAGGAGGATTGTAGCGAGGGACGATCGGGGACGGATTGTCGATACGACTCCTGTTCGCCGACGGATGAGGACGCCGCGGTCCAGACTCTGCTGGCGGAGTCGTCGAGCGAGGAAGAGGTCGAGGGTTTGGGTCGGTTGCCCAGTGCGGGTGAGGTCCTGAGTCGCGTGAACGCGCTGCCGGAGTCCAGGGCGATCGCGGTCGATGACATTCTACTGCCGGGGACAAACGCGAGGAAAATCACCAAAGGCTCGATACGAGACTTGGCGGCGTCGATCGGCGCGGCGGGGGTTTGCGTTCCGCTGATCGTCAGGCCGCATCCGAGGCTCGAGGGGAAATACGAGTTGGTTGCGGGGGAACGGAGGTTGGCGGCCTCGCGGCTGGCCGGATTGGAATTCGTGCCGGCCAACGTTCGCTATTTGGATGAGGCTTCCTCGGACGAGGTGCGCCTGCTGGAGAATTGGGAGCGCGTCGACCTCGAACCGTTGGAGGAGGCCTCCGTGCTACAGCATATGATCGACCGGGGGATCTCGCGGGGCGAGATCGCCAGGATTACGGGCCGTTCGGTTGGTTGGGTTGCCTGTCGGGCGAATTTGGTGCGTTTGGTCCCGCGCTGGGTGCGGGCCATTCGATGTGTTGAGTCTGGTCTGGGGGATTGGCCCGTGACGTGGTTGGAGCATGTCGCGTTGCATGGGGCCTCTGGGCAGTTGGATTTGCTGGCGGAATTCGATTTGAGGGAGCGTGGCCGGCGCGGCTGCCCGCGGAATTTGGCCGAGTTGAGGCGAATCGCGTCGGCTCTGTCTAACGATGTCAGTACGACTTTGTGGGATGACGCGGCGCTGCCGTTGCAAAAATGTCATATCGAGCGTTGCGATCAATGTTTTAGGCGTTCGGATCGAGATCTCGATCTGTTCGCGGGAACGGAGTTCGACGTCGGGTTGGCGAGCGGGTCCCACGCCCGATGTCTCGACATTGCGTGTTGGCAGCGGAAAATGTCGCTCTGGATCGGTTTGGAAGTGGATCGGCTCAGGGCGAAATATGGGGAGAAATTGATTCTGTTGTCCGAGGATGCCAGTCGAGACTCGCCAGACGGAACTGTTGCCCCGATGTGGGCGTTCGAGCCGTGTGGTAAACGTTCGCCCGGCGCGCGCTACTGTCTGGTTATAGACGGCTCGCCGGCTGGACATCATTACTGGGCCAAGGAGACGCGCCCGGCGCCCGAGGGAACCGCACGATCATCCACCGGCAAAGAGAATCCGCGGGCGGCCGCGATTCGCTCCTCGATCGACATCGACGAGCGTAGGGAGAGGTTGCTGGCAAAGCGGGAGAAATTTGCGGCGGATCGGGTCCGTATTAAGCTTGGCGAAATTCTGTCCGACAGGGAGAACGCGCCGGTTCGGCTTCGGGATGAAAAAACGGCCCTGGCGCTCGTTGCGGCGTTTGGCACGTTTAACAGCGCGTCGAATTTCCTGCCCTGGGGGTTGAGGGAGGTTTGCGCAGAGCGACGGCCGTGGGAGGTGTTCGACGCGCTACGCGGCGGGGAGAAGGTCACCGAAGAGGTTTGGTTGGGACTTTCGCTGGCGGCGTTGCCGGTTTTGGGCCAGCGGATGGGTTCCGCCTCGAATGAGGCGGAACGTGTGGAAATGGAGCGCCTGGCCGGATTGTTGGCCCTCGACATTGGCGGGATTCGGCTGGAGGCCGAGGGTATGTTTCCGGAGCCGAAATCCTGGGGTAACGCGAAATGATACGACACGCCGATGGCCATAGGAAAACGAGGGCCTTGACGCGTTGGATCGCTCGGGCTCGCAACTGGGACGCGGCGACGGCGAAAACGTTTGCCGTCGGACTGCTTGAACGGCTTTGGCACGAAACGGCGGAGCGGGCGCCTAATGGCGCCATTGGCCGGTGTTACACGAATGAGGAGATCGCCGAGGCCGTTGGATGGCCCGACGATCCCTCTTCGGCTGGAGCGCTTGTGGGTGGGTTGGTCGGTTGTGGGTGGCTCGACGACGTGGGGGGCGACGTCCGGCTCTACGTCCACGATTGGCATGATTGGGCGCAGGATTGGGTTCATATTCGCCTGGCGCGGGCCGTTTTGCCGTTCGCGCTGGGGCATGTGCCGAAGGTTGCTCGTGTGGGCACGGCGGAGCGTTCGGTCATTGTTGAGAAATGGCGGTCGAGGTATGGGGTCTCTCCGGTAGAGTTTGCGGGAACGAGGATGGAATTGGCCGACGAATCCGTGCGCACAGATTTGGGTGTTTGTGCGCACGAGCAAAGCACAGGACAAAATTCGGGTTCGATAGAGGGGCCTCGAATTCCGGAGCCTGGCGAGGTTGAGATGCTTGAAAACGCTCCTGTGCGCACAAAGCGGAAAGTTCGTGCGCACAAAGCGGAAAGTCCGTGCGCACAAACATCCGTGCGCACGCCGTGCGCACTACCAGTACCAAGACCAAGACCAGTACGAGTACCAGAAGAAGAAGAAGGGCGTGCGCACGCCGTGCGCACGCCGTGCGCACGCCCTTCTTCTTCTTCTTCTTCTTCCACGTCCTTTGTTGGCGATTGCATTGTCGATGCGCTTCCGCGCGGGGTTACGTGGGATAGGGAGGAGAACAAAATGCGAATCTGTATCGACAATTGTGATTTGTCGCCACCGCAGGCGGTCTATCAATGCCTGTTTGCTCGCCTGGCTCCGAAGTTGAGTTGGGTCGCCGCCGCGCAGGTCGGCCGCTGGGCGTTGGTCTGCCAGTTTTGGCTGATCCACGGTTACAACTGTTCGGCGTTTGAGAAATTGCGCGATCGATTCCTGGCGGCCATAAACGGTCAAGCCGCCGCGATCGAGCATTTCATTCGGGAGAATGGCGCGCGGCCTCTCGACATCGTCGTGGAGCGAGCAGACGGGCTGCCCCTCGGTTGCGAGCCGTTGGACTATGGCGAGGAGGGTTTGTGGGCCGCGGCGTTAAAATCGCTTGCCGGCGGCATCGACCGGGAATCCATGGATTTGTGGTTGCGCCCGATCGTTCCCGCCCGATCCTCCGACGGGACGCTGGTTTTGGTTTGCGAGTCCGAGAGGAGTCGCAATTGGATTGCCAGTTCGTATGGCGCCGCGATTCTGGGCGCCGTTCGTCCTGGGTTTGGCGTCGAAACGCAAATCACGTTCGAAACCGACTCGCGGGGAGTCGTTGCCGCGGGGGAAAGCGAGTAGGGAAAGATGGAAACGACAATCGAGATTCTCCTGGAGAATGGTTGGAGAATCGAATCGATCACCTGGCCGGGTGGCAAAGTGGACGTTATGAAATCTCATTCGGTTTCGGCGCGCGTGCCGATTTATGGCGGGGGGATGATCCCGATCCTCGATCCCGACGAGGGCGCTGTTCTTTCCATCGAGGGCGCTGTTCTTTCCATTGATGTTTTCGTTGATTCGTTGGTCTGTCAGAGTCGATGAGGCATATCAATGGCTCACGTCGAGAAATCGCGGGATCGTTGGCGCGCCGTCCTACGCGACCCCTTGACGCGCAGGCGGGTGACCAAAACGTTGCCGAAAGACATAATCGGCGTCGAAGAGGCACGCTTGGCGGCGGAGGCGCTGCAGGAGAGGCTCGATCGTGGAGACCCGGCGCTACGCGTGGGCAGGGCTGGAGAGCGGCCATTAATGGAATTGGCGGAGAGTCTGGTCGAGGAATCGGCGTTGCGTCATACCGCGCCGTGGACGCGGTTCAAGTGGCGCACCATAAAGCTCTTTTTGGACCGGGTCGGCGCATGGCGGGCCGGGCAGGTGAATCCTCGACAATGCAGAGAGTTTTTGTTGGCGCGCGAGCGAGCGGGCGATTCGGCTTCCACGCTTCGGAAGCGCCAGTTCGTATTACGGGAATTGTTCGCCCGCGCGGTTGAGGACCGGGCGATCGTCGTGAATCCATGGGAGTCGATTCGGGCGCCCAGCGAGCCGCCGAGAGGACCGACGTTTTTGACGCAGCGGGAATTCTCGGCTTTGATCGAAGCGGCCCCCCCCGAACGTCGGCTCCGGTACCTCTTTCTTGCCATGACCGGGGCGCGCCTGGTCGAGGCCGCCTCCGCGACATGGGGCGACGTGGATTTCCGCCGCGGCGTCGTGATTCTGCGCAATGCGCAGAAAGGAGGGGGGACGCGGCGAGCGTATAGGACGGTTCCGATAGGGGGGGCTTTGCTCGATGATTTGCGGGCCGAGCGCTCTCGCCCGGAACGAACCATTTTTTCGTCGCGCCCGACGTCGTCGAGATGGCGTGTCGAGATGGGCAGGGATTGTCGGGCCGCCGGCATTGAACGATTTACTCTTTCCGACCTTCGCGACACGTTTGGCTCGTGGCTGGCGCAATCCGGTCTGGCGCTCCAGCAAATTCGTGATTTGATGGGTCACGGCGGCGTCACGACAACCGAGCGGTATGCTCATCTCGTTGAGGATGGAATCGATCGTTCCGTTGCCGATCGACTCAATGGAGGATGGCGTTGATCGCGACACACAATCGACACGCACGGACTGGGCCGTGCAACTGGGAGATTCAGGCAAATGTCGCGTCATTGGCAGCTCCGTGTCGATGGCGGGCGAAATGTGCGACGATGCTTAAAGAGCATCGTCTTTTGTGGATGTCGGGGTATTCTGG
>Ga0307377_10006613_pt1 | contig 12122 bp, 5 predicted proteins | sample TR3MG_FD_202535 | JGI IMG/M metagenome (GOLD analysis project Ga0307377, IMG submission 202535) | Soil microbial communities from Risofladan, Vaasa, Finland - TR-3 | ecosystem: Environmental > Terrestrial > Soil > Coastal area > Acid sulfate soil | place: Finland: Risofladan, Vaasa | collected...
GGGCCGCCCCCCCCTGCATGATGAATGATGAGTGATGAGTGATGAATGGGGGTGGTCTGGGCATGGATCGGCGCCATGGGAATGGTCTTCGTCGTCGACGCGCTATGCCCAACCGGAATCACAATACACAGCCCTTAATTTCGTATGTGTTTCAGGTCCTGCCGTTCTCTCCAGCGGTACTGCAGCGTTGTACTTCCCCGCCTGCCGGACAAGAACAGTGCGAGTATATGCGCATTTTTCTCAGAAGTCAAGAAGCAATTTCCGGAGTGTGGAACGAGGAATGTGGAATGCGGAGTGCGCACGTCTTCTCGTTCTGGTCTATTGACTCATGCTGTTTCCATCTTATCCCAGGAGACGTGGCCAATCGGCCTAACCCGGAGAGGACAAGGGGTTGCAACCCCTTGTCTACCCCTTGTCTGGGGGACGGCAAGGCTGCCGCACGCTCCCATGGCCGCTATGTGCCGAAGGATAGGTTGCGTCAAATATGAGTCAACACACTAGTCGTCTTTGTCGGCGGTCAGCGCCTTGACGAGAAGGTCCTCGAAGGCGCCGCGGTCTTTCCAGTCCATGGCGCAATGGACCGGGCGGCCGTTGTCGTCGGGCACTGTGTTGCCTTTTTCGTCGATGGACAGCGCAATCGTCTTCATTTCGCACAGAGACTCGTCGAATGTGAGGTAGGCGGCGGCGGTGTCGAACAGTACGCTGCTGGTGTCTGCCGGATGATGCTTGCGGTTGGACCAGTCTCGGTAGTTCTCCATGACCGTGATCGCTTTGAGGTTCTGGGAGGTGTCGACCGTCTTGTAGCGTTCGCCTTTGAGGATCAGGGTCCCGCAGGAATCGAGCGGGGCGAAGGTGATGTCCCACGGTGCGGCGAAGACGGCGCGGGCGGCCTCGACGTCGGCCCGTACGTTCCACTCGGCGCTCCGGCCCGGTTTGCCGTTGTAGCCCATCTCGACACTGCCGGCCATGGACACGAATCGGGCCTTTTCGGCAATACCAGGATCGCGTTTGAGGGCCTCTTTGATGTTGGTCTGCGGGCCGATAACCAGCAGGACGATGGGTTCGGGCGCTTCGTTGATCATCGCGATCATCGCGGCAACGCCGTCTTCGTGGACCGTGCCCGGGTACCCGTCGAGCGTATAGTCCCCAAGCCACTTCTCCTGGTTGATCGCCGCGTCCTTGGTCTTGACGCCCGTGCCGATAGGGATGTCGGTGCGGTTGACCTTCTCGAGCATCTTGGCCACGAGCCGCGTCTTCTTCGGCGTATCCGAAAACGCGGTCACGATGAGCTTCAGGTCCACCTGGGGACTGCCCAGCAACATCATCAACGCCCACGTGTCGTCGATGTCGTCCCCGATATCCGTATCCAGTATCACCGGTACCGGCGCTGTCGCCGGCGCCGCGGCCAACGAACACAAACATCCGTGCATAGCAACCAACAGAACGCTCATTGGAAGACCTCCCTCGGGTTTCGCCCGAATTTGCCTGTAATCTACCGCAACCCGCCGCCGAATTCCAGGCGTCGTCTATTCATCCGATTCGTAGTGCACCCAGCGTGGGGCGAGCTTGAGCTGTATGGCGGTGAGGGCCAACACAATGGCGAAGAGCACCCAAGCCATCGCGGCGGCATAGCCCATGCGCATGTAGCGGAAGGCGTTGTTGAACAGGGCATAGGCGTAGAACAGCGTCGAGTCCACAGGGCCGCCGTTGGTCATGATGTAGGCTTGGGTGAAGATTTGAAAGGTCCCGATAAGGCCCATGATGAGGTTGAAGAAGATGTAGGGGCTGAGCATCGGCACGGTGATGTTCCAGAACCGGCGCACGGGGCCGGCGCCGTCGATCGCGGCCGCTTCGTAAAGATGTTTGGGGATGCCTTTGAGACCGGCCAGCCAGACGATCATCCCGCCGCCCGCGCCCCACAGGCCCATCAAGATTAAGGCGGGCTTTGCCCAACGCGCATCGAGGAGCCATGCCGGGCCGTCGATACCGGCCCGCGCGAGGAGGGCATTCAGGATGCCCTGCTGTGGATTGAAGATCCACATCCAAAGGATGGACGCGGCGACCGCGGGCATGATCGCCGGAAGGTAGAAGAACGTCCGGTAAACGGCCATGCCTTTGATCTCGTAGTTCAGGAGCATGGCAATGCCCAGGCCGACCGTCATGCCTAGCGGGATGCCCAGGGCCATGAACAAGGTGTTGCCTAACGATTTGGTGAAGAGGGGATCGTCCGTGAACATGTGGACGTAATTCTTGAAACCGACGAACCGCGGCGGCGAAAACACATCGTATTCGCAGAAACTCATGATCAGCGAGAACAGGATCGGGCCTCCGCCGAACACCAGGAACCCGAGGAACCACGGCGAGGCGAACAGGTAACCGGCGTGGTATTCGTGACGGAAGAAACCGTGGGCCTGCATGCGGCGCCCGAAGTATCTGTAAAGGAACGCGGAGCCACCGAGCAGCAACGCGGCGTAGGCGGCAACAATCGGCCACCACCGGATGACCGGATAGTCCCCGGGCGCGTAGATGCGATCCAGTTCGGCCTGGACCACGGCGGTACTGCGGTCCAAAGCTTGTTGTGCATTATCCGCGATATCCGCCGTGTTGTACCGCTTGTAGATACCGGCTTCCATGGCGCGGACGTGTTCACTCCACAAGAGCATGCCGGCGGGTGACGCGGGCCGGTACTGCGAAATCGGCAGCGAGTCGACAAAGACCCGGGCGGCCGCCTTGAACTTGTCCTCGATAGTGGGATCGCTATAGACATAGTGTTCCATCGCCCACTCGGTCACGTCTTTACGCGCGTAGAGCTGGGGAATGTACACGCTTCCGCTGGCGCGTGCGCGCTGGCGATCTATGGCGATTTCGAGTTCGAAGGCCCGCCGGGATACCAGATACTTAATGAGTTTCCAGGCCTCCTCGGGATGGTTGGCGCCCTTAGGAATCACGTAGGACCAGCCGCCGCACCAGCCGAATTGCGGCCTGCCCTCGGGGGCCGGCGCCAAGGCCACGCCGAACCGCATGTCGCGGCGCACGTCCGGGATCTGCCGCAAGAACCAGTTGCCGTCGATTTTCATGGCCACCTTATCCGAGATAAACGGGTCCAGATCGCCGCCCTGCGTGGCCACTTGGAATGCGTTGACTTCTTGGGCGCCCCCGAGCGCATCGTAGATCTCGGTCATGTAGACCAGGGCATCGCGCACCTCGGGCGCGTTGAGTTCGCAGGTCCGGCCGTCCTCGCTGACAAAGCGCGCCCCATTAAGCCAGCCATACAGGTACAGCCACGAATTGCCGTAGTTCGGGATGAATCCGACGCGAGTCAGCGCGCCTTTTGCGTCACGTTCGGTGAGGATTTCGGCGCACTGGCGCAACTGGTCCCAGGTTCGAGGCGGGCCGGCTTTCGATGGGTCGTCCGGATCGACGCAACCAATGGCGATCAGTTCGTCCGCATACTTCTCGAGAAGGTCGAGATTATAGTAGAGTGCGCGATTGTCCGTGTTGGTAGGCGCGGCGTACAGGCGGCCCTGATAGGAGGCCTCGTTCCAACACGGCTCGTAAAAAAGCTCGGGGTGGATCGTGTATGCGTCGCCGGGATGTTCCGCGAGGTCGCGATCCACGAAGGGTTGGAGGCACATAAACGCGCCGCGCGCGGCCCATTCGGCGACGGCATGCCGCGCGAAGAACACCACATCGGGCGGGTCGCCGCCGGCGATCGAACACAGCAGCCGCTGGGGATCGCCGGACGTGTCGATCGAGGCACTCTGGCCTGCAACCACCGCAATGACTTGCCCGCCGTCGCTTCCGTCGTGGAGCGACTCGAAATCCTGGATCAGATCCTGCGAAATCCAATCGTATCCCCAGTAAAACAGCGTGACGGGGTCGCCCGGATCCCCCGCATCGGCTGCGAACAAGGCGCCGCTCCCCATCAGGCCGCACACGGCCAAGCCGGCAAGGATAAATCTACTTGGGGATCTCGATCGCACAGGGCTGGTGACCCGACTTGTGGTCCGGATTGAAACAAAAACACCGGGGGTAGGTATAGACTCTCGCGTTCGCTGTGTCAACATCGAACGTATACTGTAGTGAGTCATAGTTAGGGCAACGTATACGAACCATTTGTAAGTGCTTGTGGTGCAGGCATCTTGCCTGCCTTCCGGAGCAGGCTGGAAGCCTGCACCACAAAACACAACCATTTTCTCAGTCGCATAAGTTGCCAACAAGTTGAATCAATACAATAGATCCGAATCCGCAGGTAACATATCCTACGGTCCAGGGTGTTCGCGCGTTTGCCCCTGTGCCGCCGAGATTCCCGGGGCTTATGATTCCGTATCGTCCGTCGAATGAAGCGCAAGCACACGAAATGCCAACACAGGCCGGTTGGCCGCGCCGAACTCGCCACGGAACGTCACCCAGTGGCCGGTATCGGTCTCGCTGACTGTTTCGGGAACGGAGAGCTTGGCCGGCAGGTCGAGACGCGCCATCGGTTCGAGATCGAGATCCCAGCGGTCTGGCTCGATGCGCCAGCCCTCGGGCGCTTGTTCGAGGACGACGGTACCGTGAACGGGCGTATCCCCGAAATTGTAAGCCGCGATCACCAGCGCCGTGTCCGCTCGAAGCTCGGCGGTGCGCTCGTGCTCTTGCGTCCAGGCCTCTTTGCGCATAACCGCGCGGCGCCCGGGCATATCGAGTTGCAGCACCACCGGCGAGACGGCGCCCTCGCGCCAGGGCGGCAACGGCACGGTATCCAACGGGAGTCTATCGGCATCGCCCGGCGCGGTCAGCACAAAGACAGGTTGTGACGTCAGTTCAGGCGGCACGGTGTCGCCCAGAGACCGGCCCAAGTAGTCATAGACGTGTGCAACCTCCAGTCCCAAGGGCGGCTCCCACGCAACACGCGCCGTGCCGCGCTCCGGCCAGTCGGCGCGTTGCTCCGTCCAGGCGACGAGCACATCACGCGCGATGCCATCGGGCCGTGCGTGAAACGCATACACATGCGCATCTGGCGCGCCCTCGAGCCGCCAACGCCCTAGGCATCGCGCGCCCGCCAGCAGACGGCCCACCGCGGCCAAGGCGACGTAACTGGGCCGGGGCGTCAGGTCCGGGCGCAACAGACCGAACTGGACGGTGGCCTCTCCTTCCATGTAGTGGCCGAGAATGAAGTGGAAATGCCGGGTAGCCCCCGCGAACAGGCTCGTCGCGTAGGACTGGACCACAAACCCGGCCTTGCGCAACGCGTCCTCGTGGGTGTAGTCGCCGCACGGCGACGCCGGGTCCGCTTTCATCCCCCGGTCGCATTCCGTCACCCAGATGGGCCGTCCACATGCGGCCTCGCGGCTCGGGATCCAGAGCTTCTCATAGTCATGCGGCCAGTCATAGGAGTGGATGTTGTACGTGTCGTAATAGGGCCACGTTTCGTTTTCGAGGACGCCGTTGGCCAGGACCGGCGTGTTGATCCCGCCCATCGGGTTCCAACCTACGGTCACATCCGGGACGCCGGCTTTGAAGCCCAAATAGGCCGCCTTTTGGAACGCACACATTTCGTCGATGGTGTGGCCGCCGAAATTATGCGCATTCGCCTCGTTCCACGGTTCCCACGCCAACACGCGGCCCTTGAACCGCGCGCTCATCGCCTTGCAGAACGTATAGACGTGGCGCAGATCGCCAGGGAACCGCCCGGTCGCCTCGGGCGATTCGGCAGCGCCACGCACCGCCCAGGGCGCGGTGGCCCACTGGGGCGTACCGTGGAACACTTGCAGCACTTTCAGGCCGCAATCCGACTGCGCTACGGCCATCGCGTCGTACACCGTATCCTTGGCGAACGTGTCCTGCTCAGGCTGGATTTCGCGCCACCGCAGCCGATCCCGGATCCAGTTGACGCCCGCCAACGCCGCCAACCGCGCCAAATGCTCGCGCATCTCCGGCGTATCGGTTGGATACCACGATAGCGCCCCGTCGATTCCAATCGGCGAATCCTGCGGTACAGGCTCGGCCAACCGCGCCAACACCGCCGCGCACGTCCAACTTATGGGCTCGCCGTCTGCGCCCAAAAACTCGACGCGGTACCATCCGATGTCCAACATGCCGAGAGCGACGCGGCCGGCGCCGCTTTCCACCGGCCCATCCGCCACCACACCGAGCCGATCATCGAGAACACGCCACCGCACCGCCGGGCGCGATAGGTCGCCGGGGATCGGCGCCACGACCGTTTCCCCTTGAAGAAACACGTTGCCGGGATGATCTCGCGCCGGAACCGGTACCTTTCGCACCACAGACTGCAACGCACGCCACCGGTTCCGATCGGCCCACGATCGCACGTCCCTCTCCTCCGCTGCTCCCTGCACGGCCGTAGCCAACAGCAGCCCCGTCAGCGCAAGCGCACCAGCGCGATACCGGGTCACGGGGCATCGGTCCCCGTGATCGCACGCTCCTCGAACACGGCGCGCATGATCTGCGTGCGATTATCCGTTGTGAAAATGATATGGATCTTGTCGTCGCGGGTTTGGATGGCGTAGGGGTAAGCGAACGGCCCGGCCCCTTCCTGGATGTTTTTCTTGTACGGGTAGGTCTTGTCGTTATCCGTCGAAATAGCGACGGTCAATGGCGTGCGGTCTTCCATGTTGTCGTTGTAGACGAGCAGCAGGTGCCCGTTGCGCAGCTTGATGAAATCGATGGCCGCGTTGGGATTGGCGAACTGCGAGTCCGTGCCCGCGCTCCACGTGTGGCCGCCGTCATGCGATTCCGCGCGCACGATGTACCCGTCGGTGCACGGCCCGTATCCTCCGCCCCGGCGCAGGTACGCGATCAGGTAGTCGGGGGAGATCTGGACCACCGATGGTTGCAAACAACCGTTCCGGGCCGTGATCCGGTTCGTCTCGGTCCAACGCATAATCTTTGGATCGCAACGTAGAAACAGTCCCGTCGTATCGGCGCCGACTTCCTCGCGGTCGTGGCCGGTTTCGTGGTAGATCGGCAACAGGTAGTCGCCGTTATCGAGTAGGAGCGGCTGGGACCGCACCATCATGCCGCGCTCGTCAGCCAACACAAAACTGTCGGACCACGACGTGCCTTCGTCGCGCGAGATCTTCGCGTGGATCCGCGAATCGGACCACGTGTCGCCGTACCGAACCACGTGGAACAGCCAGACCACACCGTCCGGCGCCTGCCACACCACCGGATTCCCATCCGAGTGGAACGGGGTATCCGCGATGGGCACAGGCGTATCCCATTCCGTGCTGCCTTTCTTGAGCCGCGCGCCATACACCGCCGTATCCGGATGGTACTCGCCCGATCCGCCATAGTACGCGAGATACAAATCCCCGCTCGCCAACTCCGTAATCGCCGCCGGATGCTTGTACTGCCCCGGCAACTCCTTCCCAAACACCTTCTCGACAACGATATCGTCACCCATAACAGCTCCCATCACGACCCCATACGCCAGAAGCGCGATCACAATCCCTCGCATTAACCTCTCTCCTTGTCTTGTTCTATAGTGCCTGGTCCAGTTCGACGATCATCTGCGCAATGGCGGACCGCTTGGCTTCGAGGCGATCCGGGTCGCGAGGGAATGTCACGAGGTCGGGGACGAGTTCCTTGAGGTCGCAGGCTTCGGCCGCGCGTTCAAGCAGCGCCTCGTGTCCGCCCGCCTTGCTCACCCGGCGCATACGGTCTTTCAGGATGGTCAGGTAGTCGTAGTCCTCGATGCCGTCGCGGATGATCTCCCACCGGATCGAATCGACCGGACCGTCTTTGCCGGGATACACCAGCAGCCCGTCGCCGTTGACCGGGGTGACGTCGCCCTGGTCGAGGTACGGGTCTTGGCCCGGCATACAATAACTGACGCTCCAGTAGTGCACCCCCGCAATACCCAGCGCCCACGCCTGCCAGAAAAGGATCCGGTGTTCGATGCCCGCAAAATCGACAAAAAAATTGGCATAGGGACGCGGCGGGCTGTGGTTTACGTACCACCACACCTCCTTGCCCTCCTGAATGCGTTCGAGAATGGGTTTGTTGTTCAGGGTATCCAGGACCGGCGTGTGCACCGCCCAGATGTCGGCCGGGGCCGCTAAAAACGGCTGCAGGCCGCGCGTTGTCACCATCAACGGGATCGTCGGTGCGAGGTCTTGCCACAGGTGCATACGCTCGACGAGCTTGGGCCACTCCGGCGAGAGGGGTTCGGAGGCAATCTGGCAGAAGGCGCGATGGCCCAACGCGTTCTCGGCGACAAACGCGTTGGCCAACTCGAGTTGGCCGGGCGAATCCAGCAGGGCCGCAGGCACGGAAAACGTCGTCGCTCCGAGCGCGCGCAGTTCCTTTAGACGTGGCTCGAACCGCCGGAGTTCGTCTGCGTAACTCGTGCTGGCCGCGGGGAATTGCGCCGGTTCGCGCAACGTCACGCGGTGTTCGGCCGCATTGGCCACGAACTGGGCTATCAGTCCTTGCCGAGACAGCGTGCACCCCTGGGCTTGGGCCGCGTCATGGGCGTTTTGCGGCCAGAACCCGAAATCCGTCTTGAGCGCGGGCGTCATGGGCAGGTCGAAACCATACACGGTTGCCTCGATGGTCAGATGGATGGGTGGGCTGGGTACGGCCGTAATCACCAGCGGCCCCCGGTACACCCCCGGCGGGATGCCCAGCGGCGCGTAGACCGTGACCCACACGGGCGAGCATCGAGCGCCTCGCGCGGTGAAGCGCTGAAACGGCGGCAGGGCATCGGGCCATTCGCCCGTAGGCCCCTCGAAATACGAAGGGATTCGGATAGGGCAGTAGGCGACGTTGGCGACACGAATGTGCCGGGCGGGGATGGTGGCGCTCGTTTCGGCACCGATGAGGTCGCTTACGTGCACATCGACGTCGAACAGATCCGTGTCCGCTGGCGGACGGATCACGATTTGGAACGACTCGCGCTCGTTGTGCGCGAGTTGGATGCGTGCGACCGGATCGGGCTGCCCGAGAGGTTTGGGCACGTCCTCGCGGAAGATTTTCTCGAGCGAATGCTCGAACCAGATCGCGGTATCGCCCCGGTACGCCAACGTCCGTTCGAGGGTTCGTGGTCCGCGATCAAGGGCAAACGGGGCGTCTGTCCATGGTTCCATAGACACCGTGCCCGGCGAGCCGACCACAAACTGCGTATCGATGCCTTCGTGGGGCGGCGCCGTGTCCAGCCCGAGCGGCAGCGGCTGGTCACTCCCGATGCTGAGCCTCGCAAGCAAGTCGTACACACCGGGACCGGGCGCGGTCCAATCGAAGGCACAGCGAACCACGCGGTTCGGGTCGATGTCGAAGCGCTTGGCCGGGAGTTTCCACACGCGGCCATTTTCCGCCACGATGCTGGTATGGATGTGGACGTTTTTCAACACCTTCGCTGTTGCCACAAGCAGGACAAGCTGCCCAGGCTTATAATCGATCTGCACGGCAATCTCGTCCGAAGCGAAATCGACGTGTTTGAGACCGCGTACGGCGTTGAGCCGGTACGTGGTTTCCCACACGCCGCCCGGCTCGAGCATTTGCGGCACGAAGGCCGTGTGAAACCCGGACCGCTTCCGATCGGGTTCCCACAGGGTCAGGAACGAATGCGTCTGATTCGCGTTGAATACGGCGTATATCGTGTTCTGTTCGATGGGATCCGTGGCGGAGATCCAGTTGCGCGAGGCCGTGTAGTACCCTGTGTGGTCCGCTTGAATGATGCCGTGGCGCGTGGGGATATCGATGCGATCCCCCGTGCTGAATTTCCCGCCGGGGGCCGTGCTGTTGCGCACCCACGGCGCGATCCACTGGCTCTCGTCTCCCTTGTTCACGACTTTCCATTGGACACGGATCGAGGCCTCGTCGGGGATGGGCTCCATGGTGCGGATCACGTGCAGCCCACGGATATTCGGGCCGTCGCAGTCGTAGGAATAGTACAGAACGGGCCGTTCCGTGATGGCTTCATCGACCTCGAGTTGCTCGTTCAGGCGGCGGTTGGGCACGTAGTAGCTGCCGACGCCAAACCCCTCCATCAGGAGGCCGCCCTGGCCCGCAAAATTGCCGACCGTTGCCCGCAGCCCCAGTTCGGCGATGGCGCCGCCCTCGCCCGGCGCGATGAGCAACGTCAGGTAGTCCCCCTCGACACGGACCTCATCACCCACGATCACGCCGCCCGCGGCCAGTGCCAGCAGACTGCATACCATTGTTGCCAAGACGTAAGCGCCCGTGATTTGGGGCTTGCGCGCGACACCTGAACCACGGGCAAGATGCCCGTGCCACAAGAAAACCCGCACCTGCATCATTCATCACTCATCATTCATCACTCATCATTATGCCGATCATGGCATTTCGATCCGGCGCACGTCAACGCAGCGCCTGAACGGGTTGGCATGGCCCGGCGTGCCGCACACGGCAAGCGCCCGATGCTCCCAAATCTGCACGTACGAACTATGCCGTTTCCGTAAGTCTTCCAGTGCGAACACTGTAACGCAGGCATGCTGCCTGCTTACCCGCATGAATTTCTTGATGTTCGTAGTTGTTGAAAAGAGCAGGCAGGATGCCTGCGTTACGGCAGCCGGCGTACTTTACATGCGGATTCGGGATGCCCGACGCGGCTTGATGACCGCCGGTGCCTTGGCTACAATGCCAGGCATTGGCCTGGTAGCACCGCAATGCCGTCCGTCCCAAGGCGGATCGCTGGGAGCAATGATCCAATGACCTATCGCATGATTGGCCGCACGTACGCCGCCGTCGCCTTACTGACTTTCGCCGGCTGTGTAACGGCGCCACCCCCCGGTGTGGAATCCGCCCACGTTCTATGGGAAATTGGCACGGCAGATAACGATACCGCCGGGTTCGCGCTCGGACGCGACCGGTACCTCGACTTTGGGGAGGATCCGGTTTTCATGGCCGGGATATCCGATCCGGCCAAGGACTGGCCCTATATGCAACCGGGCCCGGACGACTCGTGGGCCCGCTCGCGGCGGCATACGTTTACGATTGCGTTCGCGATCAACGGCACGCCTCCCGAGGGCGCGTACACGCTTTGTATCGACCTGGCCGACACCCACTTCCTCAATCCTCCCCAGCTCGATATCGCGATCAACGGGCATCTCTACTCGCATCAGTTGCCAACCGGCGGCTCGGGCAACTCGATCTTCGGCGACTTGTCCGGGGCACAGGAACACTGCGTCCGCATGCCTGTTGATGCCGGCGATCTCAACGCCGGCTCCAACGAGATTACGATTACCACGGCATCCGGCAGTTGGATTCTCTACGACTGGGTCGGATTTGAGGCCCCAGCGGGCGCCGGCCTGGGCGTTCTCGAGGGCATGACCGTCCTGGGCGTTCCTCAATGTCCGCCGCTGCTCGTCGAAGCAGACGGCCGGTTGTTTCAGGTCGTCCGTCAGGGAATCCGCCACGTAGGCGAGGCCACCGAAGCCACGGTGCATGTAGGCGACGCCGCACCCGTATCCGTAACACTCGAACCGGGCGAGCAAACCGTCGAGCTACAGGTACCCCGCGTGGCCTGTGCGACTACCGTACCGGTCGAGGTCCGGGTGGGCGACACGATCCTGGCGACACGGAGCGTGGTGCTCGAGCCCGTCCGCGAGTGGATCGTCTATCTCCTGCCACACTCGCACGTCGACATCGGCTACACCCACCTCCAGACCGAGGTCGAGCAACGGCAGTGTCAGTTTCTCGATGACGGTATCGAACTCGCCCGCCAGACCGCGGACCACCCCGAGGGCGCCCGATTCAAATGGAATTCCGAGGTGCTCTGGGCGGTTGACAGCTACTTGAAACAGGCATCGCCCGAGAAACGCGACGCTTTTATCGAGGCCGTCCGGCGAGGGTGGATTGGCCTCGATGCGCTCTACGGCAACGAGTTGACCGCGCTATGCCGTCCCGAAGAATTGATCGAACTGCTCGGATGCGCCCGGCGGCTCTCAACGCAATATGGACTGACCATCGATGCCGCCATGATCAGCGATGTCCCCGGTTACACGTGGGGGCTAGTGCCGGCGATGGCCCAAAGTGGCGTCAAGTACTTCTCGATAGGCCCCAATGTAGGTCATCGCATTGGCTTCACCCGCTCGGCCTGGAGCGACCGCCCGTTCTATTGGGTGTCGCCGTCGGGACGCGAGAAGGTCTTGTGT
>Ga0307377_10006616_pt1 | contig 12120 bp, 10 predicted proteins | sample TR3MG_FD_202535 | JGI IMG/M metagenome (GOLD analysis project Ga0307377, IMG submission 202535) | Soil microbial communities from Risofladan, Vaasa, Finland - TR-3 | ecosystem: Environmental > Terrestrial > Soil > Coastal area > Acid sulfate soil | place: Finland: Risofladan, Vaasa | collected...
AAATTATAGCCAGAGATCTCAGCCGCGGACGGACGTGGGAACTTAACGAAGCTCAAGCGGGCTTAGATTTCCTGGCGGAAGCGGATGTCCGGGCAGAACTGAAGGGGATTACCTGTCCAACTTTGTTGCTTCATGGCGAGCAGGATGAGATTTGCCCCATTGGAGGAGCCAAGTTTATTCAACGGCAGATACCCTGTGCCCAATTGATCATTTATCCCGGGGTTGGTCATATTCCTTTCTTAACCATCTTTGAGGGTTTTCACCGGGCTCTGGAGGGGTGGTTAGCTAGTTATGACGATAAATAAAGAACAAGTGCAAAAAAACTTTAGTCAGAATGCCATTACTTATGACCAATATGCTGTAGTTCAGAAGGAGATGGCTAGGGAGCTACTTCTAAAAATTAGAAGCACAGGGAGATATTTTCGAAATATATTAGAGATTGGCTGCGGTACCGGTTTTTTAACGGAACTACTCGTCAGGGAGTACCCATTGGCTCAAATTACAGCGACTGACATTGCACCGGAAATGATCGTTGTAGCTAGAGAAAAGTTAGCGGTTTTCTCTAATATTAACTATTTTGTGGCAGACGGAGAAAACCTGATGGTGGATAACGTGTCCTTTGATCCGTCTTTTGACTTAATTGTATCAAATGTAGTCTTTCAGTGGTTTACAGACTATGCAGCAGCCTTTACACAGTACCATGCCTATCTGGAATCAGGTGGTTACCTGATTTTCAGTACCCTTGGCGCCGGTACCTTTAAGGAATTATATGTCTGCTTGAAAGACTGCCAAAAGGGTAAATCCCCCTGTAAACTAGGTGGCCATAAAATTCATAATAAGAGAGAGCCGTTTATTGAAAATAAACACCTTCGGAAGGTCATGTTCAATGCCGGATTCCAGTTTGCGGGCATTGAAGAAGTAACCAAAATGGAGTATTTTGACTCATGCCGGTACTTTTTGCGAGCTTTAAAAATGATCGGAGCTAATAATTATCTGACCGAGGAACTGGCTGTTCAGGGACTGGGTTCTGGTATCTTTTCTCTCATCAAGAGCTATGATGCTATGTTTTTAGGCGAGCGGGGAGTTCCTGCCACCTATCAGTGTTTATTTGGTTGGGGGCGGCGAACAACTTGAAAATAATCAGCCTAATAAAATTCCTCAGAAGCGGAGAAGATAGGAAGGAATCATCTACATCTCTATATTATGGCTTGAAGAGAGAGTAGCGTGAAAAGCGATCAGTAAGGATCTAACATTTCTGGAACTAATCGAACGTTCTTAGCAAGATATATATTAATGTTCGGTTTTCTATTGACCTTCATAGCGTCTTCTTGTAAAATGAACTTAATAAATATTCATAGGGAGTTCATATAACCGCGGAGATATGGTCCGCAAGTTTCTACCAGGCTGCCGTAAATGGCCTGACTATGAGCGAAAGTGTACCTAGGGCAAATAACTTGTCCGAGTGGTACAGGTTTGATTGCAAAAAATCAAATTACACCGAAGGGATAAAAGCCCAGGCGGGTAGGTTTCACTCTTATTAAAGGGGGAAATTTGCCCTTCCTGGGTTTCTGTTTACCAAGAAAATGGAGAAAGGGGCGAATATTAAATGAGCCAAATTGGGGTCATTATGGGAAGTGATTCAGATTACAAAATCATGGAGGACGCACTGACAGTTCTCCGCCAATTTGAACTTGATTTTGAAGTTAAAATTTCTTCCGCCCATAGAACATTGGAAAGAACCGTAGACTGGGTGAAAGCTTTTGAAGCCCAAGGAGGAAAACTCATCATTGCTGCAGCAGGGTTAGCGGCCCACTTACCAGGGGTTGTAGCGGGGTCAACGATTTTACCTGTGATTGGTGTACCGCTGAGTAGTGGTGCCATGGAGGGAATCGACGCCCTTTACTCCATCGTGCAAATGCCACCAGGAATTCCCGTTGCCACCGTAGGGATTGGTGCGGCACGTAATGCGGCGTTGCTTGCGGTACAGATTCTAGCCATTCAGGATGAATTCTTGAGTATTAAGATCAAAAACTATCGGACTCAGATGCTGAAGGATATCGAGGCGAAGGACGAAGCGTTGCAAAAGCGTTTAAGTGAAAGAATTTAAGAAATGGATAGAGCTACGAACCACGAAAGGGGACTTACGTATGATTGAACGGTATACGCTTCCTGAAATGGGTGGGATTTGGACAGACGAACATCGCCTCACTCTATGGTTAAAAATTGAAATTGTAGCTTGCGAAGGATGGGCCAAACTAGGCAAGATTCCGAATGAGGCTGTTGAAATCATCAGAGAGAAGGCTTCTTTTTCCTGGGAAAGGGTACAAGCCCTAGAAGAAGTGACCCAGCATGATGTGTTGGCTTTCTTGACCAATGTTGCAGAGAATGTGGGAGATGAAGCAAAACACATTCATCTAGGCCTCACTTCTTCAGATATTTTAGATACGGCTTTGTCTCTGCAATTAGTTGAAGCGTCCGATATATTGCTGACTAAAATTGAGGGGTTGGAAACCGTCCTGCGCCGTAGAGCGTTAGAACATCGTGACACAATAATGATGGGGCGAACGCATGGGATTCACGCCGAACCGATTACCTTAGGGTTGAAGTTTGCTTTGTGGTATGACGAAATTAGACGTCAAAAGAGGCGCTTAGCCTTTGCCCGTGAAGAGATACGGGTTGGGAAAATTTCTGGCGCAGTTGGGACCTTTGCCAACGTAGATCCTCAAGTTGAAGCGCATGTTTGTCATGTACTTAACTTAGAGCCAGCCCTGATCTCGACTCAAATACTACAACGCGATCGGCATGCGTGTTATATGACGACACTCGCTGGAATCGCCAGTTCGCTGGATAAAATGGCCACAGAGATTCGTAACTTACAGCGAACTGATGTTCATGAGGTGGAAGAAGCCTTTAGAAAAGGGCAAAAAGGGTCCTCGGCGATGCCTCACAAGAAAAACCCCATCACACCGGAACGTATATGTGGCATGGCCCGAGTTGTTCGTGCGAATGCTCAAGTTGCTTTAGAAAACGTAGCCTTATGGCACGAGCGGGATATCTCCCATTCTTCTGCTGAACGTATGATCTTGCCGGATAGTACCATCGCCTTAGATTACATGCTCCATAAGATGACCCAACTAATGGACCGGCTGGAGGTTTTTCCGGAGCAAATGAAAGCGAACATAGATAAGGGATGCGGTTTGATTTTTTCCCAACGCGTGATGCTCGCCTTAGTCGAAAAGGGCGTCAGCCGAGAAATGGCGTACGCTCAGGTCCAACGCAACGCCATGGAAGCCTGGAATACTAAAGAACAATTTCAAAGTCTGCTCAACCGAGATTCCAGTGTTCGGGAATACTTAAACGAGGAAGAAATTGCTGCCTTGTTTGATTATGAGTACCATACTAAGCACGTAGCGGACATTTTCCAGCGGTTAGGCCTCGTTTAGAGATGATGCAAATGAAATCGCACCTTCACCAAAGCTCCGGAGACTTGTCCATGGAGCAAAGGGTGCCACAGGGGAATCGAGGAATTGCGTCAATTAGTGCACGCAATGAAGCGTGTAACTACTTGCATACATAGACCCCTAATTATGAAAGGAGCACGATAAAGATTATGGAAAAGTTAGAATTACGGTATGAGGGAAAAGCAAAGAGAGTTTATGATACAGATGAATCAGGGTATTTCTGGGTAGCCTATAAAGATGATGCGACCGCTTTCAACGGAGAGAAAAAAGGACAAATCGTGGATAAAGGAGAGGTCAATAACCAGTTATCAGCGCTCTTCTTTGAAGAAATCGAAAAAGCAGGCATCCTAACACATTTCGTGAGGCTTTTAAGCGATCGGGATATGCTCGTGCGTAGCTTAGACATGATCCCCCTCGAGGTCGTTGTGCGCAATATTGTAGCTGGAAGCCTGGCTAAGCGTCTTGGGGTGGAGGAGAGCTACGTTCTTTCTCAACCGGTTGTGGAATTGTATTATAAAGATGATGAGCTGGGAGACCCGATGGTTAATGACTCTCATGTCGCCGCGATGGGCTGGGCAAGTGATGAAAATACTAAAGAAATTCAAGTCTTGGGCTTAAAAATCAACGAAATATTACGGGCAATTCTAGTCAAGGCGGGAATCGACCTGATTGATTTTAAACTAGAGTTTGGGGTCGCGAATGGAAAAGTCTACCTTGGTGATGAAATCTCTCCAGATACTTGCCGTTATTGGGATATGGAAACGCGGGAAAAGCTGGACAAGGATCGCTTCCGGCGAGATCTTGGACGAGTTGAAGAAGCGTATCAAGAAGTCTTTCGTCGAGTAAAAAAAGCTCTTGAAAAGGCTTAAATAAGATTGTCAGGATGGGATAGGGGGACCGAAAATGTTCGAATTTGGGGAGGACAAACCGAAAGAGGAATGTGGCGTCTTTGGAATTTACGCTCCCGATGAGGAGGTAGCTCGTTTAACTTACTACGGGCTTTATGCCTTACAGCATCGTGGACAGGAAAGCGCCGGAATCGCGGTTTCGGATGGACGAAGCATTTCTGTGCATAAAGGAATGGGTTTGGTGTCGGAAGTGTTTTCTGACAGTGTTGTGGATCATTTGAAGGGAAAAATGGCGATCGGACATGTTCGTTACTCTACTACAGGGTCAAGCCTCCTGGCTAATGCTCAGCCCTTGGTAGTACACTATCAAAAAGGCATGATGGCTTTGGCGCATAATGGAAATTTAACAAATGCTTTGGAACTACGAGAAGAACTGGGAAAAAACGGGGCGGTTTTCCAAACGACCATTGATAGCGAAGTAATTATCAACCTCATTACTCGGTATCGCAGGGACTCCTTGGAAGATGCGTTAGTTAAGACCATGATGGATCTCCGCGGAGCGTATGCCCTGGTGATCTTGGCTGAGGATAAACTTTTTGGACTCAGAGATCCTCATGGTGTTCGTCCCTTATGTATTGGGCGAATAGGAGACAGGTACTGCCTAGCTTCAGAAAGTTGTGCACTCGATACCATTGGCGCAGAGTTTATTAGGGATGTGGAACCTGGTGAGATTGTGGTGATCGATGAAGAGGGGTTACATTCGCGACAGGGATTCAGTAAGACCGACCGTTCGTCTTGTGCCTTTGAATACATCTATTTTGCCCGACCGGATAGCACTATTGATCAGTTGAACGTTTCGGCGAGCCGACGTCAGATGGGAATAGAACTTGCCCGTGAATGTCCGATTGAAGTGGATATTGTGATTGCAGTCCCAGACTCTGGGACCGCGTCTGCCTTGGGATATGCCACGGCACTGGGGATTCCCTTTGGTGAAGGGCTAATCAAAAACCGCTATGTCGGTCGTACCTTTATTCAACCGACGCAGGCAATGAGAGAAGTGGGCGTTCGTCTCAAGCTCAATGCTAATACGAGCGTCCTGAAAGATAAACGCGTAGTTATGATTGATGATTCGATCGTCCGCGGAACGACTAGTTGCAAGCTGGTGGATATGGTCAAGAAAGCAGGGGCCAAAGAAGTACACTTCTTAATCAGTTCTCCTCCGGTAGCCTATCCGTGCTACTATGGAATTGACACAGCGGAAAGGGAAAAACTCATTGCCAATCAATTGGACGTCGAAGGGATTCGGAATTATATAGGAGCAGATTCGCTCCATTATATCTCTGAAGAAGGCTTGCTACGGGCACTTGGCACAGCTACAGTTTGTTTGGCGTGTTTTAACGGAAAGTATCCTATCCCAGTTTCAAACTTGAACCGGGGTAAAAACGATTTTGAAATACAGAAATGCTAGGAGGAATAAACGTTGGGATACTCTTACCGAGACGCGGGCGTCGACATTCAAGCAGGTAATGAAGTCGTGGAGCGCATAAAACCAGCGGTCGCTCGGACACTTCGTCCGGAAGTCCTCGGCGGGCTTGGAGGGTTTGGCGGACTTTTCAAACTGGATCTGGAGAAATATCCGGACCCAGTTCTTGTATCCGGAACGGATGGCGTAGGAACTAAGCTACGCCTCGCTTTCCAAATGAATAAGCATGATAGCATCGGACAAGATGCAGTGGCTATGTGTGTCAATGATATCTTGGTTCAGGGCGCAGAACCTTTGTTTTTTCTGGATTATCTGGCTGTTGGTAAAGTAGAGCCTGGGCGCGTTGCTGAAGTGGTAGGTGGGGTTGCCAAAGGGTGCGAAATGGCAGGTTGCTCGCTGATCGGGGGGGAAACGGCAGAAATGCCGGGCTTCTATGCCGAGGATGAATATGATATTGCAGGGTTCTCAGTGGGCGTTGTGAATCGGGATCAGTTGATTGACGGATCGAAAATCCAGGTAGGGGATGTACTCATTGGCTTAGCATCCTCAGGTCTCCATAGTAACGGGTATTCCTTAGCACGCAAAATTTTTGAAACGGTTCCCTTAGATAAGGTGTTTCCAGAGTTAGGTGAAGCACTCGGGGAAGCCTTGCTTCGTCCGACCAGGATTTATGTTAAGTCTATTTTACCGCTCCTTCCAGGGGGAGAAATTTTAGGCATGGCCCATATCACTGGAGGAGGATTAACGGACAACATACCACGTGTCTTGCCCCCAGGTCTGGGTGTTCGGATTGATACTTCGACTTGGGAGCATCCCCCTATTTTCACATTGTTGCAACGGCTGGGAGATGTGGCTTGGCCAGAAATGTATCGGACCTTTAACATGGGCGTTGGGTTTATCGTTATAGTTCACCCAGAAGATGTGGACAAAGTTAATCAAAAGATTGCTGAGTTGGGAGAAAAATGCTTTGTTATGGGCAGTGTCGTACCTGGAGAAGGGGTGGCATATTGAGGACCGCAGTACTGGCTTCGGGCCGTGGGAGCAACTTGCAAACCTTGTTAGATGCATGTGGTAATGGTAGCCTCCCGATAGAGATTGTGGGTGTGGGGTCAGATCAACCAGGGACAGGTGCACTCAAACGATCTCACGCGGCAGGAATCCCTACCCGTGTATTTCAAGTGAGTGATTATCCCCATCGTCAAGCACAAGAGGAGGATATCCTGATCTGGATGCGCGAAAATAGAGTGGAGCTTTTACTCCTAGCAGGATATATGAAGGTGCTAGGTCCCCAGTTTATTCGTCAGGCCAATTTTCCGGTCATGAATATCCATCCTTCCTTGCTTCCAGCCTTTCCCGGGCTCCATGCTCAGCGTCAGGCTCTTGAGTACGGGGTCAAGGTAAGTGGGTGTACGGTGCATTTAGTGGATGAGGGTTTAGACAGTGGACCGATAATTCTGCAGGAAGCGGTACCTGTGTTGGCAGAGGATACGGAAGAGAGCTTGGCGCAGAGAATTCTAGAGGTGGAGCATCGTCTCTATCCAGAGGCCGTCCGACTGATGGTTTTAGGTGGTGTTAAGCGAATCGGGCGCCGGGTTCAGATTTTGCAGCAGGAGGTTGTTTAGGATGAAGAGAAAAGCCTTAATAAGCGTTTCGGACAAGACGGGGCTTGTTGCTTTTGCTCATGAGCTCGCGGAGTTAGGTTTTGAATTGATTTCCACCGGAGGGACGTACAAAGTGCTGGATGAAGCCAATATTCCAGTTAAATATGTGAGTGAAATCACGGGTTTTCCTGAAGTATTGGATGGCCGTGTGAAAACACTCCACCCTTTAATTCACGGTGGAATTTTAGCGCAGGATAGTGTGGAACATAAAAAACAGATGGAAGAAAACGGGATAAACTTTATCGATTTAGTGGTTGTCAATCTTTATCCGTTTCGAGAGACCATTGCCAAGCCTGGTGTGAGTTTTGAAGAGGCGATTGAAAATATTGACGTTGGCGGACCGACAATGTTGCGTGCTGCAGCCAAAAATCACGGACGGGTTACTGTCGTGGTCAATCCAGAATCATATGAGAGGGTTTTAAACGTGCTGCGCGAAGAGGGAGCTGTTTCGGCGGGCATGCGCCGCCGCCTAGCTGCCGAAGCCTTTGCCCATACGGCAGAATATGACCGACTCATTGCCGGCTACTTAGAACGTCAGCTTGAACCGACCGACAGTTTCCCGAAAACACTTCGTTTAACGGCTCAAAAAGTACAAGAGTTACGGTATGGAGAAAACCCGCAGCAAAAGGCAGCCTTTTATGTTAACCCGGAAACCGGGGGGGGGACCCTCGCCATCGGAAAACAAATTCAAGGAAAAGAACTTTCTTACAATAACTGGATCGATATGGATGCTGCCTGGAAAATTGTTCGCGAGTTTGAATCGTGCGCCGCGACCATTATCAAGCACACGAACCCTTGTGGAGTTGCTTTAGGAAAGACTCCGTTAGAGGCTTATGAGAGCGCCCTTGCCTCCGATCCGGTCTCTGCCTTTGGTGGGATCATCGCCTTTAACCGAGTGGTCGATACAATCTGTGCAAAAGCCCTTAAAGAGCGTTTCTACGAAGTGATCATTGCGCCGGAATTTAGTCCGGAAGCCCGGGAAATCCTAAGCTCAAAAATAAATCTTCGGCTTTTTGTGGTTGGAAGAGGAGACGCAGGTATTCCAAATTCTAGCTGGGCATTTAAAAGTATCGACGGGGGATATCTGGTGCAAGAGGTTGATGGAGGAACAACGCCTGTCAGCGAATGGGACGTTGTTACAGACCAATTGCCTTCAACAGAGGATCTTTTGGCGCTTGATTTTGCTTGGCGGATTGTGAAACATGTGAAATCCAACGCCATTGTAGTTACTGACCATGGACAAACACTGGGTATTGGCGCAGGTCAAATGAATCGGGTAGGGTCTGTTAAACTTGCCCTTGAACAAGCGGGAGATAAGGCTAAAGGGGCTTATATGGCATCTGACGCCTTCTTTCCTTTCCCTGACTCTATCGAAATGGCTGCCAAGGCCGGAATCCGGGCAATCGTTCAGCCCGGCGGTTCTCTCAAAGATGCAGCGGTCATTGAGGCTGCCAATCGGCTGAATATTATTATGGTTTTTACGCATCGACGGCATTTTCAACATTAACCGAGACGAGGGTTAAATATTTGTTCAGCATTAACCGAGACAAGGGCTAAATATTTGGGGAGACGAGGTGAGATAGTGGGTAACCTTCGAGTATTAGTAGTAGGCAGCGGAGGTCGGGAACATGCTCTGGCCTGGAAATTGGCGCAAAGCCCAGAACTCGAATGTCTCTATGTTGCGCCAGGGAATGCTGGGACCGCGTTGTGGAATGTGGCTATTCTGGCTCAGGACATTTCTGCGTTAGTGGAGTTTGCTCTCAAGGAGAAGATAGATTTAACCCTCGTCGGTCCTGAAGACCCGTTAAGTTTAGGGATTGTGGATGCCTTTCAAAAGGCGGGGCTAAGGATATTTGGACCGACTCAGGCTGCTGCCCAGCTGGAGGGGAGCAAAACCTTTGCTAAAACCATCATGGAAAGCGCGAAAATCCCAACAGCGGAGTGGAAAATGTTTGAAGATTCCGAGCAAGCGAAGACCTATGTCAGAACCATCGGAGCCCCCTGTGTTTTAAAGGCAGATGGCTTAGCTGCCGGTAAGGGTGTCATAGTCGCGATGGATTTGGAATCCGCTCTTCAGGCGGTCGATGAAATCATGGATGGTGGTTTTGGAACAGCTGGCAAAAAGCTCGTCATTGAAGAATTCCTTGAAGGGCAAGAGGTCAGCTTACTTTGCTTTTCTGATGGAGTAACGGCGTACCCGATGGTTCCCGTCCAGGATCATAAGCGGGCGCTAGAGGGTGACCTTGGACTTAACACTGGAGGAATGGGAACATATAGCCCTCCGCCGATTTGGACGACTGAGATTGAAGCTAACGTCATGCGTGACCTTGTTTCCCCGACCTTACAGGTGATGCGCGAACGAGGGACTCCGTTTCAAGGTGTGCTATTCTTAGGATTGATGCTCACGGAGCGGGGCCCGAAACTTCTGGAATACAATGTCCGTTTTGGCGATCCGGAAACACAAGTGGTGATGAAACGACTAAAATCGGATCTCTTACCCATCCTTTGGGCGTGTACAGAGGGCCGTCTGTCGGAAGCTCGGCTGGAGTGGAAAGAGGACGTCGCAGTTTGTGTTGTGATGGCGGCTCCGGGTTATCCGTTAGCCTACGCTAAGGGGGTTCCTATCCACTTACCGGAAAATTCTCAGGATACCGTTATCTTCCATGCCGGAACGGGAATCAGCGAGGAACAACTCCTAAGTACCGGAGGACGGGTGTTAGGGATCACGGCAGAAGGTAAAACACTTCATGAGGCTAGGAAAAAAGCTTATGCCCTCGTGGATAAAATCGATTTTCCCAAAGCCCATTTTCGACGGGATATTGGAGTAAAAGGGCTGGACTTTAGTGAATAATTTGAGACTTCCCATTAATTCGTTGAATTTATGGGAAGTCTCTTTTTCATAATCTTTATTTAAAGACAATAAACCCCGCTTCCTTAAAAAGCGGGGATAATACTATCAGGTTCTTTTTTCCCAAGCCTTACCCAGCATGGTTGCTCCAGTTATAAGGACAGTGTGGAGTGCAAACCACCCGGGTTGAAGGAAACTGAATGGCCCTGGATCTACCTTTTTCATTCTCATATTTCATGCTCCTTTATACAATTAATTTTTGGTACATGATTAGTTTCTGTAGAGTGTCTTTAAAAATACCTGTAAAATGTTGTATGTCAACTTTTCTCTTATAACCAGAAAAAAATCGGCAAGATCTGGAATGAACTTTACTTTGTGACCGTTAGGATTCTCCCCCATATGATATAGGCAGGGTGCTGTATCATAAGGGGGGATAAACGTGTTTAATTTTCGCAAGCATTTATTCTATCCGATCCATGTTGAACGTCAAGATTCTATGTTTGCCAAAGTGTTACTCGAACATTATGCAGGAAGAAATAGTGAATTATCATCGTCCATACAGTACTTAAATCAACGTTCCAATATCTCAAACCGTTATGTTCGAGAACTACTAGGGTTATTCGCTGCAGAAGAATTGGGGCATATGGAAATAATTGCAGTAGCAATAATAAAATTAGGAGGACCACCGCTGACATGCGTTAATTCTCAGGGCGATCCATGGGTAATTAACTATATTGATCAAAGCGTTGACTCAATCAATATTCTGCAGGTGGATGTGCAGGCAGAAACTCGGGCAGTCCATCTATATCAGCAACATTTAGAACTTACAAGTGACCCAAACATGAAGCGGATGATCACTTTTCTGATTGGCAGGGAAGAGGTACATAAACGATTACTACAAAAAGCACAAATACTAATCCACGATAGCGGCTCGTCTGAAGATTTCAACGAGTTGATCTACGAGTATAAGATGAGTTTGCAGGTCTTAGAATAAACTGGACAAAAAAGTCGGGAGGGAGTGTGAAGCTTCTCTTTTGAGCTATTTCACGAATTTAAAGTGAAACAGACCTTTGAGGTAGTTATTAAGGAGATAATTCATGGCTATATCATACAAACAACGACAAAAATAACAGATCAAACACATTACGACAAATTATTCCTAAAAACTATGTTAATATAATAAAAAATTATATAAATGGCAAACCCGTCGAAAGGCGGGGGCGCAAAGCTATGGGTCTAAGGCTGAGAATGCTATGATTGCCAGGTTGCTGTAACATATTTGTAGCACGCTTGGCCTTTCTCTTGCTTTGGAGAAAGGCTTTTTTAATTTATCTAGAGAGATAAAAAAGAGGAGGAATTTGAAAATGTCCTGGAAAAAAGCCAAAATCATTAAAAAGCTGCTTGCATTATTCTTAAGCGTCTTTATTATTATTTCTAATCCGCTTGCGGCCAAGGCTGACTGGTCGCAGCCCGAGCCGCCCAGCACTTATCTTGACCCAAATGCAATCAACGCCAATAACCCTAATCCATTGACCGAAGCCTTGAACAAGATTAGCACATCACCTTTTAGTTCGGATACAACAAGCAGTTTACCGGCAAATAGAGCGCCATCCTATGGCACCGTCGATACCGTGCAGGGAAAATTTAGCATGGATTCTACCGATATAACAATACCCTCCAACGGTTTCCCCCTGACTTTGCACCGTGTATATAACAGTAACAATACTCAAATCGGCCCCTTTGGTATGGGCTGGGATTTTAATTACAACCGCTATCTTATCATGTATCATGAATATGCAATGCAGGAACATGCCGGCGA
>Ga0307377_10006617_pt1 | contig 12119 bp, 19 predicted proteins | sample TR3MG_FD_202535 | JGI IMG/M metagenome (GOLD analysis project Ga0307377, IMG submission 202535) | Soil microbial communities from Risofladan, Vaasa, Finland - TR-3 | ecosystem: Environmental > Terrestrial > Soil > Coastal area > Acid sulfate soil | place: Finland: Risofladan, Vaasa | collected...
TTCACACTCTATCCAGTTTTCATTTTTATGCATTATGAATTTATAAGCAACGCAAGTAGACGAGTACAGATATTGCTCTATGTCTGGTAGCCATGCTCTAAATTCAGTTCTCATTACACACTCACGTTTTAATGGACTTAATTGCATCTTTAACTGCACTAACTATTCTATCTAAATATTCCCAGTCAGGATTTTTTTTATCTGGCAGAGAGTACCACCATTCATCCCCCCATATTTTATGCATTATTTCGTTGTCATTTTCGCTAAGGCCTGAATATTCTATAAAATCCCAAAGCTCTCTGGCTTCATCTTCGTCGAGGTCTAAATGCTTTCTTAATTTAAGTATTTGCTTTTTAGAGGATTCAGCTAACTTACTTTCATCAACAATATGCTTGCTTACACTAGTTAATTTATTTATTAAATAATCATTATCACAAGAGATGAAAAATTGTGCCACGCTTCTATCTCCTATTCCTCCCCAAAAAGAACTCCAAGATTCGCAATAACATTCTATGACTATTTTTCCTTTTCCCTTGCTTACATCTTCAAGATAAACAGACACTGGGTCTAAATTATATTCTGTTAAATCTGTCAGTTTTAATCTGACTACTTTTTCAACTTCTACTTTCATACTAAAGTCTCTCTGCTGACATATGGAGGTTTGTCTTCTCTTTTATCAATTTCACTTTTCAACTTTTTCCTTAACCCTTCTATGCATTCCGGGCAATCTTTTGCAATTATTGTAGTCATTATATTATGGCTCCAATTTTGTTCAATAACAATATTCATAATATCTATTAGTTGACTAATCTTCCCCTCATAATACGCATCTATGTCTTCATGATTGCCACTTGTTGCTTCTACCCATTTTCTTAGAGCATTTACTCCGTCTTGACTAATTTCTTCAGTATTTTGCAACTCATGTATTTTGTCTACTAAATCTGGACAGACTTCCAATAATGAAAACAAACTATTCCACAAACTTCTTTGAGTAATTAGATTCCATTTCTTTTCTTGTTCAGAGAGTCTTAGTTTTTCTTCTAGTTCTTCGTAGTCTTTCAATGACACCACTTGACCTTGTGGATATGCTTCTTTAAAATTATTCACATCCCACGCCATTGGACTATCTTCTTTAGGTGGCGCTGACGATGGATTTTCTTTTCTATTACCCATGTTAGCACCTGGCCTTTGGGTCGTTACCACCGAACAGATGATTATTCACAGAAGGGGTCACATTGCTTCCGGTATGAGCGGCGTCAAGTTCTTCTTTGGAGGCCACTGACTCACTTTCTCTAAGAGGGTCTATTTCATGAAGAAACACCAAATTCAAATGGTCTTTAACTATCTTTGTTTGTTTAGTGTCTATTTTTTTAACATCTGACAATTCAAAATATCCTTGTAGCCAATAACAAAAATCTATCGAGTTCATTTCTTTCTCCTTTCCCATTTTATTAAATCATATACTAATTCACCTGTGTAATCATGCTCACAATCGTCATCTTCTTCCATCACTTTTAATGCATTAAGAATTCTACCTGTCTCGTGACGATAGTAAGCTTGCGATATTTCAAGTGAATCGCTCCAGTCATCAAGATAAAGAGCTAAGTCCTTAACTTTTTTATCGATGTCTTTCGACTTATTCTTTTCTAATTTCTCATACTGAGGAATCACTTTATCAATCATTGTTTTTATTTTAAATAACTTACCATTAATTTTTTCATACTTTTCAACGCCTCTCTGTTGCCAAAGCATATCTTTAACAGAGCGTAATGTTTCGTTTAGTTCGTGTATTTTTTTTTGTATATAAGTCATAATTCTTTTACCTCAGTGCCGTATTTTTCATTAATATATTCCATAAACATTGTTCTATGACACCATTCTCCTTCTTTTTTCAATGCCTCGTAGCAGCACAGCGCAATGTCTTTCTTAAATCCATCTGAATGTTCGTATATTATTTTTTTTATATCTTCAAAAGAAAAATTATCCAATTGCGTGAAATATTTTTCCTTATATTCATTATAGTCTTTAGTTTTAAAAGTTTCATAGTTAGGTGCGAATTCTTTAATCTGTGGGCCATCAAACCACTTTGGCGGATAAAGAGAGATGCTTATTTTATCTACATCCGTATTTCTTTTAGAATAATATGATACATAAAGATTTATTTTTTTACTCATCCTTATTCTCTTTTATTCTTTTTCTTATCCATTTATAATCGACATCTTTAAACTTATCTACGACTTTACGAGTCCATGTGTATTGCACCCAAGTTTTAGTATCATCAAAATACTCATACCAATACTTACTCCATCTGCCAAAAAATACACACGTCCATGTGTTTGGTTTCGCTTCTAAAATTCTATGTGTGTAATGTTTTGGTAGGAATCTTGGCATTAACCAACCAGTGACTTTTTCTTCCTTAATACCTTCGTCGGTAATTACTTCTTGAGTATATCCTCCCCGAAGAGTCACAGCTATAGAATTGAAGGCGTGAGTATGAAATCTGTTCTGGTCAATTGTCTTCCAATTGTAAAGCCAAATACCACCAAGATACTTAGATTCAAAAATAGTATACTGTTCAATATGGCCTTTGCCAAGTTCTATTCTTTTTTTCTTAAACAGTATCATCTTTTTTATTCCTATCGTACCAGTTCTTTTTCTTTTTTGGCCAATCTTTTAACAGGCAAACATCAGACCAGAAATTAGAATTGTCTGGATTGACCGTCCATGTTTGATGTTCACTTCTAAATCTCACAACATAGGCAAGGTGTCTTATTCCACACCCTTCTCCCTCGCATGAAAAATCAATTTTTTTAACTACAGTCCAACGGTTATTATGTCCATAAACAACCCTATCGCCTTCTTTTAGATTTCTTGGGTCTACTGAAAACTCATACCTATTCATTATTAATCCTTTGGGAAAACCACATCGTATCTAGCTTTTGCTTCTTCTTTCAAACTTTGTCTTGGTTTAACAGACTTCATGAATTGCTCTATGTCAGTGGTTGGCCCTGTGGCAACAAGCTCATCAAAGCAATGCCAGCATATATATCCATAATCTTGTGAAGCTCTTTCACACATTATCGCTTCGCATCCGTTTCTATCACAAGCAAGAACACCCATTTTTCACCTCTACTCTTTATTGAACCAAGCATAATATATAGCAGCCCACCCAATGGTCATGGCAGCGAAATTAAGAACAAAATGATGAACGTCTGGAGAAACTATGTCTACTAGTACTCCTCCTAATACCAAGCCTGCGAAAAATTTAGCTCTACTTATCACTGTCTTCACCAACTATGGCATTGAACAAATACGGCCAAACGACTCCCCACGTCATTGAGACAACACACAGTGCTATTATTTCGGTGATGAACATTGCGATTACCGCACAGCCCATTAAGAGACCTATCCAATATATTGGATTTTTATACATATTTATCATCTGCAACTCCTTATCTCACTTTTTATATTAAAATGGTACTGAATTTTCGAAACGAGACTTATGAGGTCTCTATACATTTTACAAAAAACTTACGCCCGAAGGCTAAAACAATTAACATCTTACATCGCTGGCCTTTTTACATTCATGCCATTTTCTGTATAAAAAAAGTTTCAAGCTTCTTTTAGATTTCAACTTTATCGGAGTTGACCCTAGCAAAATATTTAAAGTGGCTTGCCCACCGTTAATAATTCGGCATTAACACCTATCTACTAATTCAGACCAAAATTTTACTTTAATATATTTAGTATTTCCTCATATTCATCCAATTCAAACGGTAGCTCAATGCTTTTTGCATTTAGTTTATCAATTTTAGATTGGATTTCCATGGTTTCCCTACGTAGTGTTTTCAATTGTTCTTTGACTTTAGTATGGCTAATATATGGATCAAACTCAACAGTCACAAGAACTGAACCACTATCAGTACTTTCTTTTTTAGTTATTTTTTTCTGCTTGCTTTGCTTAGAAATTGTCGTGTCATATATTTTAAAAAGCTGATTTAAATTTTCTTTCTTTCGAACCATATTCCCAATGCCGTTTTCGTGGTTGAAATCAGAAATTAATTTATTCAAATCCCAACTAAATCCCAAAATCTTCTCTAGAGAACTCATTTTTTCTTCAATAGTCATAACGCCCTCTGAGAGCATTAATTCACCATTGTGTTTAACCGTCCCATACGAAACGGATTCTGTGTCAGTCGTGCCATAAAGGCGACGCTTTGGGACTAAACTATCAATGCTGGACGAGATTACACTGGCAATTGACTTTCTTATTCTTAATGCTTCGGATACAGTTACTTTCATTTTTATTATCCTTTTTAAAATTACAAATTATTATACAATAAAAATACTTAATACAAAAAACTTATCATCTATAATTCAAGTGTCTCTTGGAAGGTTACCCCTTCAACTTCTTCAGCTTCTAGCAATCCACCTTTTATGAAATACTGATGAATTAAAGTGTTAACCATCCTTGCCCCAAGAGTGTTTTTACTGTAATTCTTCTTCAAGTGCTTCTCAATAACCGCTACAACATCTTCACGTTTAACCTCTGGGAAGAGGCCTAAATACCTAGACAAAACCTCGGAGTCGTTTAGTATGGTGAACAAATCTTCTAAAGTTAACATCTTTGTGTTGTATACTAAGCCTACTCTCCCCAAAAACTCTGTCTTAACTCCCCAGCGCCTTAGCTTGTCAAGCGTCACCGCCTCTTCGTTATTAAATGCCCCTGCGAATACGAAGAGAGTCTTGCTTATATCAATATCAATATACTTCCCATAGTCGCCAAAAACAGATGAGGTATCTGATTCCAAAACCTTAAGGAACTCATTCTGTACCCCAGTTGTCGTTTCATGGGCTGTACTGCTATTTGAGTTGCCTGAGATAAACAACTTATCAAACTCATCCACGAATACTATTGTAGGCTTGCCTCCTATCTGCGCAAGTGGGCTTAGAGCTTTAGAAAGGCTATTACCTGACGTCCCTTCTTTAGTCAACTGCGCTGCATTAATCTCTAAAAATTCCATCTCAAGTTTAACTGCTAGTTGCTTAATAGTGAACGTCTTGCCGCTCCCACTTTTACCTGTCAAGAAGAAGTGTGGACGCAGTTCAGCCTTGCTAGCTCTGAAGATATTAAATATCTTTTGAACTTCTAATAGGAGGGAGTCTTGTCCGATTACTGCTTTTGCTTTTGGTTTCATAACAACACCTGTATACATTTGAATTCATATAATTAAATATAATTCTTTTTATTTTTAAAAGCAAGAAAAAGCCCTCAAAAAAAAAATGAGGGCTGAAGTAGAGAAAATGTCTAATTATTTACTTTCTATATTTTGTACTTCGCATCTAAACTATTCGTTGCAGAGTTGTCTTGATTACCACAATAAATCTCATTAATTCTTGGGTCATATAATTTATAAAAAGGAACTTGCTGAGGGGTGGAAGGAGATGCCGGAAAGTAAGTGTGGCTGACTCTGTCTTCTTCAATAATGTATGTCACACATGTGTGATTCACTGCACTGATATTAAGCCTCTGCGAATGGGAAATTATCCAGCCTCTTTTTTCTAATTTATCAGAAACAATATTAAAAACAGCTCGTTCCATTTCTTTTGCAAATTTAATTTCAATTGCTTTTTTTCCATCGTATGAATTGTTAATTTTAGTAGCTATAGCTTCTAAAATATCTTGTATTTCTACTGAATGCTTCATCTCATTATTGAGTCTTGCCTCTGCTGGTGTTGGTATATCCATATTTCATCTCCTTTATTAAAAATAACATTTTACACTTCAAAAAGCATATATTTTTTTATCTGCTTTAACAATGTCTAAATCCTTTGCTTCAGACCATTTGATTTCATCGAAAATAGCCAATTTATAACCACTTCCTTTAAGCTTTTTTAAATGGTCTCCTCGTATCAGTCCAAAATCAACTACAGTAACATCTTCTAATTGGTTCTCTCGCAGTCTCCTCTTCGATTCATTAGGATGAGGGGTTACGTATAGTACGTCAGACGTGTACATCCCAGATAGTACCTTGCTCTTAATAAAGCACATCAGAGCTGTCGTCTTACCAGCCCCACGCTTAGAAACTTCCATGGTGAACTCATTGTTGTCAAAATCGAAAAAACAATTGCCATATTCTTTAAAATGATAAGTGACACCGGTCAAAGTATCTGTTTCTAAAAAATCAATAAATCTTTTCTGCATTGGATTTAAATCGGTCATGCCGACGCACAAATTTGATTTGTCCACGATGCTGATATCATCGCTCGTTCCATTTAAATTTTTCAAAACATCTGACATTAGTTTATGAAAAGAATCTTTTCTTCTTTTTTTAAATACGTTTAAATCCTCGTGGCTCATTTTACAAGCCTCTCCAAATAATGAAACCCTAAAGACAACTTACTTTTTGTGTCTTTGAATCTATCGTTTAACGCATTTTCATAAACATGATATATTCCATTCTCTTTCAACTTGTCTACCATGAATTCATAGGCTGCTTCTATTACTTCTTCGCTATTTACAGCGTTCTTCATTTCATGTTTCATAGTTACTCTCCTTATACTTTTTTATTCAAAATTCAAATTCAGAAAAGTCATAGTCATCTAAGTCTTGTTTGAACGAGCCAACCACATAAGAACTTATTTCTGTCTCTTGTGGGGCTACTTGAACCCTCTTAGAGTTGAGCCAATCCCCAATCCATTCTATAGGATTGGTAGCGCCTTCAAATATATGTTTTAGTCCTATACTTCTAAGACGTTTATTAGTTAGCCATTCCATATATTTAATCAATATCGTGTCATTTAAACCAAGCATAGACCCATCTTTAAACAGATATCTTGCCCATTCTTTTTCTTCTTCTGCTGCTGTTTGATACATTTCATAAACTAAAGGTTCATATTCTTCAACAATGTCTTGAAATCCCTCGTCTGGATTATTTTTAAACTCTCTCAAAATATTTTGAGTAATAGATAAATGAATATTTTCATCTCTCGCTATTAACGAAATTATTTTTGCATTCCCTTCCATTTTTTTATTCTCTGCAAAACAAAAAGAGCATGCGAAAGAAACATAGAATCGTATACCCTCCAATATGTTAATGGAGACTAATGTTAAATATAACTTTATTTTCTTTTCTCTCTCATCAGAATCATCCAATAATCCAATTAAATCATTATAATATTTAGTAACAGAAGTTGCTCTTTTAATAATTTCCTCATCTTCTAAGATACTATCAAAAACCTCAGTTGGATTAGAGTAAACATTTTTAATAATATATGTGTAAGAATAACTGTGAACGAATTCAAAGAATTCCCAAGCCCCCATAGCAGCTTCTAATTCAGTGTTTGACAAATAGTGTCTCAAGTAAGGAATTCCCCTAGCTTGCACACTGTCCAACAATGTCTGATACTTTAAATTGCTAGTAAAGATGAATTTTTCATTGTCTGTTAGAGACTGAAAGTCAACTCGTTCTTTACCTCCTAATGTAACTTCTTCTGGACGCCAGCTAAAACCCAACTGATTCAAAAATAAAGTAAAATATTTTTTATATTTAAATTTATCGTATCTTTGGATGTTTAATCCCTCGCCAAAAAACAATGGCTGAGATAAAAAATCTACATCTTTGTTTAAATTAATAATTTCTCTCATGTTTTTCTCCTCACACGCTACAAGCCCCGCCGGAACATCCATCATCCATATCGTCTGCTTTTCCATCGTTGGAATTAGCATAGTATAAAGTTTTAACCCCATATTTGTACGCATATAGAATGTCATGAGCTGCTTCTGACATTGGCATTTGACCATCTTCGTATTTTGTAAAGTCATAATAATTATTAGCTGATATTGCTTGGTCTATCCATTTTTGAATAATCGCAACAATATTCAAATAACCTTTATTGTCAGGCATCTCATATGCCATCGTATATTCGTGACCAATTTTACTACATTCTGGAACTAATACTTTCAATATTCCCTGCTTTGATTGTTTAGATGTTAATAGGTCTCTAGGTGGTTCAATTCCATTCGTGGAATTAGTAACAACTGAAGAAGATTCGCACGGCATCAATGCACTTAGTGTTGAATTTCTCATACCATGTTCTTTTATTTCTTCTCTTAAGAATTCCCAGTCTAAAGAATAGTCTCTAGTTAATAATTCGTCTACGCTTTTATTATACGTATCTATTGGCAATATCCCCTGAGAATATTTAGTTCTATGAAACCATTCGCAAGGACCTAGTTCTTTTGCTAATTCCACAGAAGCTTTTATGCAATAATATTGTATATACTCCATTAATTCATCGACTAAAGGCAACGCTTCTTTGTCGTAATATTTAATTTTATTTTTAGCTAAATAATATGCTAAATTAGTTACTCCAATTCCGAGGCTTCTTCTCTTTAACATTTTTTTAGCTGCTTCAACAGGGTAGTCTTGATTTTCTATAACGAAATCAAGAGCCCTAACAGCATTCATACAAACACCTTCTAAATCAGAAAGTTTCTTAATAGTCCCTAAATTTATAGCTGACAAAACGCATAGCGCTATCTCTGCATCAGTATCGTCTCCATCATCTATGTGTTGTATCGGAGTTGTTGGAAGGGTCACCTCACAGCATAAATTAGACATCGCTATTCTATCTAGGAAAGAACTATGCGTGTTTGAATGGTCAATATTCATAATATATATTCTGCCTGTACCTATCCTTTCTTGGATGAGAGAATTCATTAGCTCTCTAGCTCTAACAGTATGCTTAGGAATACTTTCATCTTTTTCGTATTTTTCATACAGCTCTTCGAATTTATCATTGTCCATTCCAAACCAATGATACATTTCACCGACATTATGAGGTGAAAACAAAGACACTTCTTCATCGTCAATAAAGCGTTGATAAAACAATCTACAAAACTGGATTCCATAATCCATATTTTTTACTCTGTTGTCATCTGTCCCTCTGTTGTTTTTAAGAACCATAATATCTTCTATCTCTTGATGCCAAAATGGAAAATATGTTGTGCTTGATCCACCCCTCACACCGTTCTGAGTGCAGCATTTAGTGGTTTTTTCAAACTTCTTAAGAAATGGTATGACTCCAGTGTGAACAACTTCTCCACTCCTAATTGTCGCACCCATTCCCCTTATTCTTCCACCATTGATACCAATACCTGCCCTTTTAGCCGTGTAGGCTCCTATTGCATGGTCTGAACTGAATATACTATGTAAAGTATCGTCAACGTCTATAAGCGTACAGCTGGAATATTGCCTGTTGGGTGTTCTGACGCCACACATTATAGGAGTTGGTAAAGATAATTTAAATGTAGATACGTCATTGTAAAATTTTCTAATAAGATTGAGTCTTTTTCCCTTTGTGTAATCTTGAAAAAGAGTCATTGCAATAAGCATATACATGAACTGTGGAGTCTCATATATCACACCAGTCTTTCTATCTTTAAGCAAATACTTATCTATTAATTGTTGTAGTCCTGCGTATGAAAAATCAAAATCTCTTTCATGATTAATAAAATCATTAATAATTTCTATATCTTCTGAATCGTATTTTTCTAATATAACTGGATCGTAAACTTCTTTTTTTATATTTTTCTTTATGACACTTTCTAAAAGTGGTAGCTTTTTATCACAATTAAAAGTCTTCTTTCTTAGAGAAAAATTGGATAAATTAGACGCCATTTTATCATAGTCTGTACTTTGAGGTGAAATTTCAGCAGCTACTGATTGTATTACTATTTGTTGTATCTCATCTGTGCTTATACCGTCGTACCACTGCCATTTAGCTCTTAGTTCAACAGTTGAAATGCTAACTTTCTTACATCCTTCACTAGCCCAATTTAAAACCGCATGAATTTTCTCAAAATCAATCGGCACTAGTTTACCATTTCTTTTTCTAACCCTAATCTTATCAAAGTCTACAACTTCTTCCGTTTTTGCCTCGTGTTGCACTTCTTGTTCAATTGTGTCTGCAATCGCTTCTGAATCTGACTTCTCTTGCTCTGCCATATTAACTCCTATATTTTAAAAATTAAAAATCTTGCATATTAATAAATATGTCTTGTCTTAAGTCGTGTAAATTGTCAATATTATAATCTGAACAATCATAAAGTGATACTAACTGATAGCTTTCATTATACATGTATCGAATGGTGTTCTCGACAATTTCATGACCTATTCCACAAATAATTAACCTATCATACTTTGATAAGTTTTTAACGATATGACCCATGCTCATAAAAGACCCTCCGTAAGCGCCTTCTTTCAAGTATCTTGTAAATAACGTCTTGTTTTTCACGAGTGGATTATCGTTGTAGCTATTGTAATATATTTGGTTGTTTTTTAATATAGAAAAATAAAACAATGCTTCGCTCAATGATGGAGCTATAGAGCTGTTAATGTCAAAATTTGAAGCCTTGTCACTTTCTATTTTAAGATAAACGCCTTCATCGCTTAGTACTTTAAGATACAAATCAACATGTTTGTCTAAAAATTTATTATCCTGTGAAAATATCTTATACATCCCTGGATTTACTTTCCATTTTTTATTAACAAAATCTTTGTGAGTAATTATATAATTTGATTTAGGATGTTCATTCTTAACATTCATCCAAAAAATATTCGATTTAATACTTATCGGATGAGATGTTTCTAGAAAAATATAAATATCTGTAATTGACACTGCGTTTTCGTAAATGAATTTACAAATATTAAACAAAATATCTTTGTTTTTATTCATTTCATTTATTTGAACACCAGATATTATTAGTGCATTTTTTTTAGAGTCTTTGTAAAAGTTATTAACCCTGGAGTTTTTTTTTACTATTAAGGCTTCTTCTTTAATTGATTCATAATCAACTGTGAACAAACTGTCAAATTTATCAATAGAAAAAAACGAAGGCAACTTCAACTTTGGATTCATATTACTTCTCGCCACTTTTATCAATCTTGAAAACTATCTGCTTAGTTTCTAAATCTCTTATGACGATACCATTGAATAATGGATTTGTTTCTTTACGATATATCATCCTGGCTGACATTTTAGCCAAAGGAAGTTTTTTGTACTTGTATGACAATGGATTCCCAGGGTCTAATGGCAGTTCTTTATTCATCCATAGTTTGAAAATATCATATGCCATCGTTCATCCTTGTTAATATTGTTCTATTACTCTTCTATCATTTTATATGTTTTACCTTCAAGAAAAAACATATAAAATGATAGAAAGCACAGAAGCAACAACGCTAACAACGAATAGTTCAACTAGGATAAACGCTAGCCACCAACTCAATGTTTTAGTTTTTTTACCAGCGTAACAATCTAGACAATGCTTTACTCCAGCAGATGGCGAAACATAATGCCCCTTTAAAGAAACGTTGCAAGTTGAACAATTGTTTTTATGTATACTACTCATTATTTTCTCCTAAAAAATCTTCAAGTTCTTCCCAATTCCATAAATGAATGCCTAAATCAAGGGCTTTTTTCTCCTTAGAAGAACCGCTTCCTTTTTCTTTCGTAATAACAGCGAAAGCTTTATTGCTAACACTTGTTCCTTCTTTACCACCAAGACTATTAATTTTATCGATTAAGTTCTTTGGTTTTCCTCCAGTAAATACAAAAGTCTTCCCACTTAGAGCGCCAACCACAGGAGGCTCGTACTCTTTTATATGGATAAACCCCTTGACCGTCTCATAGTAATTCCAAAACTTTTCAAAAGCTTTCAGATAGACGTCTGCTGTCTTGTCTGAATATCCATCAATGGCTAAAATTTCTGACAGCTGCGGCTTATTATCCAAAGAATCATACTGCTCTAATAATTTAAGCTTTCGCTCCCCGAGCCCCTTAAATAGGTTACTAGCATGTTGCAATGTATAAACTGGGACATCTGTTAATTTAGAGTGTATTTGACTGTAAACTATCTCTGCCTTCCTTTCTCCAAAGCCATCCAATGCTTCAAACTCTCCTTGAGATGTTGAAATTATCATTGGTATACTCTTGTAGCCAGCTTCATATAGTTGCTTAACAACCCCTTCTCCTACCTCTTCAACCCCCATAATTTTGAAGAATTCCACATTCTGAGAAATTACCTTTTCATCACATAAGCCATTTGGGCAAACTAG
>Ga0307377_10006621_pt1 | contig 12117 bp, 1 predicted proteins | sample TR3MG_FD_202535 | JGI IMG/M metagenome (GOLD analysis project Ga0307377, IMG submission 202535) | Soil microbial communities from Risofladan, Vaasa, Finland - TR-3 | ecosystem: Environmental > Terrestrial > Soil > Coastal area > Acid sulfate soil | place: Finland: Risofladan, Vaasa | collected...
AGACGTATGAGTTTTAAAGGACTTGGTTCATCAGGTTGGGAAGAAGGTAAAGGAGAAGATGGTGAAGTAGGAGAAGTAAATGAAAAAGGTGTTGCTCTAATGAATAAATTCATGGCATGGGCACAAGAAAATAAAACAGAAGCAAACTCATTCCAAATGATTGCTGCTCAATTTGCCAATGATGATATGGATAACACAGGTATGAAATTCATGCTTCCTGAAAAATTCCTTAAAGCAGAACTTATTGATGCTGACAAAAATCCAAATGGAACAATAGATAAAGAAGATTATGATCTTTTAACTAAATATGGTTTAAGTGTAATTGGTCAACAAGGAGACTTTAACAACATCTTAATGAGATCTAATGTAACTCCATTCCAAGCTCACGTAGATTATAGAGGTAGTTATACATGGCAACATCCATCTGGACTCGGACAGTATACTGTTAGAGCAGGAGGTAAAGGTGAACCAGATTATGTAACTGGTTTAAAATTCTTTGACTATGATGGAAAAGAAGTAGCTAGTGGAACAAATAATATTACAAGATTTGGTGGTAATCTTGATCAATCTTTTAACAATGGAGTTGATGCAATAAACAATTATGTTTACACTGAATTATCCAAAGTAGCAAAACAAAAAGAAAATATTCAAAATCCATAAGTACCCATGGCAGATAATATTAGTCAGTTGATGACCGACAGTGGGTTTGAACCTATTGTTCCAAAAGGTCCTAGTGTTCCAAGTACATTTAATCCTGGTGATCATGCTCCAGGAGAGCAGCCAAAGTCTGCAAAAGAAGTTGCTGAGAAATCTATGATGGGATGGCTTAATCAAGATACGCAGTATTTTAGTAATAATGCTCAGATTAAACCATACACATATGATGCTGGAATGAACAGTAGTTCTTTCTATGAAAGATATAAGGCATATGGAAATGAAACTTTTGATAGAATAGGATTCTCTCCATTTAAAAATAATGATGCTGAGTTTAATGCTGGTACTGGTGCTATGTCAGAATTTGCAAGAACTTGGACACATAGTTTTAAACCATTATTTGCAAGAGGATTTGTTTCAGGACCTAAGAGTTTATATAGAATGGCTCATGGAGACTTTAGTGATGATCCAGAAGAAGCTGCTGCATATGCAAGAGCTGCTGCAATTGGTCAATCTACTAAAGGTGGAGTACTTGGATTTACCAATAATATGTTAATGAACTTTGGATACTCAGCAGGTATTATGTCTGAAGCTATCTTAGAAGAAGTTGTTGGTATTGGTTTATCTGCTGTTTTAGGACCAGAAATTGGAATGCTTACAACAGCTAATGCTGGTAGAAGAGCCCTACAAGGTTTAGAAGGATTAAAAGCCGTAGGTACTGTTGAGAAAACTGCAGTTAAAATGGCAGACTATCTTAAAGACTTAAACAACATTAATAAAACAAGAGAGTTTTTTAATGCTACTAAGGCTGGTGTTGCTGCAGAAAAGACATTGAATTATGGTAAAAGAATTGCAAACTTTGCTAATCCTTTATCAAATACTACAGATGCTATTGGTGCTATTGCAAGAAATGAAAAACAACTTGCAGGTTGGGCAAAGTTTGCTAATGCATCATACCAAACTGCAGGTGCATTATACCGTGATGTCAGAAATGTTAATATGGCATTATCTGAAGCTAGACTTGAAGGAGGTTTTGCAAGAAAAGAAACTGAAGATGATTTAATCAGAGATTACAAAAAAACTCATAAAGGTATGATGCCTGATGAGAAAGTATTAGATAGTATCAAAAAAGAAGCAGCAAAAGCAAGTGCTGATGCTATTCTTGCTAATTCACTTCTTATCTATGCTAGTAATAAGGTTTCTTTTGACAATATCATGAACCCTAAAAAAGGTCTTAATGGTATACTGACTAAGAAGATTGCTGATATTAAAACTAATATGGCAGGTAGAACTGTTAAAGAGTTTACTAAAAAAACTTTGTCAACTGGAAAAGAAATTCTTACACCAAAAGTTAGTTGGATAGAAAAAGGATGGAAAGGTTGGAAAGGAACAGTTCAAGCAATTAAAAAACAAGGTTTCCAAAAAGCTGCATTAAGAACTATTGGTTATACAAAAGCAAACCTTATGGAGGGTGTGCAAGAGTCTATGCAAGATATAATTGCACAAACTGCTAAAGATTATCATAAACAAGCCTTCTATTCACAACCTGTTGCATCTTACTACTATACACAAGGTCAATTAAATGATCTTAAAGACAAAAGATCTTTTGGTAAAATGTTAGGAGAAGCTGCTTTAAAACAAGTTAGCTGGCAAGGTCTTGAAACTTTTGCTTCTGGTTTTGCTATGGGTGCATTAGCACATCCACTTAATCAAGCATTACCTTTTGCACAAGAAAAGTATAATCAAATATTTAATAAGGATAAATACTTAGCACATAAAAAATATTTAAATGAGTATTCAACCAATATGGTTAACTCAGTAAATAAAACATTTGAAAATGATCCTTTAAAATATTATCAAACTAAACTTTATGGTTTAGGTATTCAAAGTGAATTATCAAGTGTAATGGAGGATGCTAATGAAAAAGAACTCCGAGATGCTAAAAATGAATCTACTATAAAAGAAATTACAAATTTAATTGAATCTGGTACAAGTGACATTTGGATGGATCATCTTGAAGCACTAAAAGGATTAACAACTGAAGAATATGCAGAAGCCCAAGGTATTACTGTTGAAGAGGCTCAAGGACATGTTGAGAAGTTGGATAAAATGATTGAACGTACCAAAGAAATTGAAAAAACTTATAAAGAAATTAATGATAAACTTCCTAATCCGGTAGATCTTGAAAGATATGAAAAAGGAACTAAGGATTATGAAAAGGCTGCTGTTTATTACAAAGCATGGGAAGAAGGTAAAAAGGCAGTTATATTCTATGGTGAAACATATAAGAATACAGTTATGCGCATGCAGAGTGTATTCCAGGATATGGCATCTAATGAGTTAATTGGTAAAATAGATCCTAATAGAGTACAAGTTTTATTTAAAGAACAAAGACTTGATAGTGAATTAAACATTCTACAGAATGAAATTGACACATTAAAAGGTCTTGATGATGACTACTCTAAAAAACAAATAGCTGAGAAAACTGATACCTTAAAAACTTTAAAAGAATTTAAGGACAGTTATACAGATTTTATGGATCACTTCTTCCGTGGTAATCAAAAACAAGATACCAATGAAGATGAGTTTATTGATTCAGAAATTAGATCTTTAGAAAATCAATTAGCAAAAGCAAGTTCTAAAGATAAAAAAACTATCCAGACTAAACTGGACAACTTATATCAAAGAGCTGAGACAAGTAAAGCTGACACAGAAAAAGCTACAAGAAGAGCTGCTGCAAGAGATAAGAAAGGGAAAATAAATGAAATTGATTCTAAAATTGAAGAACTCAATAATAGAAAAAAACAAATTGAGACTCCTGAGTATTATGAGACTTACATGAAAGATACTCAGTTTGCAAGAAAAGAAGCTCAAACTATTGATAATCAAATTGCACAATTAGAAAAAGATAAGGCAGCTGCTCAAGAAGAACTTGATGGAGACATTAGCTTTACTAATGATAAAGTTCTTAGTAGATTAGAAGGGTCATTCAAAAAATATATGAATGTCCTTGCTAAACAAAGTGATGATATCATTTTAGATGGTAAAATTGATGAGGCATTTCAAAAACTTGTTGACTACTATAGATTAGGTGAGGAATCATTTAAGATGGCAGATGCAGTTAACATGTTGACAGATCCATCTGGATTTATTGATCATGTGGAAAGAACATATGATTGGATGTATTCTGAATGGAACAACCGTGAAAACAGCATCAAACAATTAATTAACGACCAGATAGAAAGACTTAAGTTCAATCAGTTGTTAAATGAGATGGCAGCAAAAGGTATCTATGTTGACCTTGATGAATTTGCTGACTTTAAAGAGTATGGTGTTATTCCTTCTGAGTTCTATGACAATATAAATAAACGTGTCTTAAAATCAGGTAGTCCAATATATGAACAAGTTTCTAATGAGTTCAGAAAGTTATCAGTAGTTCTTGAGTTAGTTGACTCAATGAAATCTGATAATGAAAAGTTAAATGATGAAATCAAAAGATTAAACCAAGAAGAGGATTCTGAAATTAGAAAATTACCAACTACTCCTCAGAGAGTTAAAGTAAGAGAATTTGATTCTTCCAATCCATTTACTGTTAAAGTAATTAATGACCAACTTGGAATTAATCAATATGCTGAAGTTTCTTATACAGATGAGGGAGTTGAAAAATCTCAAATCTTCTATAAAGGAGATGATAATGTATTGAGATATGATGATAAAACCGGTGATGAAGTTGACACTGATTTAAAAGTTAAGTTTACTTCTGGAGAAATATTCTCAATGATTGATAAAGCAAATCCTGCTGATGTACAAGAAATAAAAGAAAAGTATGATCAATTAAGATCTGAAGCTGCAGAAAGAGCCGTTGAAGAAACATCTAAACCTTTTACTGAGAATGCTGAACCTGTTGTTGTTGAAGAGATAACTGCAGATACTCCAGTAGAGTCAATGCCAGATGAATTAAGACAGCAATTGATTGATGCATATGATGCATATAGAAGAGATCCAAAAAACAAATCATTGTTCCCTGATAGTTTATCAGAAGATGACTTGTCAGAAAGATTTAAGAACTATATTAAATCTGAGCCAGAAGCATTAAGTATCATTGAAGCATATGTAAAAGAACAAAAACTAAAAGCTAGTACAACACCGGCTGGAGAAGTTGTTGTTCCTACAATCATGTTACCTAATGGTAAGACAGTTTCTGCTGATGAGGTAAGTGATGCTGTGCTACAAGAGACATTAAAAAGATACCGTCTTCAGATTTCTGAACTAACAAACAGAGCAGATAAACTTACACAATCTGAAAAAGATGATCTTACACTATACAAGATAAAAGCAAATATGCTTTCTGCATATATTGAGAATGAAAGAGTTAAAGAAATGACTCCTGAACTCAAAGAAGCAAAAGCAAAGATTGATCTTTTACTAAAAGAACAAGATAAGATTACTCCAATGCTTACTGGGTATGATGTTGAAGGACAGATACTTAGACGTGTAAGTAATGTTATTGCAGGTCTCAAAGGAGAAAAATATGCTTATTCAAAAATTGATGAAGTCAAAGCACTTTATAATGAAACAATAGGTGTGGGTGAGTCTGTAGATACATTTATTGAAAGACTTAGAGCTGCAAATCTTCCAGGATTTAGTGAGTATACTTATACTGAACTTAAAGCAGATATAGAAGAAGCAATTGCTAACCAAAAGAATGTACCTGTTACTCAACCATCTTCAAATATAGAAGCTCAGAAGGCTGATATTGAAAGAAGAAGACAAGAAGAGTTAATATCTGCTGTAACAAGTCCTATAACGTATGAAGAATTTGTAAATACTAAACCTTCTAGAGTAATAGTTAACAACTCTGATGTATATGAGTATGATAAAGATTTAAAAAAGTATGTAATACTTGGTGCAGCTTCTTCAACAAATACAAATTTAGCAAGTATTGGAGCAAGAGAAGAAAATGCTAAGGATGTTGAATTTTTTAAAGATAAATCTTTAAAACTTGATTCGGTAAACTTCTTTTGGTCTGGAAAAATTTCTGGTACAAATCCAATTGATAAATTAATTACTTATAAACAACGTACAAATCAAGGAAGAATAGATGAAAAAGTTGGTGATAGGTTAGTAGAAATAAATACTAAATATGATGCAGAATTAGCAGCTTTAGAACAACCCGTAGATATAGAAGCTCAAAAAGCTGATATAGAAAGAAAAACAAAAGAAGAATTATTTCCTATTGATTCTTTACATAAAGGAAAAGAATCTGGAGATACTCTTAAAGTAATAGGTTATACTAAAGAGGGAGTAAGATTTCAAATTCAAACTGAAGGAACACTTAAACCTACAAGAAATGTTATTCTTTCAGAATTAAAAAGGTTAATAAAAGAAGGCAAACTAACATCAGATGTTTATACAGAAATAGCTGCTTTAGGAAGTACTACTCCTGCAAGTACACAAATTACTTATAGTGATTTAGTTGGTGAAGCATCTCAAGAACAGTCAGGTAATCCATTCTCTCAAGGTTTAACTTATATATTCTTTGCAAATCTTACAAATGCAGTTAAGTCTGGTAGAATCAAATCTAAAGCAGAACTTAATGCAATTATTGCAGAATGGGATGAAATGGCTGCCTATAATGGTAATCCAAATAGAATGACTGACTCACAAGCTTCTATACTTGCTGGTGAGGCACAGAGATTACCGGATACTATACAGACAACTACCCCAAATCAAAATACTACAGATACATTAGCTGAAATTGTTGAAAGGTCAGTTACTGAAAAAACTTATGAGGAAAACAGAATAGGTGGTAACTATGTGGATGCTCAAGCTAAAACTTTCTTTGATGGTGGTAAACCTACATATGATGCTAATAAGATAACAAAAGAAGCATTTGATAATTTGTTTGGTGATAATGGTTTATTCCAAATCATCAAACAATGGATGGATACCAATGATATGATTGTTGTATCAAAGGGTCTTGTTGTATATGATAAAGCAGCAAATGTTGCAGGTGAAATTGACTTGTTACTAGCAAACAAAAAAGGAGAATTCTTTATTGTTGACTTAAAAACTGGTAGCAAAGATAAGTGGGCTGGGTATAATAATCCAGACTCCGTAAACTATGCAAAGAAAATGGAGAACACATACCAACAAGGAGCATATGTAAACTTGCTTCGTAACATGTTGGGTATTACTGCAACTCCAAAAATTTTCCCTATTGAAGTTGAACTTGAAAAAGGAACAGGTAGAATTCTTAAAGCATCTAAACCAACATCATCTTCTGCATTAAAACCAGGTAAGATTTTAATTGATCTTTCTGTTACTCCAGAGATGCAAGCTCAGTTAGATAATTTAATTCCAGCAACTGAACCTTCAGTATCATTAGTATCACCATCTGCAAAAGTTGAATCTCTTGTACAAGATGGTGTAAATGAAACAGTTGAAGGATCTGATTATGAAGGACCAAATGCTACTGCAACACCAGTAACTGAACCTACTACAGATAGAGTATCTCAACTTGAAAAAGAAATCAATAATGCTAACTTTGATAAACTTCAGATGATTGAACTCAATTTTGGATTGAAAGATTCACTTGAGATGACAGCAGATGAAATTCTTCAAGTACAAGAAATGATTGATTCTAGAAGAGCTATTTTATCTTCAGGGGAAACTGTTGTAACAGAGCAAAAAAGTTACTCTATTGGGGATGAGGTTTATGCTGAAACTGCTATCTTTACTGATACTGGTAAAAATAAAGGGAAAGTATTCTTAGAACCATACGAAGTTGGTGTAATAAGTAAAATTGATTTTGCTAAAGGTACTATAACAATAAACCCAGTCGGAAAGAAAAATCAAAAGACAATTCCTATGGATATGTTAGATAAAATGTTTAAATTAAAGAGTGAGGTATCTGAAGAACCAACTGTAAGTTCAAACCCTACTGCAGATGATAAAGCAAAAGTAAAAGAATCCACAGATGTGGTAAGTAATCTTTTAGAAGCTACTAATGTTGCAAGACAGATTGAACTTGAAAAAGAAGCATCAGAATTAGGTTCTGTTGAAGAAACTTTAAATGAATTATTAGAAGACCTAGACTGTTAGAAATGAAGATAACTTGTGCAATTAATGAGAGACAAGCTGAGAAACTATATAAGAATGTTTATAAATCTCTCTCTGCAGCTCTAGAGGCTGGTGAAACATTTGATGCAAATCAATATATGGCAAACCTTTTTGATAGCATTGCTGATAAAAAGGATGAAGATACTGCTATTAAGTTTTTACAACAAGTACCATCTCTTATAAGAGCAATTGCTGCAAAACCTGCATTTGATAATTTAGATCTTAAATTAGATCCAATAAAAGAGCTCAGTATCAATTTTAAAGACCTTGACAAAGGTTTTGATAATGTCTTGCAGCATTTTAAACCACAGATGACTCAACGTTCTAAAATGGCCTTATTAAGGGCAAATGAAATTGAGGCATCTAAAGGGAAAGAAGTAGAACCATCTTCTGATATAAAAGATCCTGTGAGATTGAGACCTTCTGAAGCAATGACCGCAACAATGCAACAATTGATTCCAATTAATCCTACAAAAAAACAAACTCTTATTGAGGAAAGAATTGATAGTGGAAAACAAAGAATCTACACTGCATTAGAAAAGGTTAGAGAATCCATTAGTAAAAATGAGTCAGCTGAAATAACTGATACAATTGAATACCAAGGACGCAAATTAAAACTAAAGCCAATTCTATTATCTAAACTTGAAGACACACATGCAGATCAGTTAGACATTGAGACTAGAAAAAATCTTGTAGAAAGATCTGCTGCTATAAAAAATAGAGGAAATACTCCTACAAATGTTGATACAGCAAATACAATTGCTTTAGTTTTAGCAGATGACTTTGGTAACTATCATTATTTTGATGCTGAAGGAAATATTACTTCTCAAGAAGAAGGAGGAGGAATTGTCTATCAGTTTTTAAGACATGTAAAAAAGACTGGTGGCAAATATGAGATTACAAATGCATATGGTTATGCAAGTACAATGCAAACTCCTGCTGACATAGCTTCTAAATTTGGTATTACTGAAGAAGAAGCTGTTAAAATGCAACAGGAAGAGTTTGCTCAGTTGTATGAACTACGTCAACAAGCTATAAAAGGGGATGCCCCAACTCTTGATTTAGTAGGTCTTAGTCCCGGTGTAAAAGAATCCATTGCTCAAAAGAGAATTACTCTTCAAAATTTAAGAGAGTTTCCTTTTGTAAATAATGCAACCTTTAGATCAATTAAAGCTGTAATGACTCCAGGAGGAGATGTATCTGCAGTAATTGAATTAAATGGTCAAGAATATGGAATAGATAGACCAAACATAACTGATGACTTAATAAACAAAGTTGCATTAGTGTTATCTAATCCAAAGTTCTCTAATTTGCAAAAGTATGAGTTTGTAAATCAATTCTTGTCTGATAGTGCATCTATGGCAACTAGAAGACATAAGATTAATTATAATCCCGGTACTGATACTTTATTGTTTTCATATACTGAAAAAACTAAAACAGATGGTACAGGGAAAACAATTGCTCTTACAAATGAAGAACTGAATGGTAAAAAAGATGTATTTGTTGATGTGTTAAAAAATGCATCAAAAGATAAATATGGCAATATGTATAGTGCTAAAATGTCTTATAATGATAAGGCATTAGGAATAAATGGTTATCTAGATTATAATACTGACACAAATGAAATTGCTGATGAGTATAGTCTTTACATACCTTTATTAGAAACTCTTCCTAATACAAAGATCATGATGAGCCAACAAACCGATCCAGGTTTCTTTAACTCATATATGAAATTTGCATTGCCTACAGACTTTAATAAAGAGTTTGATGAGGCATTAAATAACCCTGAGGTAAATATAGCAGAAGAACCAATCTCTGATATAGCATTTAACTCATTTGTAAACTTCAATGTTGTTTCAGATCAAATCTTAAATGATATTGCTGATGCATATATTGCAGGTCAACCATTAAGTCCAAGACAACAACAAATATTTGTTGAGGCAACGGCTGACATGGAAAGAATCTTTGCTGAAAGAAAAACAGTAAATGAAAATAATGCACCGTCACAAAAAGAACTAACGGATAATATTATAGATCCAAAAAATACTAATAACCCAAGTGAGGGCGGTAGTGCTTCTTTGTTTGATTGGGATAGAAAAGGAGTTGACTTAGGTTCAGTAACTAAAGAAGATATTGAGAATGCCCAGGAATGGTGGAATAATTCTCCATTATCAAAATATATTGACTTCAATACAATGGTTAACATTGTTAACTCTGATGTATATGCTAAGTTTATTGCATATGGATCTAAGTTAAATGAGAAGTTTGGTAAGATTGAAATTGGAACAAGAGGTACACTAGTAGATGTATACCATGAAGCATGGCATGCATTCTCACAAATTTTCTTGACTCCAGAACAAAGAACTAAATTGTATGATGAAGTTTCTAAACAAAAAGGAAGCTTCACATTACTGGATGGTACTACTGTTAAATTTTCAGAAGCTAGTTACTTACAATTAGAAGAATATTTAGCTGAAGACTTTAGAGACTACGGTATCAATCAAGGTACCAAGAAAGGTGCTCCTGTGAGAAATACAATCTTTAGAAAGATTGCTGATTTCTTAAAGACCCTATTTGGTATGAAGTCAACTAAAGAGACTTTGTTTAACAACCTTTACTTTGCTGATAAAAATAAAAACTTCTTAAATAAGTATTCTCCGGTAGTTGACACATTTTCATTTAATGTTTTAAACCGTGGAATAGCTTCTTTAGAAGATAATAAAATTGATGCTTTAAGCAGACAAGATAGTAATCTTGTTTCTACTAGTATTGATTCTTATATCTCAGAACTTGTTGATCAATTCACAAAAGAAAGAGGAAACAAAGGGGTTGCACTTAGAATGCTTATTGGTGATAAGAACCGCAATGCAATATATGATTTAGTTAGAAAGGACTTTGAGAAAAAATTATCTGACAACAGAGCTGAGTATGAGTTATTAAAGAATGACCCTACTAAAGTAATGGAAGCAGAAAAAGTACTTAATAACATTAGAATTTTTGAGACAGCTCTAAAAAACTTTGGAGATTCTAAAAAAGGTGTTGTTAACTACCATATTGAGAATAGCACATATAACATGTTGCGTCAGAAATATGTAGAAGTTGAAGAACAACTTGAAGAAGAGGGTCAAACTAATGAGCCTACCAATGAAGATGTCAACCAAACAGATTTTGAAAAGAGTGTTGGTACCAAATCTTTGTTGGACTTAGCTAGTAAAGAAACATTATATCTACTTAAAAGTTTACATAAACTTGAGAAAGGACAACCGGTTAGAAATGAGTTAGGTTATAAAGTTCTTGCTGATTTTGCAACAACTTGGAATAATGTAATGAGGGCTGTTAATGGAGAAAAGAATCCAGAAAAGATATATGAGAAAATTAAACAAGCAGGAATGGAAGTATATCCTGAGTTTAAACAATTAATTGCTACAAAGTTACCAGATCCAAAGACAATGGATGGCATCTACCAGGCAAAAACTTTAACTAGTTTCTGGCAGGATGTTCAAAGAACAAGAACAACGTATTTACAAACAACAATCTTTGATAATAATATTGCTGAGGTTACTAAGGCTTCAATTGAAACATTAAGTCTCATTAGAAAGTTTGAGGCTAAATTTAAAAGTGATATTAACAGTGACTATATTGAAAGATCAACTGACAATAATATTGCTATGTTGAATCTTAAAAAAGTAGTTGGTGACTTTGGTACTAACGGAGTACTTGATGCAAGTAAGTCATACATGTTTGCAAGAGCTATTGGTTTATACCTTGATAATTTAATTATTATCAAAGAGGAACTTAATAAAAATCAAAGAGCAAAAGAACAATATGGTCTTCCTTATATCTACAAAATTCTTTCAGACTTAAACAAACTTAATGAAGCTCCCAACACTTCTGCTACAGTAAGAAATGAGATAACTAAATTAAGATTAGATCCTATTAATACTTTAATTGATGGTATCCCCGCGGGAGTTTTAGGTTCAAAAGCAGTTAGTCAGAAAAATAAGATTGAAAAAATTGTTTCATTACAAGCAAGATACGGTGCTGACTCAGCAAACTTTGCAGTATTAAATGCTGAAAGAAACTTGGTGTTTGAACATATTGATGATCATACAATTAGTATGATTACATATGCTTTAAACCAAGCTGGTAATATGAAGGATTTCTGGACTAAAGGAAGTGACCTTGAGTTTATGAGTTATTTAGATCCAAGTAAAAATTCATTTACTAAAAGATTGCAAATGCTGAATACTTTATTCAACATTGCAGATGACTATGTTAAAAGAGATGGTAAGTCATTACAGATGTTTATCAACTCTGGTACACAGGTAGAAACAGAAAATG
>Ga0307377_10006622_pt1 | contig 12116 bp, 6 predicted proteins | sample TR3MG_FD_202535 | JGI IMG/M metagenome (GOLD analysis project Ga0307377, IMG submission 202535) | Soil microbial communities from Risofladan, Vaasa, Finland - TR-3 | ecosystem: Environmental > Terrestrial > Soil > Coastal area > Acid sulfate soil | place: Finland: Risofladan, Vaasa | collected...
CTGTAGGAACAGGCGGAGTTATTACTCTCAGCAACCAGCTTCCTAATGCAAACCTTAAGCCTGAAACAACCAAATCACTCGAAGTCGGTTTCGACCTCAGGTTAATTGAAAAGATCAGACTTGGATTTACCTGGTATCAGACAAATACATACGATCAGCTGTTTGCAACACCGGTTCCTGCTACCTCTGGTGTGGCAAGTGTGTTCCAGAATGGTGCCGATATTCAGAACAGAGGTGCTGAGATTACTATTGGCGCTGAAATTATCTCTACGGGTGATTTCTCATGGGACATTGATATCAACTGGGCAAAGAATACCAGTGAGGTGCTTGAAATTGCTGAAGGATTCAATATTCTTTCATACGGAACTGACTTTATCAGGGAATATAAGCTTGTTGCAGGAGAGCCTTTTGGTGAAGTTTATGCAAAAAGCTGGCTCAGGGACGCTAGTGGAAACGTGATTGTTGATGCGGTCGGCATTCCAAGGATCACTCCTGGTATGACTGTAAGAGTTGCAAACTGGAATCCGAACTGGTTGGGAGGTATATCAAACAGCTTCCATTATAAGAGCTGGAACTTAAGTGCACTTATTGATATCAGGAATGGTGGTTCCTTCATCGATTTCACAGAAGCTATCCGTGCTGGAAGCGGTATTCAGGACTATACAGGTAACTTCAGAGAGAAAAATTCACTCCTCTTCGGAAGAGATGTATACCAGGGAGAGCATGGTGTTACTGATGCAGGCGCTGAGAATGCAGTTACAACTGATTCGGAATCATTCTGGAACAACGTGGGAGGAAGAAACAACCCTGCAGGTGGAGCTTTCGTAAAAGATGCTTCAAACATCCGTATGAGGGAATTGGTTCTGGGTTATAATCTTCCAAAGGAGATCGTTAGCAAAACATTCTTCAGATCAGCCAGAGTATCTCTTGTTGGACGTAACCTGTTCTTCTTGCAGAACAAAGCAGAATATATTGACCCTGAGATTATGGTAAATACTTCTGATAATTATGAAGGTGAATCCGCATTCCCAATGCCGACAAACAGGACTTATGGGTTCTCGCTGAATTTCGGCTTTTAATTAATAAATTATATAAAGCAATATATTATGAAAAATCTATTAAAGCTGTTTATTGTTTTGTTGATCGCTGTCGGTTATACAGGCTGTACAGAAGAATTCGATGATATAAACACGAATCCCAAAGCGCTAACGCTGGACAAGCTAAATCAGTCGACATTCGGATTTGTGTTCAGGAAAGCTATTATCTCTCCTGAGTATTGTGGATCCTCAACCGGTACAAATGGAATGCAGTTGATTCAGTCACTCCATTTTGATGTTTATTCAAACTATTGGGCAACTACCACTCCTAACTTCCTTTCTGACAGGAATGTAATGGTAGGTAGCTGGCAGAACGGTATGTTCAATTCATTCTATGCCAGTGAGGCTCCTCAGATTAAGTATATTGAGGATTTTGCCAGGGAGAAAGATCTGAAACCGGAACTGGCTGTTTCAAAGATATGGAAAGTCTATATCTTCTTGAGGTATACCGATCTGTTAGGTCCGATCGTTTATTCGCAGTATGGGAACATGCAGAAAGCCGTACCTTATGACAAGCAGTCAGATATTTATAAAAATTTCTTCCTGGAGCTTGACTCTGCAATAACCATACTCAAGGCAAATGCAGGTGGGACTTCAGCTACAATCTCTTCATATGACCCTATTTATGCAGGGAATCTAGACAGATGGCAGAAAATGGGCAGCTCACTGAGGCTCAGGCTCGGTATGAGAATCAGGTATGCCGATGCTGCGTTAGCAAAAACACAGTGCGAAAAGGCTGTAACAGAAGGTGTGTTAACAAGTAATGCCGATAACGGATGGTTAAAAACATCAACTACCTTCCCGAACCCTTATAATACTATCAGTTCATGGGGTGAGTACAGGATGAGCGCTGATATGGAGAGTATCTGTAAAGGTTATGGTGATCCGAGGATTACTGCAAGGTTCAGTCCTGCCAAGACTCCGGATAACACTGATGATCCTGCCGGATTGGAATTTCCTTATGAAGGGCTGAGAAACGGCCAGTCAAAGAACGACAGGACCGCTGTTGATTATAATTCTCTCTGCTCAGACCATCAGCCTGCATATCTTAAAGTTGGTGATAAAGGTCCTAACTGGCATGTAATGAGAGCTCCCGAATCTTACTTCCTTAGAGCTGAGGGTGCAATTATGGGTTGGGCCATGGGTGGAACAGCACAAGCTCTTTATGAAGAAGGGATATTGCTGTCACTTGCTGAAAATGGCTTTGCTGATGATGAAAACCTCTTTGGTGAAACCTATACAACAAGCACACGCACTCCTGCAAGTGCAGGAGTTGACGGTAATACAGTTTTCCCTGGTGATCCACAGGCTCCTGTAAATACCTGTCCTGTTGCATGGAGGACAGCTGGTACACCTGAGCAGCAGCTTGAGCAGATCATCACTCAGAAATGGCTTGCTCTCTTCCCAGACAGCGAAGAAGCTTATGCTGAAAGAAGAAGAACCGGCTATCCGATCCTCTACCCACGCCTGGAAAGTGAAAACCCTGATGTTCCAAGAGAAAAAATCCCTTACAGGGCTCTTTACTGGAGCACTGAATATACCTCCAGCGCTGCAGAAGTTGCGAAAGCAATCACCCTTCTTAACGCTGAAAGCTCAGCAGCAAACGGTGACAAAGCAAGTACCAAACTTTGGTGGGATAAGAAACCTGGAATCTAGTATTCTGTAGATTCAACTATGGTCTAAATTTCATCAAATAAAATAGAAAGCCGTCTCAGAAGTGAGACGGCTTTTCTTTTTCAGTACCCGGAGCCGGGATCGAACAAATTCTTTGTAATTCTTTATGCTGCATATTAATGTACTGTGTAAAAGGCATATAAGAATTTATTTAATTTATCCGAAAGCAGCAAAAAGCATCAAAATGACTAAAATGTTTCAGCTATGCATACGTGGGTTTGCAAGAAGCAATATTTTATGACACATCAAGGCCAAGCCCACTGGGTTACTGCATAAGCCTTGCTTTAGTCATAAAATAACCCCACTTCATATGCCGAAAATTGTCTGCTACTCGCGACGGCGAGCCGTAGACTAAATTTGATTGAGGGTATTTTGTTGCCATTTGTTTGACAAATGAGATTAGACATAATATGAAAGAGATTGGTTGCTTGGCAGATAGCTGGGTGAAATTTAATTGTCAATCTCTTAATATAGTTGTAAATTTGATTTTGTTCAATGTTTGGATTATATCGTCAGAAACAAAGCTTGTAAGAGTATTTAATATAAATTTTTAAAAAAACTCTAAGGTAACCTGAACATTGCCTAACTGTTAAGAAGCTTAAGATATGGTTGACACAGGTACTGGATTAGCAGCACTAGGAATCGCCCTTGGAGGTAAGGATATAATTGTAAAAATTTTAGGTCCTACAGCTGAATACATAGGTGATGAAGCAAAGGAATTTACAAAAAAAAGATTTGAAAATGTAAAAAATATTTTTCTAAACGCTACAAAGAAATTAGGTAATAAACTTGAAAATGAAAGCGGAACAGTTTCTCCCAAAGTCCTAAAAGGTATTATTGATGAAGGATCTTATTGTGATGATTTTTTAGCAACCGAATACTTTGGTGGAGTTCTTGCATCATCTAGAACAGGTATTTCAAGAGATGATAGAGGTGCCTATTTTAATTCATTAATAAGTCGATTATCTTCCTATCAATTAAGATTCCATTATCTTGTTTATCATATAATTAAATTAATTTACAATAAAGAGACTTACAATATTGGTTTAGAAACAGATCGAATTAAATTACGTATTTTCATTCCTTATGAAACCTATCATGTTGGTATGGAATTTATCAGATCTGAAGAAAATGAATCTGGAAATATCTTGACTCATTCACTCACAGGACTTACGAAAGAAGGTCTTCTTGATAATTTTTTTCAGTATGGGAATGTTGGGTTTTTAAAGGCAACATTTCCAGGAATTGATAGAGGGGGTATTGTAGTAGAACCTTCTATACTAGGAGTTGAGTTATTTTTTTGGGCATATGGTCTTGGTCAAATATCTATAAATGAATATCTAAGACAAAAAATTACATTTGATCTTGACCAGAAGGTTAATATTGTTGGAGACTTCAAACGCATACCTGATCAAAAGTGAATTCGGTTTTCGTGTTTGAAAAAATCTGTTGCCAAGGTCAATAAAATTAGATGGTTCGACACGGTTTTTGCAACTTGATATTTCAACTCTCATATTAAAATACTCTAGAAGTTATTTCATTTTTAGTATCAGGGGTATAGCAACTATGCCACTTGGTACCCAAACACCTCTTTAACCTCTTCTGCTACCCCTGATACAACTAATGGCACCCCCTGATACAGTTCTAGCCTGATGGTCAATACAGTCATAGTGTACATAAGTTTCTAATTGTAATATATGATAACCATGTATAGCAAAATATCAATTATGCAACTTATAATCTTGGGAAGGGTAAAATAAAGTTGTTTTAAATATGAAGAAGGTTTAAATTTGGTTATGGAATTAAAAGTCAAGAAGAACTTCTTTTAACAAAATTCCATATGTAAAAGAGCACTCATTGTTCACATATAAACAATTAGGGTGCATTGGCTTGTTTCAACATCAAAACTTATAAACTCGTAATAAAAAATGTCCTTGGTTATTTACTAATAAAGGCTGATATGAAACAATACTTCCGAATTCTATTCTGGTGTTGTTTGCCATTGTTTTTATTTAACACAACAAGTTTAAACGCTCAGACAAATCCAAAATACTATTACATTGCACCAGATGGCAATGACTCGAACATGGGGACAGAATCGCTTCCATGGAAGACACTATCTAAAGCTGCTTCGATGGCTACTGCCGGAACTACTGTTTTTATAAGGCAGGGCACATACAACGAGCGACTCGTACCTTTATACTCCGGTACGGCTGAAGAACCTGTAATTTTTGCAGCTTACCCCAGTGATACAGTAAACATCACCGGTGATGGGATGATATTCCCCGGTCCGCGGGACGGCGGTAGATTTTGGACTGGGTTAGTACATATTCAGGACCTGGAATATATAAGAATATCAGGACTGAGGATTCTGAACTCAGACGGCACTGGCATTTGGATTGGGAACAGCAACTACATTACAATCGAGAAAAACTATACAGATAATACCTGGTCTCCCGGGATAGACGCAGATCATAGTGATTACATTATTGTGGAAGGGAATGAGATTTCACGCGGATGCATGGGCGACGATCAAGAATGTATTTCCTTCTCAACGACAACCCACTATGAGATAAAAAACAATCTTATCCATAACGGATTTACAGAAGGTATTGATGTTAAAGTGGGATCTTCTTATGGTGTCATATGCGGGAATATAGTTTATGACCAATTAGGTCCGAACAGGATTCCTCCTGGAATCTATGTTGATTCCTGGAACAAACATGAGTTAAACATCGAAGTATTTGACAACATCTCTTATAATAATTGCATTGGTATTACAGTTGGTTCCGAAAATGGAGGGCTGGTTGATGGGATCAGAATACATAACAACAAAGTTTACCAAAATGACAGAGGTTTCTGGGTAGCAGGTTGGGGGATAGGGCAAGAGCATCATTTTAACAATATATCGATTTATGCGAATGAAATATATGACAACAATTTTGGTATCGAAATAGGGGGTTATACAGGAACCGATATGGACAGCATTCAGGTCTTTAACAACCTTATCCATAATAACAAAAGTGCCGGTATAAGAATAACCCGTTATGACGGACCGGAGGGTGATTATACCTTGCGAAACACATCTATTATCAACAATACGATCGTCCATAATGGTACGGTGGGAAACGGTTGGGATGCGGAAAACGGGGGGATAAACCTTTTCGGCACACTACCTGAAAATATGTTGTTCAGAAACAACCTTTTTAGTAACAACGCCGTCGGAACTATTCATGTCGCCCCTGAGATCCCATCTGATAGTGTCAATATTGACTACAATTTCTTCGATGGATTCCAGAATCTCGTGGACGAAAGGGCAGGGGCAAACGCAGTCTATGGAAGTCCGTTATTTGTAGATAATTTGAATAATGATTATCATCTGCAGGCAACTTCACCCGCAATAGACAAAGGGGATCCCGATCAGCAATATAATGACCCGGAAGATCCCGGAAATCCTGGTAATGCGTTAAGTCCTGCATTGGGCACAATCCGAAACGATATGGGAGCTTACGGTGGCCCATTCGCATCTTCCTGGGATCCAAAATCATATGCTTCGATACTTCCGGCTCCGGCACAGGTTTTCCCCTACAACACTTCAGCTGACGTTCCCACTACTCTTTTGCTGGGCTGGAATGGTCCATTTGGTGCAACATCTTACAGGTTACAAGTCTCGACAAGTTCCGGTTTCTCAACAATGGTCATTGACTCAAGCGACATCAAAGGCTCATCCTGCGCGATCATGGATCTTGTGAACAATACGCAGTATTATTGGCGGGTCAACGCTTCTAATGCGGCAGGAACAGGTTCTTTTTCAGGTATATGGAGTTTCACAACAGCCTCTACAACAGGAATTTATGATCAGATCTCAGATGAAAGAGTCAGAATTTATCCTGTTCCGGTTGATGGCATTCTTAAAATTGATGGCATAGATAATGAGTTTACGACAATTTCAATTTTATCGCAAGAAGGTAAATTGTTAAGACAAATAAAAGGTACAGGAATTAAGGAAATAGATGTAAGTGAATTACATAAGGGTGTTTATTTAGTAAAGATTTCTAATTCGCATACAGTTATTACTAAGAAGATTGTGAAGTTATAGATTTGAAAAGTATTATAAATTCCGGGAAACAATAACAAAGGGTTTATACTATAAGTGTTAAAGTGGTATACAAAGCCAATTATACGAATAACAATACCCAATTCCCCAATTATTATATCATTGTATAATGCGGTATATCAATAGTATACGGCACTATCAGAATATTAAATAAGTCCGTTTCTAGCCCTTTAGAGCCACGATCTCTCATACATTAGTATCTACTATTGCTAAAATACGATAATGCCGTAAATCGCATTAAAACAGCTAAATGGGGTATGTTGTATAATTGCTCTATATTCTAATATATTATATATCAGCATATTAATTATGCAACCTGGGATTTTGGGAGCTACAAAATAGAATTGTTTATAATAACACTTATGTTTAATTTTGTTTAACCTGTAAGCACATTATTGTAAATCATCTTTACTCAATGGCAAGCATTATACCAGGCTTCGAATATGACATCTTCATTTCCTACCGTCAGAAAGACAACAAGCATGACGGTTGGGTGACTAAGTTTGTCGAAAACCTAAAAGGAGAAATCGAGGCAACTTTTAAGGAGGATATTTCAATCTACTTTGATGAAAATCCGCGTGATGGATTATTAGAGATGCATAATGTTGATAAAAGCCTTGAAGGGAAACTGAAGAGCCTGATATTTATCCCCATTATATCGCAAACCTATTGTGACACTAAAAGCTTCGCCTGGCAGAATGAATTTTGTGCATTTAACCGCATTGTAAAGGAAGATAAGTTTGGAAGGGACATAAAACTTAGCGGAGGAAATGTAACCAGCAGAATTCTTCCTATTAAGATCAATGATCTTGATACTGAGGACCAAGAATTAGTTGAGAAAGAGCTTGGCGGGGTACTGAGATCTATTGAGTTTATTTACAAGGAGCCTGGCGTAAACAGGCCTCTCACTCCTGATGATGATGAGAAAAAAAATCTGAACAATACCCGCTACAGAAATCAAATAAACAAAGTTGCAAATACTGTAAAAGGAATTATAAGAGCCATTAAGGATCCACACAGTAAAATTGAGATAGGAATTACTGAAAGAGTCAGGGTGGAAAAGGGAGGTAGGGAAAGTAAAATAACTAAAATCGCCATAGCAGCTGCCATAATTATCATCTTGCTTCTTGCAGGAATTTTCACAATACCGGCTCTAGTAAAGAAGCGCTCCACTTTAGGTGAATCAATTATGGATAAATCAATAGCTGTTTTACCATTTAAAAACCTCAGCAATGATCCTGAACAGGAATATTTCACCGAAGGTATGCTTGATGAGATATTGGACCGCTTATTCAAGATAGGTGATTTAAAGGTGATCTCCCGCACATCATCGATTAGGTTTAAGGACTCGACTCTTCCCTTAAAGGATATTGCCCATGAACTAGGAGTTTCCACCATTCTGGAAGGCAGTGTACGGAAAATTGAGAATAATGTAAGGATTACTGTTCAGCTTATTGATGCCAGGAGTGACACCCATCTATGGTCAGAGGTATTTGATGGGGATCTGACTGATCTATCCCACATTTTTTCCATACAGAGCGAAGTTGCACAAGCTATTGCAGGAAAATTACATGCAGTTATAACGCCTAAGGAAAAACACCTGATTGAAAAAATACCTACTCAAAATCAGGAGGCATATGAAGCTTACCTGAAAGGCCAGTTTTACTGGAAAAAACTCACTCAAAACAATCTGGAGACCGCGCTTAAATACTTTGAGCTGGCAAAGGAAAAAGATCCGGATTTTGCCCTTGCATACGCTGGCATTAGTGACGTCTGGATAGGACTCCAACAGATGGGATATGCCCCGCCTGATGAAGCAGGCCCCAAAGCAATGGCGTCTATCATGAAAGCACTGGAATTAGACAGTACACTCGCTCAGGTCCATTACTCTCTTGCTTTAGTAAGGTACGCTTCAGAATGGAATTGGGAAAGCGGGGAATCTGAATTTCTGAAAACTTTCGCTATAAACCCTAACTATGCCGAAGCTCATGCATATTACTCCCATCTTCTTAACATAGTGGGACGATCAAAGGAAGCAATGGAACAGATTGAGTTAGCTTTGAAGTTAGATCCGCACAATCCTCTTTTAAAAAGTATGTATGGGGTGGACCTTTTATTTGTTCACCGGTTTGACGAAGCTATTTCAGTAAGTCGTGAAGCACTTAAAATGGATCCTACTAATCCGGTAGCCTTAATCGCACTCGTAACAGCTTTCGGCTCGACCGGAAGATTAGAGGAAGCGCTGGAACCATGGAAGTCATACTGTTGCAATACCTACAAAGGAATTGCCCATGCATTTGATCAAGGCTATACAGAGGCTGGTTATCTAGGTGCTTTTCGCTTTGAAGCAGATACTCTTGCAGCACAATCAAAAACTAACTTCGTGATGCCTTCGGATATTGCTTGGACTTATGCATTAATTGGCCACAAGGAGCTAGCAATTAAATGGCTTGAACGAGCTTATGATCTGCATGATCCAGGTTTACCTTATCTGCTTTTACCTATTTTTGACAGTTTGCGTGTTGATCCCCGCTTTCAGGAGATTGCCAGGAAAATGAATCTGCCATACAAATAATCCAATTCCCTTATTGATAGCGATATTATTAATTTTGTTAACCACTTAATAAGACCTAAAGCTTATTTTGAATTAATAACTAAGGACATAAAATTAGCCTAAGCATAACACAGACAGTGCTATAATTAAAAAGCTTGTCCTGGTTTTTGCAATTTGCAACACCAATCCCCCAACAATCATTATTTACTGTATAATACAGTATATCAACAACATACAATATAGATACAATCCTCAGAGGGCTATTCCCAGCCCTTCTAAGCCACGATCTCCCATATATTAGCAATTATCAGACAATCATCAAAATGTCGTATATAGCTTTAAAACAGCCATATAGAGCATGTTGTATAATTACGCTATAATGTAACACATTCTATATCAACATATTAATTTATAACATCACTGCCTGGGACTTTGGGACCGGGCTTTTTCATTTCTATTAACTCATAAATCAATCAACTATGAAAGAACAATATTCAACAATATCAGAAGTAAGTCTTATCTACAGGACAAAAGTCAAAGCCTCAGACAGACCACAGATTAAATGCTCTAAGGATGCATATGAACTGTTTACGGAAACCTGGGACCTGGATACTATAGAACATCATGAAGAATTCAAACTGATGTTATTAACCAGATCAAATAGAGTACTGGGAATTGCATCAATCTCTAAAGGAGGAATTAATGGTACAGTAACAGATGTAAGGATTGTATTGCAATATGCAATTAAATCAAATGCCAGTGGATTAATAGTCTGTCATAATCATCCTAGTGGTAATCTGCAACCAAGTGAATCTGATACTGCTATTACAAAGAAGATAAAGGAATCAGGTATACTTATGGATATTCAGCTACTAGACCACCTGATTATTAATACAGATAACTATTACAGTTTCGCAGATAACGGATTGTTATAAAGAATGTTCTGGTTGTAAATAAAAAAGAAATAGCAAAATGTCATCCCAAATTCCCTGAAATATTCATAACTTGTATACGATAGTGAAAGTATAAGTTAGGCATAAGCAAAGTAAGGGTTTCTGGATCAACGTGTTGTTTATTCAAACTTATGTGACTGACAGAACGGAAGTATGAGTATTAATAATATGTAGTTGGGAATTTGGGAAGCAAAAAGAGCAACTGTTTAATAGCAATCAACATAACACTATACTACTTAAAAGAAGACTAAGAAGTAATTTTACTACTTCTATAAACGAGTAGCGTTAATTTCCGCCATATCTCGTCCTGAAATGGGTTGATAAGTAGGACTACAGTAAATAATGACATACGTAGTATAATCCTACATAAAGTTAAACCTCTAAAAATGTAAAAATGACAACATCGCTATTTAAAGTAATTTCATCAATAATGAATATAAAAAGATGGAATATGATGCCTCAAATTGAGACATGGACTGAAGCTGAAAATATTGCATATTATACTCATATGGCATATGCCATTGCAAGGGAAGGGTTTGATATGAAAAATGAAACAATGGAAAAGCTACTTACAAGATGTTTATTGAAATCACTTAATAAGCACATACTTTCCGACATATCAATAAAATCAAGGGACAAAATGAAAGAAATTGATACAGAAATTTGGAGTCACTTGATTAAAGAATCTGCTAAACAAATCTCAACAAACTTTCCGAGAGTAGTTTCTACTAAATTTTATAAGCACCTAACCTTTGACGGTGATTATGAAATCTCTGATCCTAGTATTTCAAAAGAATTAATTGAAGATCTAATCAAATACTGTCAGTATAAGACTGCAATGGAAGAATGCACTACTAATATGGTAGTATATAGCACTAAAGAGTATCATAAGATAAAGAATAGTATTTTAGAAAAGATCAGTTTAATCCCAAAGAATAATTTAAAGGTATTTGAAAAAACCTATAAAGAGCTTTCTGAAAGTAGCTATTTTGAAACCATAAAACAATTAAAGAATCTTTTAAGATGGAATAGAGTTGTTAGGTCAAACGAAAGCACGGTAATGGGACATACCTTTGTAGTTTCAATTTTAACTGTAGTCTTCGTAAATATGGAGATTCAAGATTCAACAGATAATAATAATTTTAGGTATAGAAGTATACTCAAAGCTCTTTTTCATGATCTCCCAGAAAGTCTTACTGGTGATATTATTACTCCGGTTAAGGATATTATCGATAAGAAAAAGAAGGGATTTTGGTCAAAAGTTGAGAAGAGCCTGGTAGATGATTTTTCTATATCGCTACCTCAAAAAATAAAAAAAGAATTTGATAAATTTTCTTTATTAAGTGACTTCAATGATGACTTAAACTCGATAGATTCATTAGTAAAATCATGTGATCAATTGGCATTAATTTTTGAATGTCTTTATGAAAGAGAATGGGGATCAAATATTCCGGAAATGATAAAAGCCTATGAAAATTATACAGCCAAACTTCAAAACTCTGAATGGATTAGTATTAGAGAATTTTCTCATAGTATTTTAATAGACTTCCCTAAGTAATTGATTCTTTAGCAATATAAGTTTAAACAACTAACGCTAATACATAGGGCTTCATACGGTGCGTAGCACCCAGTACTGAAGCCCCGGTTGAACTAAATCCCTTATACATGATCAGTCTATGGGGATTTTAAATGGTTTTATAAAGATTTCGACTGGCTTTAAG
>Ga0307377_10006623_pt1 | contig 12114 bp, 12 predicted proteins | sample TR3MG_FD_202535 | JGI IMG/M metagenome (GOLD analysis project Ga0307377, IMG submission 202535) | Soil microbial communities from Risofladan, Vaasa, Finland - TR-3 | ecosystem: Environmental > Terrestrial > Soil > Coastal area > Acid sulfate soil | place: Finland: Risofladan, Vaasa | collected...
GCCGAACACCGCCGAGTGGTACATGCCGGTCCCGCCCGAGATCGCAGTCGGGCTTCGTCCGCTGGTGGCAGCTAGACGCGCCGCCCTGCTGGCCATGCTCGTAGACCGCGACCCGCTGTGAGCAAGCGGCGGGGCAGGCGTGCGGACGACCCAGAGAGCACGAGCCAATGGGTCACGCTGTGGCTGTGGGACCGTGGGCGCGAGAGCTTGGTCGAGCGTTACACGGACCTTCGGTGGACCAGCTGGCCAGAGGTGATCGTGCGCCGCGACCGCTACTTCGTGCTTGACGAGAGCAACTCGGTCGAGGCCCACTACCAAGAGGTGACGGTGCACTTCGCCGACCACGTGAACTGAGGTCCCAATGCCGAAGCTGATACCGGGTGAGAACCGAGGCCAGTTCGTCTCGCGCTGCATGGGCGACGAAGCGAGTGTCGCTGAGTTCCCAGACGAGGAGCAGCGCGCTGCGGTCTGCCACGCGATCTACGACAAGGGCGCAGGCAAGGACGCGCGCATGAGCGAGGAGGCGGGGCACCTGCTGGAAGCGGCCGAGGCCGTGACCGAGGCCGACCTAGCCACGGTGACCAAGGCCATGGGCCACCGTACCGCCATGGTCCGCACCGAGCCCAGCGTGCCGCTGCGGCTATACCAGGAGCAGGGCCTGCTGCAAGGAGACGTGCTCGACTACGGCTCAGGGCAGGACGTGCACGAGTTCGCGCGCTGGGATCCTCACTTCGCCCCCGACCCTGCGCCGCTGCGCCGCCTCTACGACACGGTGCTGCTGAACTACGTGCTCAACGTCGTGCCGCTGGACGCGGTGCGCAGCCAGGTGCTCACGGCGGTTCGCGGCCTGCTGAAGCCTGGCGGGCAGCTGCTCGCGGCTGTCTGGCAGAAGACCGACCAGGACGTGCAGACCAGCACCAGCTTCCAGAGCGGGCGCACAGCAGCCGAGTGGGAGGAGTTCTTCGTGGCCAACGGCTGGGCGCCCGAGAGGCTGCCCGGTGGCGTGGCAGCGTGGCGCATGGTGCCGCAGCTGGACGACCAGCTTGACGAGGCCGATCACGCCAAGAGGAAGAAGCGCATGAGCGAGGCAGCCAAGTCCACAACCAGCGCGGGGGCTGGGCTCCCCGAGATCAGGGAGGACATAGCCTACGTCTCGGTCGAGGACGCCGGGTCTGACCTTGAGGTGCTGGCCCGCAAGCTGTCGTCGTGGGCTCGGGGTTCGCGTTCTAGCCCTGGGCCAAGGGCGAGGTAGAGTGGCGACATGAGCAGGTGGGGCGGATCAAGGTTCAGTCTGATTGGCGGCGGCGGCGGTGGCGGCGGCGGTGAGGATCTGGCGGCCACGCTGGTCCTCGGCAGAACGACCGGGCCGAGCGACGTCGTCTTCGAACAGGTCGCCAAGTTCGGCGGCACCGAGGCCGACGCGCACGCGATCCTCGAAGGGATCATTGGCGCCGCGTTCGGCAAGGGCCTCAAGGTCTACGACAAGGACGACGACGCCGGGTGCCTGCTCTACACGGACGTTCCCTTCTACGGGTTCAACGTGGCAGCTGGGCCTGACCGGCTCAACGCCGAGCGCAGCGGGCTGGCCTACGAGTTCCCTGGTGCGTCGGGCCAAGTCGCGGTGTATCGCCACGGCGCGCGGATCGCTTACTTCAACAACGTCGGAACGAACCTCCAGGCGGGGACGCTTTCGGACTGGAGGCTGAACGTCGGCAACCTAACGGTGGACGCTTCACCCCCAGCGCAAGCCACTGGCGGGCTCAACACGAACATAGGTGCAGCCGGGCTGGTCACGGTCACGCTGCCGCCCTCGACGGCGATCCTTCCGGGCGCGCGCTTCAAGTTCTATCGGGTGGAGAACTTTCCGTTCAGGATCCAGCCTGACCAGGTGGCTGCGAACGCAATCATTCTCGCGGCGGGCAAGCAACCCGATAACAACTACGTCGAGCTTGGCGCGGTCGGGTCAAGCATTGAACTCGTCCTCAACTCACAGGGAGACTTCATGGCGGTCTACGAGAACGGTACCGTCACCCCCGAGTAGCTGCGTTCTAGCTCTCGGCGCGCCCCGGTGTAGAGTGAGCGCCAGGAGGCCAGCATGAGTCGGTGGTCACAAGGACGTTGGACTGACGGCGACTGCGGCGCGCTTGGCGGCGGCGGTGGTGGACCGGCGCCGCTGTCGGCCACCCTCCTAAGACTTGAGGCCGACCCGCTCGAGCTAGGCGCCGAGTTGGTCAACCCGCAGTTCACGGCCGCCACCAGCGGCGGCGGGGTGCTGATCCTCAAGACGCTGGCCGACGACGACGGCAACGCGACCACCGACATTCTCGGAGCGCCGAACCCGGTGACCAAGCCGTTCACCTACAGCAAGACAGCGATCGGCGCGCAGGTGCTGTTCACGCTTAGCGCCGACGACGGCGGCGGGGTGGTGATCGACAGCAAGGCTCACACGTGGCAGCCGCGCGTCTACCTCGGCGTGACCGCTGTGGCTGCAGTCAACGAGGCGTTCGTTGAGGCGCTTGCCGAGAGCGAGATCCGCGCCGACAAAGGGATCGCGCGAGCCGGGATCACGTGGACGGCGGGGCAGGCGATCTACGTCGCGTTCCCGCAGGCGTTCAACCCGACCGACCCGCTTGACTTCCTGGTGCAGATCGGCGGCGGCGGTTTCCCTGGCGGCTTCGTGCTCGACACTGCTGGCGTCAGCGTCACGCCGAACACTGTGAACGGGACTCCGATCCTCTACGACGTTTGGCGCAGCACCGGCCTTGGCACCGGGCTGGCGGTCGACGTCACCGTCAGCGCATAGGAGGCCAGCGTGCCCAAGGCAGACCCCTTCGATTCGAGAGGCTACGGCGTAGGCGACGGCGCGCCCGGCGCTGGCACGCTCGCCCCGATCAGCACGAACCCGGTTGCGCGCAGCGCCGACGTGAAGGGCGGGTGCATGCAGGTGCTCGACCTTACGGCGCGTGACGCAATCCCTGGCGAGGGCCTGGCCCGCGACGACCCGGGGCAGCACCGGCAGGAGGGCATGCTCTGCTTCGTGCAGGCTGACCAGACTACCTACCGCCTGCAGGGCGGGATCGCCAACGTCAATTGGACTCCCTTCGGCGTGTCGGCTGGTGGAGGACCCACTGTCCCAGCTGCGGACAACCAGACGGGAGTGGCGATTGCAAAGGGCACAGTCGTTGGCGCGGCAACGGGCGGCCCAAACCGGGTGCAGCCATTCGACGCGGCCGACGCGAGCCTCGCAGCGGCTCGTATCGTGGGTCTCGTCACTGAGGTTGGGGGCATTGGGATCGCGGCGCAGGGTGAGGTCTCGATCACGGCCTACGACACCGTGCTGTTCAAGAACGCATTGGCACCTGCACCCGTTGACGGCGACGAGTTCTACGCCAGTGGCGACACGCCAGGCAGGGTCACCACGCTGGCCGACCTGAACGCGAACCCGCCACCAGTGGGAGGCGTGCGCCACCGGCTCGGCGTGGTCATGGACGCGAGCACCTATGCAGGGACCGACCTCTGCTCGTGCGTCTTCTACCCCGGCCAGCGCAGGGACCAGATCTAGCTCGTGGCTGCATTTGAATGGCCTGGGCTGAACCCTCTCGTCGCAGCCGGCCGGCCTGGGATCTATATCAGTGGCGGCTTGGGGTTCACTGACGTCGGCGTGTTCTCTATTGCCACCACGCTCGCTGCCGAGAATACGGCTGACTCGTTCGCCTACTACCCATATGACCGGATCGCGCTGGCGACACGAGCAGGGGTCAACTGGTTCTCCAACCCCGGCGGTGAGTGGGGCGCGTGGCTCTACCACCAGAACGAGATCAGGCGAAACGACGGCACCGACTGGCCGATCGTGCATGTCACCACAGGCCAAGAGAACCTGCTGGACTACGGGATTCACACCGGGCTGTATCAGGTCTGGGGCAGCGACGGCGTGGCTTACCTGGTCGGCATGTACCCCGGCGCAAACGCGGGCGAGGTTGGCGCCGTTCGCTACAACTACGAGACCGGCGCATGGGACTCGTGGGTCGAGGTTGTCGGCGCCAAGTTCACGGCCTGCACCTATCCGCTGGCGGTGGGAAACCGCTTGCTGCTGGCGACCGAGGGATCCCTATACGCCGTTGACCCTGCACAGCGAAAGATCCGCCGCACGGCTGGGCCAGCCGTAGCCACGGACGCGAGAGACAAGCTGTTCGTGCTCAGCGACAGGCTGTTCTGGGCAGGGGTGGCAGGCGGCACAATGAGGATCTGGGAGGACCTCGGCGGCTGGCAGCAGGTAGCGATACTCGGCACTTGCCCGATTGCTGCAGGCGGCGAATGGGCGCTGGTTCAGGACTACAGCCGTGTCGGCTTTGTGTTCTTCAGCGGGCTTCGCCAGCTTGGCTTCCCCGCCTTCGACACTTACCTCTCGCACTTCTCGGTTGAGGCGCCAAGCTCGGCCCCGCTGTCTGCGCTTTCAATCGTGGATCACACGCTGTCCGACCAGCCGCTGCTGCTAACCTTCAGCATACCGATCCCGCTGAACACCTCTGTCGTCGCCGGGGGACAGCACGAGAGCGACTTCAGCGCGCTCGCGAGCACGAACCCTCAGTTACTGTTTGCAGGAGGCAGCGCCATAACGGCGGCGCTGAACCCCTTCAAGAGGCTCAGGACGGCCCTCAAGCTGGAGACTTCGGGCGTAGACGGTCCACTGACCAGCCCGACGAGCTTTCCCACGCTGCCAGGATCGGTGACCTACCCCTCGCTTCGCTACGGCTTCACCGACGGGATCCTCAGCCGCGACGAGAGGATCGAGCCCTACAAGGTCGAGGAAGATCCGGTCGTGCCAGGTGCGCTCCGAATCCACTACGCCGCGCATACCCGCCAGGCAGGCGGCCTGCAAATGAGCGTGCGGATCTACTACCGCGACACCGCCACGCCAGGGCTAACGGGCGCAGAGGGCAGCCCGCACCCGTTGAAGGCCGCAACGATCGCGCACGTCCCCTCGCTGCTGGTCGGCTACGACACCGTAAGCGGTGCGTTCAACAACGTCGCGCAGAAGAGGATCGACAACGTTCCGCTCCTGATCACGGGCGCAGACCACTACGTTGTCTGGGATCGCAACGCCGACCTCGGCGCTGGCTTCGCCAAGACACCGCCGTTCCAACTCGCTATGAACTTCCCCGGCTCTCTGCCGCCGCTCTAGGAGGAGCCATGCCCTACCTCATTGACTACGTGCTTGAGGCACCCGACGACGACCGCGACCTGGGTTGCCCCGAGGGGACGATTGTCAAGCGCAACGGATCCGACGACACAGCCGAGAACGTCCTTGCGGGAGACACCGTCTGCGTCATGCCTGGCTTTATTCCAGTGGTCGCCCAGGTGGGGCGCACCATGGTCAACCCTGACGGAACGCGCGGTGCGCGCACCGTCCTCAGTGGAGGTGCGTAGTGCCTGACCTGCTCAACGGAGTCGCAAGCGGCAGCGGCGCCGGCCCTACCAACCTCGTCGTCATGCGCGGTGGTCGCTACAGCAAGACGGTGGCGACCAATGTCCCCGGCGCGCTGGTTGACTCGACTAACGGGATTCCGCATAACCTCGCGGCCTTCATGGGGGGCGTGTTCCACAGCGCGCTCACGTCGGTCTGGGCCACCGCCCCGGACAACGGAACCCAGACGCCGACCTGGACCACGCGGAACAGCGAGCGCGTTGCGGGCCTCGACACCGACCGCGTGGGATTCCAGCCATGCTTGACCTCGCAAGGTCCCGGCCTCGTGCATGCCTGGATCAACCCAGCGACAGGCTTCACGCGTGTTGCCCGTTGGGACGCGCTGACCGACGCGATCACTATCTTCGACCAGCCCTCGGGCAGCGTCTTCGCTCAAAGCAAGTCGGTCGGGCCTTCGATTGTCGTCGGCAACTTGTTCTTCATGGGTGGCTCGTTCCCGGGCGGCTATCTGACCCAAGTGTTCAACATTGAGAGCGGCGCCTTCACGAGTGCGGTCGTGGGTGGCAACACGCCCGCGGCTCTGCACTTCGCGACGTTCAATGGCAACGTCTACACCGGGACTATCCGCGTAGGGAATGTCCCGACAGTCTACGTGTGGCTTGGGAGCTGGGTTCTGGTGGCGACGAGCGTCGAGCAAATTCAGCAGCCGACAAGCAATATCACCGGCATGTTGTTCTACGCGAGAAAGGGCAAGCTCTACTTCGCCTCGAAGCCGCTCAACGTCAACGGGCTCGCGCTCTACGAGTTCGACCCCGCAGTACCAGGCGTGCTGACCAACGTCACAGGGATCCTTGACGGAACGGTTGCAACCCCGACGCCGGGGATCACGGTGTCCTCGCTGGCCTGGACCTGGGGATTCTACGTGGACGTAGACACCCTCGGCTCGCCCCGCTACATGATCCAGTTGGTGCCCAACCAGAAGACGACCTCGCCCGGCTGTGTCCTCTACGAGCACACCGACACGGGCTGGGTCCTGATCGGGAACACCGACATTGCGCTCGGGACGAACTGCCTGCAGGCTGCGCCCTACTGCGTGGCTGGCCTGACGTTCAAGGAGGGCGGCCTGTGGGGCATGAAGATCGCCGAGCCCGCCCCGCACGCGCTCGGCATGCTGCTGACCTTCCGCTTCGGCGGTGACCCTGGCAACGCAGACACGATCATTCGCTTGGCCGTTGCCTCGCCGCTTGGCGCACCCGAGGACCGCGCTGACACGTTGGTCGCGCCGATCGGAGGGCTCGGCCAGTTTGGCGCGAGCCTCGTGGACGAGGGCGGCGGCGTCTGGCGGGTTGACGGGTGGAACGCAGACGGCGTGACCAACCTGACCGTCGTTCACCGGACGCTTGTGGACGGCGTGCTCAACGGCGTGCTCACCGACTGGACGGCCAAGGCCAGCAAGACCTAGCGTGCCCAACTTCTCAGGGATCATTCAGCTTGCGGGCTTCGGCGGTGGCAACGCCGACGGCGACAGCCCTATGGGCGCAAGCGATCCAAGCGAGACGCTTGAGCTACGGGCCGACAGCCCCATGGGCGGCGGTGGGCCAAGCGAGACCGCTGAGCAAGAGGGCGACGCACCTATGGGCGGTGGGTCGCCAACCGAGACCGCAGCGCCTGAGGGCGATTCGCCCATGGGCGGCAGCGGTCCAGCTGAGGCAGGCGGAATCGCAGACGGCGACAGCCCCATGGGCGGAACAGCAACGACGGAGGCTCTAGTGGGCAACGTACTCGGATCACCAACGGACGGCAGCGAGCGGCCAAGCCAGGGCGGCGTCGGCGTCAGGATCAGCGGATCGGCGTTCAGCGAGCGCGACGAGATCGACATAGTGACCGACATGCCAGGGCTCGAGCTATCGGGTCAGGACGTGTCGGCGCCGATTGGCCAAGAGCGCGCCGAGGCCAAGTTCAGAGTAGCTGCCGAGGTCGAGCTTGTTCGGCTGACGCTTGTGCCAGGTGCTGCGCCTGCAACGCAGGTTGTGTTCACGCCGAGCGGCGCGCAGGCGCGGGTGATCGTGACCAGGATCTTGGCTGTGGCTCTCGACGTGTCTGCCGTGGTGACGCAGCCACAGGTCGACCTGCGCAAGCTGGCGCTGGGCGACGTGCTGGCGCAGGTGGCGCTCGGCTTCACGGCGACGGACCAGAGCAACGAGTTCCCGTGCGTGGCCAATCGACTCGTGGTCAACAGCGGAGAGGACCTTGTGCTGGGCGTCCCGGTGGCTGGATCGGCCACGACATACACCGTGCAGCTGAGCATTCTCGGCCGGGTGATCCCAAGCTAGACAGAGGATCCGAGTTTGCCCTCACTCACGGGGTCGGGTAGTCTGCTCCTCAGCGACACCCGACCCCGTGCTCTCGTAGAGCACCAGGGGGCTAGGACAATATGTCGGGTGTCGCTACCCAACTCGTGAAGCCGAAGGCCGCGCAAGCGGTCGAGGCTTCGCGTTCTTTCAAGGCCACGCTGCAGCCGCGCCTGCGCGCCTATCGCGAAGCTGCCGACGACGGCAGCATTCCCGAGGGCAGCCTGTGGCTGGTCCGCGTGATTGAATCAGGCAAGAGCCTGAACGGGCCTATCTACGGGGCTGACGCGCTACGCGAAGCGGTCGGGATCTTCGAGGGCGTTCCAGTGTTCGTCTACTCGTTGGACGGCTCGCCCGAAGCGGACGACGCTGGCCACCTCGACGACGCGACGGCGCAGCTTGCGCCAAGCGGCCTGGTCGGCCACCAGGTTGGCAGCCTGCAGGACGTGCACTTCAACGAAGAAGCGCAGGCCCTCGACGCCTACCTCAAGCTCTACGACGACACGCTGCGCACGCGCATGGTCGCGGCCTACAAGCTGGGCGACATTGGCGAGGGCGGGTCACGCGACGTGTTCGGTCTGTCGATCGACGCCAACGGCGACCAGGACCCGGTGACCGGCGAGGTGCTCCGTTTCACGGCGGCTACGAGCGTGGACGTGGTGTCACGCGCCGCAGCTGGTGGCCGCATTCGCCGCTTGATTGCGGCACTAGACAAGACAGCCAAGGGAAGCGCCGTGAAGAACAAGAAGCTCCGAGCCTGCTCGATCCGTTTGACCGAGGCGGTCGCCGACCTTGAGCGCGCGGCGCGCATGCGCGCGATCTTCAACGAGGCCATGGACCAGCTGCACGGCGCGCAATACGACGAGGCGCCATACGCCGAGCGCGCTGCCAAGATCGCTGCAGTGGCGCACGACCTCGGCGAGGCGTTCGACATGGCAGGCGCAGCGCCGGTCACGACCCAAGAGGCCGTGCGCTACGTCGAGGCAGCTGCCACCTTCGCGGCCGAACTCAAGCTGCTGGCCGACGCGCTGAGTGCGGCACCAGACGACCAAGCGACGGACGTGCTTGAGCAGATCAAGGCAGCCGTTGACGACGCTGTATCAACCATGGGGGGCGCCGCACCGGCTCCCGCCGAAGAAGCAACCGACCCAGAGGAGGACGCCATGGCGACCAAGGAAGGCGCGAACGCGCAGCAGGACGACTTCGCCCGCATGAGCGCGGGTCTCACTGAGGCCCTCAAGCTCCCTGACCTGGACCCGACGGTCCGCGCCAAGCTGGTCGAGGCGCTCGGGCACGAGCCCAACGAGGACGACCGCGACCGCGAGATCCGGCGCCTCAACGAGCAGCTGTCGGCGCAGGCCGTGGCGCACGCGTACGACGCGATCCTCAAAGAAGGCGTGGCGGTACACGACCCCGACCTCGTGCTCTCGCTGATCGACCGCAGCAAGGTCAAGGTCAACGGCGCCAAGGTGAGCGGACTCAAGGAGGCCGTCGAGTCGGTGCTTGAGTCGAAGCCCTACCTCCGCATGGTCGAAGCCGTAGAGGCGCCCGTTGCGCCCGCCAAGACCGAGGAGGAGATCGCCGCCGAGGAGGAGGCCGCTGCCCTCGCAGCTGCTGAGGCCGAGGCTGCCGCTGCGGCTGCCGCTGTCGCACCGCAGGCCGGTGCCCCGGCGCAGGGTGCCCGCACCACGGAGGCTCTCACCACGGGCGTCTCCCTGCGCGAGAGCTTGACTGGTGGACGGCGCGCACCCGCGCCCGCCATGACCGAGGCACGCGCCACCTTGCTGCGCCGTCGCGCCATGCAAGGCGACGTCGCGGCTGGCTCCGAGCTTCGACGCGCTCGCGGCCACCGCTGGTAACCCGACCCCTTCACCCCACCCCCAAGACAAGACCCATTCCAATCAGGATCAGGACGAGGAGCTAGGCTATGCCTGCGAAGTTCACGACGACCGCTGGACCCACACTCCCCGAGATTCGGGAAGAGGTCGCCAGCGAATTGGCCTTTATCACCCGGTCGGTCAGCCCTCTGCTGATCGCGCTCGGGTTCCCAGACAACCTCAAGACGGTGTTCAACATTCGTCACCGCTGGCTTGAGGACGCGCTCCTCCCGAACAGCGCGACGATCAACCAGGTTGGCGGGCACGCGCCCGGCGACACGGTGTTGAACGTTGACCCGATCCAGGGACTCAACTTCCGCGTGGGAGACGAGCTTCAGGTCGAGGGATCGAACGAGCTCATGCTCGTCACGGTCGTCGCGCCCAACACGGTCACCGTCACGCGCGGGATCAAGGGCACCACGGCGATCACGATCCCGGACAACTCGACCCTCAAGCGGGTCGGCAACCCGGCCGTCGAGGACGAGACCGCACCGGACGCGCGGCCGACCAGCCGCAACCCGATCGACAACTACACGCAGATCTTCCGCGACACGGCGAAGGTCACCCGCTCCATGGAGTTGGTGCACTTGCACGCAGGCGTGGACGACGAGCTTGACCTGCAGATCGACCGGGTCATGAAGGACCTCATGCGCGACATTGCGGGCACGGTCGTCCGAGGCAAGGCGCAGGCCGCCAACCCCGAGGGCACCAGCACCACGACGCGCACCATGAACGGGATCATTCACTCGATCCTCGGTGGGTCGTCGCCTTCGGTGCAGGACGCCGCAGGCGCGGGCCTCGACGAGCGTCTGCTCAACCTGATCTTGGAGGACATGTTCTCCAAGGGCGGCGAGCCCATGCTCCTCGCTGCGCCGCCCGCGCAGCGTCGGCGCCTGAGTGCGCTGCTTCAGGGACGGCAACGCTACCGCCCCGAGGACACGCAGCTGGGCGCGATCGTCGAGACGTTCGTCTCCGACTTCGGCGAGATCAACGTGCTGAAGCCGGACATCTTCATTCCGAACGACACGGTGCTCATGCTTGACCCTGCGAAGATTCGCATGGTCAAGCTCGGCGAGGGCGGCAACCCCTTCGAGGTCATGCCTCTCGCCAAGACGGGCCTCACCAGCAACCGCGAGGTCGTTGGCGAGTTCGGTCTGGAGATCATGAACGCTGGCGACGGTGGCCAGGGCATGATTCAGAACCTGGCGACCAACTAGGACACCAGGCAAAGCTGATACATTGAGCGGGCGGCGGGGCAACACCCTGCCGCCCGTTCGCATTTGAGGAGGCCAGGTGGCTAAGCGCGCATTCCAAGTCAACGTTCCGATCTTCTTCGCCTGCGGCACTAGGGTCCGTCGCTGTTCATACCTCGAGGTGGACGACCCCTCGTCGCTGCTGGACCTGCTGGTCAAAGCGAAGGAAGGCAACGTGGTCGCGATCCCGCTGCGCGGTGCAACCGCCACGGCCGCACCCGCTGCCACCAGCGCGCCCGGCAGCGCGCCAGAGGCCGAGGAGCCCGAGGAGCCCGAGGCAAAGGCCGAGCCCGAGGCCGCACCCGATTGGGACTACGTGACGATCCCGAACATGCGCGCATGGCTCGACAGCGCGGGCGTCACGCTGCCGAGCGCCAGGGCTGGCAAGGCCGCGCACGAGACTCTCTGCCGCGAGGCTTGGGAGGGTGGCGTGCGCCCGCACCCGCTCTACGGTCTGCCCGGTGGGCGCGAGCCTGCGGCCGGTATCTCGACTGCGCCAGCCACCGAGGCCGTGCTTGAGACTGCCGTCGCCCTGTGCAACGAGCTAGGGATCCAGGTGCCCGCCGCCACCGCCGACGCACTGGCTGCGCTGCAGGCTGGCAGCGAGCACGCTGGCTGGGCGGACGAGGACGAAGCGGCCACGGCGGCCACTGCTGCTGACAAGGACGAGTAGGGGCGCTCCTAGCGCGCTACAAGGAGGACGACCGTGGGCGTGAATTTGGACAACCCGCACCTGGAAACAGGTGACCGGACGAACGCGCTACAGGACTGGCGGTTCGACGGAGCCAACGGGCAGAACACGCACCGTGGCAGGCTGTATCTGCGGCTGAGCGGCGGCAACCTTGAACTCTACAAGGGGCGGTCGGCAGCGCCCGCTGATCTGGTAGCCAGCGGCGCTGACGCAATAGGCGCCGACGTGGTGCTGACCGAGCAGAACAACAGCGGCCTCACGTGCACCGTCTACCGCACGCCAGGAGCGATCGGTGACAACGTGACCACGGGCATGGCCGTGGTGGTCTACGTCTGGCTGTGCAGCGAGGAGTGCTTGCGCGAGCAGGTGGACAACCTGCCGGGGCTCATGGTCACCGGAGAGGTTGATTTCGGCGTGCCGCTGCGGCAGACCATGCGCGAGTTCAACACGCGCATGGCCGCCACGTTCCCGCCGCCCGTTGGGATTGGCGATCCGTTGTCGTGGGCGCCGTCAGGGC
>Ga0307377_10006625_pt1 | contig 12111 bp, 8 predicted proteins | sample TR3MG_FD_202535 | JGI IMG/M metagenome (GOLD analysis project Ga0307377, IMG submission 202535) | Soil microbial communities from Risofladan, Vaasa, Finland - TR-3 | ecosystem: Environmental > Terrestrial > Soil > Coastal area > Acid sulfate soil | place: Finland: Risofladan, Vaasa | collected...
TTACTTATAGAAAAGGTGAACCGTTACCTGACGATAGCAAGCAAGTCTGGCAGAACATCTCACTGGGACCAAATCAGAAAATCGTCCTATCTGGCGGATACACTCCCCCACTGGCTACCTGTGATGGACTCGACCAGACACACGTGATTATTCAGCATACTAACAGAGGGAAAGTGGAAGCGGCGATAATGTATTATGAGCCAGAGTGTGGTGTATTCTGTCCACCACCTCCGAAATAAGGCTCAATCCCGGAATTTGACTTTGCAGGCTTAACTTAAAAATACTGTAGATTTATATAAAATAGACCTTTGCATGAAAAGCTTAGGTCTATTTTTTTATTGTAATTTAGAGTGAAATGGTGTAAAATTTAAAAACTACAAAGTCCCCCTTACCTTAATCCTCTCCCCACAAGGAGGAGGAAGTTCTCTCTGGACATAGAAAAAAGGAAAAGAGAATTTAAAATTTTCCGACGAGAAAAAAATTGTGAACGCTACTCATTTAAAATGATGAAAAAGAAAGTTCTAATTGTTGTTCTATGTCTATCTATAGTTTCATCTATTTTGGTATCCATAATTCGCTGGCGGGTGGAAGTTGATAACCGTCGGGTGGAGATGGCTTGCGATTACAGTGAACTTTCCGAGCTCTGCCTCCAATGGGGGTATGATATTGACGCTTTTTTGTGGGAGTTGAAAGAAGCTGGCATTAATTCAATAGTTATCGAAGAGGAGACTCTGGATACGCTGTCTTCCGAGGGCAGGCTAACTTTTATAACCGGAGAGGAGGTGAAGAAGTCCCAGTATTTGGCCCCAGTTCAATCTGTTTTCCTTAAAGATTTAATCAAACAGGATATTGAGAAATATACTTTTATTGTAACCAGTGATTTTGCTCTGGGAGAAAAGATAGAGAGAGTACTGGTCGAAAAACTGGGCAAGAAAAAAGTTAACAGAATCGAAGGGGATTCGTATGAGAGACCTCTAACGGTCCTGAGTGTTTACGGAATGGAGGAAGGAGAGATTTCCCGGATAGGGATAGGTTTTTTAACAGAAAAAATAGAAAGGATAACCAGTTATGGGTTAAAAAGCATTTTACTTCTCACGAATGGACCCTTTATTAGTGAAGCTTCCATACAGACTCTCTTTTCTACTGTAAGCGATTGGAGAAATATATCGACAGTTATCTTTTCCGGAGATAGTATCTTAGGTTATCCGGACTTTTTAAATTCAGTGAGGAGACAATTGGATATAAAAGGGGTTAAGTTGGGTATTGTCGAGTTCTTGAATCAGGATGGCTTGGGCGAAGTAACCAAAAACCTATATCAGAAAATAGTTAGAGTATACTCTATTTCACCGGAAGAGGTTGTTGCTATTAAACAGAGTGGTGGGCTGGATGTCTCCAGATTGATTACCCGCTTCCAGAGAGCTGTCAAAGAAAGGAATGTTAGACTACTCTATATTCGTTTGCCTTTCGTCTCAGGAAGTAGTGAGAATTTACAAATTCAATCCCATCTCGATTACATTAGAGGAATTAAAGCGGCTATTTTAGGAAGTAACTTTAAGATTGGTTTCTCGCAACCATTTAAGCCTCTCCCAGCTTCACTCAACTTGATTCGCCTGCCAATTTTTTTAGTTATCTTAATACTTCCCCTCTGGTTAATTTCTCTCTATAGATCTGTTTCTTTAAGTTTTTACTATTTCTATCTATTTACTTCTCTGGCACTAATACTTTTTTTCTGGCAAGAGAGACTGTTCATTCAGATTGTAGCTCTAATTGCCGCTCTCTCTTTCCCTCTTTTAGCGCTAACTTTTGGATTACTTCTTCCTGAGTCGTCAATAATGAGGATTCGTAAAGAAGGGAATATCTCACGAGCCGTTTGGCTTTTCCTTAAAGTAACCATTACTACTATCTTTGGTGGACTTCTAATTGCTTGTTTACTCAGTCGTTTAGACTTTATGTTGAAAGTTCACCAGTTTCGAGGGGTGAAGGCTTCTTTTATCCTCCCGTTGATAATGGGGTTGTTCCTTCTGTCTGGATGGGGAGAGCAATCTCTCAAAGAAAAAGGGTTAATCCGTTTTTATGTAGGTAAAGTATCGGAATTTCTATCCAGAAAAGTCGAATTTAGACACCTGTTAATCTTTTCCATTTTAGCTTTGGGGGCAATTGTGCTTCTCCTGAGGAGCGGAAATTATCCCGGACCGTTTCTCTGGGAAATAGAAAGCAGAGCAAGGGAAATTCTTGAAAAATTACTTATTGTTCGACCGAGAATAAAAGAGTTCTTTATTGGACATCCTCTAATGATTCTGGGAATATACCTATATTTGAAAGGCAAGTCTGGGAAAAAAGAAAAATTAGGACTAAAAACAAAGAGCTGGCAATCGTTCGTTATTTTCGGTTTGATCGGACAGGTCTCTATAGTAAATAGTTTTTGCCATGCCCATACGCCATTGGTTATTTCTTTAACCAGGACAATAAATGGCGTTTGGTTAGGGATAATAATAGGAATCTTATTGGTCAGCATTGTGCGAAGGAGCACAGGGGAAAGGATCAGGAATTAAAAGATAGTTTGTTCATCACTAAGGAATTTCTTAACGCCAAAAAACTTCAGACTCTGCAGGGCGCAAATCAAAACTCTCCCGATAAATCGGGATCGGACAATGATTTGCTTGTAAGAGAAGGAGCCGTCTTTGTTTTTTGGCTAAAATTCCTAAAATCTTCACAAACTATCTTTTTCCTGACCAAATAGACGTGTTAGGATGAAGTGATTGGAAAATGGTAAATAGAATTCTGGTGGCTGGCTATTATGGTTTCGATAATGGTGGTGATGAGTTGATTCTCTTCTCTTTGCTGAACGAATTTAAAAGGTTCAATAACAAAATAGAGATTACTATCCTCTCTAGAAATCCATCCAAAACTGGCAGAAACTACAAAGTAAAAGCAATAAATCGCTGGAACTCTCTAAGGGTAGCCCTTGCAATTTTTCGCACAGACCTATTTGTTTTTGGTGGAGGAGGGCTTTTGCAAGACCTTACCAGTAGCTGGAGTATCTATTATTATCTGGGATTGATTCTATTGGCTAAGCTATTTTTCAAGAAGGTTTTTCTTATCTCTCAGGGTGTGGGACCGATCAGAAGGAGAATTAGTAGAAAGGTTACGGGAATAATTCTTGGGTTTGTGGATTTAATTACTGTTCGGGACGAATTGTCGAAATTTGAACTGGGAAAACTGAATGAGAACCTTTCAGTTTCTATTGTTCCTGACCCGCTGTTCAATTTGGACAGATTCGCGTTCACAAAAGAGGTAGTTATTAATGAGCAACCCACTATTGGAGTCTGTCTCCAGGGATGGGGAAAGAATGAGAGATTTAGAGAGAGGGTTAGAGAGATATGTGATGAACTGGTAAGAAAGATTGAATCGAAGATTATCTTTATACCTTTCCATAGATGGGAAGACTTGAAGATAAGTAAAGATATAATAGGAAACAGAACGAATAATTACCAATTACTTCTCTGGCAGGACGTTGAAGACCTGTTTGAGTTTTATAATAAGATAGATTTGATACTGGGGATGCGGCTCCATTCAATTATTTTAGCGTGCCTTTTGGGGAAGCCTTTTGTGGCCATCTCTTTACCCAAGACTCATCCCCTCTACGACCCCAAAGTGGAAGGCTTTTTGGAGCTATTAGGTTATAAAGCAATAGATATGGCGGTTCCCGCTGTTGAAATAGCTGGAAAAGTGCGCGAAATTTTGGCAAATCGCCGGAAATTCCTTGAACAACTCTCTCCCAGAGTAGCAAAATTGAGGGAAACTTCCAGAAAAAATATAGAGATGATGCAGAGCTTATTATAAAATGTTGTATGATTTTGAAGGGATAGCAAATTATTGCACATTGATAATCCTTTACAGACATGGTAATTTTTAGTATAGTATAATAAAAGTTTGCACAAATTGAATTTGTGCCTATCCCGATGAATCAGGACAGAAATAAAACTGGTATCTTTAAAGAATAGGAGGAAAAGAAATGTTTAAGAAAAGGAAAATTTTGTGGAGTTTAGGATTAGGTTTATTTTTGCTATTTTCTTTAGTAATAGTTAACAGTAAAGCTATTCAAGGTGTGGTAGGAAAGGGAGGCGAGATCTATGAGCAGATAAAATTGTTGAGCGAAGTGTTCACATTGGTCAGGGATAACTATGTGGAACCTGTAGATGCTGAGAAATTGATTTACGGCGCTTGTGAAGGGATAGTGAGCAAATTAGACCCTTTCTCTCAATTTATGGACCCTACGGCTCATCAGATGATGAAATCTGAAACCGAAGGAAAATTCGGAGGATTAGGCATAAGGATTGCTATCCGGGAAGGAAGGTTGATTGTGGCTACTCCCCTTCCCAGGACACCAGCCTATGAATTAGGTATTTTGCCCGGGGATATGATAATGAAAATCGAAGATAAGGACACCAAAGATATTACACTTTCTGAGGCAGTTAATCTTTTGCGGGGAAAGCCGGGGACAAAAGTTACCATCTCCATTTTTCGAGAGGGAGAAAAAGATTTAATAGACTTTACTATAACCAGAGCGATAATAAAGATAGAAAGCGTTCCCGATGCTAAGATGCTCACTGATAAGATAGGTTATATTGAATTGACTGAATTCTCCAAGGAGACACCTAATGAGTTTGATAAGGGCTGGAAAAAATTGAGGAAGCAAGGAATGAAGAGTTTAATTCTCGATTTGAGGTATAATCCCGGAGGATTATTAGCTACTGCCGTAGAGATTTGTAGGAATTTTATCGGCGACGGAAAATTGATTGTTTATACTCAGGGCCGTAGTGAGGAGCAGGTAATTAAATTTTTTGCTGAAAAGAAAGCTAAACATGAGAAGCTACCGTTGGTAATTTTAGTGAATAGGGGTTCGGCTTCGGGGTCAGAGATTGTAGCAGGATGTGTTCAGGATTGGAAGAGAGGCATTATTTTGGGAGAGAAGACGTTCGGCAAGGCTTCTGTGCAGAGTTTGATGCCTTTATCGGATGGCTCTGGTTTGAGATTGACTACTGCTAAGTATTATACCCCCAATGGGCGTTTAATCCACGATATCGGAATCATTCCGGATATCGTTGTGGAAGTCCCTCTGGAGACTATGGCAAAGCTTATGACGCAGAAAGAGAAAATATACGGTTTGCCCAAGGAAGTCAAAAAAGAGGAAGAAAAAGAAAAGATAAAAGATCCACAAATTGAACGGGCAAAGGAAATCTTATTGGCCCAGGAGAGGTTCTCTGAAATAGAGAGAGGAGTCGAAGAAATATTGGAAGGAGTAGAAGGAGATGCCCAGAAAGAGAAAGAAAAAGAAAAGTAAGAAGGTGCCCAGAAAGAAAAAGAAAAGCAAAAAGATAGCTGTATTTATAATTATAACTCTCGCTCTGGCTGGCGCACTCTACTACTATTTTAAAATTAGACCTGTTGACTATACAAATTTCTCTCAACAGATCGACGCAGTAGTTAATGAAGAACTGGTAAAATTAGGAGTTACTCCTAAAGATTTAATAAAAATTTATAGAGAAGAAAAGAAGAAAGACAATGTTTCCTGGGTCTCGGTGACTAAGGAGGTTCGAGTTTCCCGGGAAATCGATATGGAAAATTACCAAAAATCGCTTGCCGATTCCCTGAGGCAGATAAGAGCTGAGCTTTATGAGGTAGAACTAAGCGATAAAGGGGATTTGCTGAGTATGAAAATTGGAAAGCGTTCATTAGTGATGCAAAATCTCCTTCTCCGTTACCCTTTGGCTAAGTATAGAGTCAGCATTGTAATTGATGACCTCGGCCAACGAAAAGACCTGGTAAAGAATTTCCTGCGTCTGGATATACCATTGAACTTCGCCATTCTGCCTCAACTTCCATATTCTACTCTCCTTGCCAGGGAACTTAAGAATTCAGGGTATGAGACAATTCTCCACCTACCTATGGAGCCTGAGGGCTATCCCGAGACCGATCCCGGGTTGGGAGCATTATTGGTCTCAATGGGCTCTTCTCAAATAGAAAGTACTATCCTGAAAGACCTTAAAACTGTTCCTGGAGTTTCTGGTGTCAGTAACCATGAGGGTTCTCGCTTCACAGCTAATCGTGAAAAGATGAAAGAAGCTCTGAGTGTTCTGAAAAGAGAAGGGCTCTTCTTCTTCGATTCCAATACTTCTGTGCACTCAGTGGGCGAAGAGGTTGCCCGGGAATTGGGAATGCCAGCGCTTTCTAACCATGTTTTTTTGGATACAAAGGACGAATACAAGTCTGTCTGCCGCCAACTGGAGAAGTTACGTCGTAGAGTTCTCAAGTCTGGCACAGGGATAGCTATTGGTCATGTCCAGAGGAAATTTACTTCTGATGCCTTATCAGAGTACATTCCTAAATTCAAAGAAGACGGAATTGAATTTGTGAGTCTATCGGAATTATTAAAGAAACAGTGACTATCCCAATTTTATCTGTAGATACATTTGCTTTTTGTAGCAGCAAAGCGTAAGCTTTGCTGCCTCTGTAGGGGACGGACTCCGTGCCGTCCCTCCTTCGGGCGACCACGGAGTGTCGCCCCTACACTGATGTAGAGCTTCGTCCCGATTCATCGGGACAGCTACAATAATTGAGGGAGAACTTATGTTAGTTTTGGGTATTGAGACTTCCTGTGATGAGACGGCTGCCAGCGTGGTGGAAGATGGTCGAAGGATGTTGTCCAATGTGGTCTCTTCCCAGATTGATATCCACAGGAAATATGGGGGAGTTGTTCCTGAACTTGCTTCTCGTAAACATCTGGAGACAATCAATTTCGTTATAGAACAAGCACTTTCCCAAGCAGGATACTCTTTTAAGGAGTTAGACGGCATTGCGGTTACCAATGGACCTGGCTTGGTGGCATCACTATTGATTGGTTTGGCTAATGCTAAGGCTATAGCCTATGCTTTTGAGTTGCCCTTGATTGGGGTTAATCATATAGAAGGACATATTTTTTCTAATTTTTTAAAACATCCCGAAAATAAATTTAAAACTGAGAAGCTTCTGCCTCCTTTTATTGCCCTGGTTGTATCCGGGGGCCATTCTGATTTAGTCTTCGTGGAGGATTACGGAAAATATGAATTGTTGGGACGCACCAGGGACGACGCTGTGGGAGAATCTTTTGATAAGGTTGCCAAGCTTCTCCATCTGGGCTATCCCGGTGGGCCAATAATTGATGAAATTTCCCGAAAAGGAAACGCTGAAGCTATTAAATTTCCTCTGGCTCACATGAAAGACGACTCTTTAGATTTCAGTTTTAGCGGACTTAAGACTGCTGTGGTAAATTTTGTCAAAAATCATAAATTGCCAACAGAGTCCCAGTCAATTGCCGATATTGCTGTTTGCTTCCAGCGAGCTGCCATTAAGGCGCTGGTGGAAAATACTTTTTGTGCGATAGAAGAGAAAAGGACCAAGAAACTCGTTTTGGGAGGAGGAGTGGCTTCAAATTCTCACCTGCGTGATGTTTTCAAAAATCGGGCAGAAAAAAACGGAATAGAACTTTACTATCCACCACCAGCATTGTGTACGGATAATGCAGTAATGATTGGTTGTGTGGGATATTATAAGATGGATTATAGTGTGGCTAGGCCATTTAAGTCTCTTGAGGCTGAAGCCAATTTAGAACTCAAGTCATGGAATTGAGATGAGGAAAAAATTAATCTTCCCCATTCTGTTGTCATTGCTGGGAATAGCAATATTCTCTTCCGCTAAACGGACTTATATATATGCAGAAGAAATTGAAACCCCCTATGGGGAGGTAGAGGGACGAGAAATATCTCCCCACGAGGAAGAACCAATGGGAGGAGAATCTACAGAGACCTCTTTTGATATGTATGGAAGTTTCGGAACCATAATATTGACTGACCTCGAAACAGGAGACCAGAAAATCTACAATAAATTATCTTTACAGCCCGAACTTACTATTGGGAAATTTGGTTTTGGTTTGAACCTGGAGTTCTATTTTGATGAAAATAGTCACCTCAGGAAAGAAGACTGGACCTGGAGTAAAACTATAGAGAAAGTCTGGTATGCGCGTTATGGTCATAAGTATGACCCAGTTTATGTTTATGTGGGCGGATTTGGAGACGTGACACTGGGGCACGGATTGATAATAGCGCACTATACCAATATGCTTCGTTATCCAGATATAAAAAAGATTGGGTTCGAGTTGGACCTCGATCGGGGCACTCATGGCTTTGAATCTTTCTTCAACAATATTGTCCGGGCAGAGGTTTACGGAGGCCGGGTATATTATAGACCATTCTATAATTCCTACGTTCCCCTTCTGCCCAGGCTTGGTGTGGGATTCACCTGCGTTAATGATCAGGACCCCGACGCCAAGAGGTCTACTGAGGATGACCAAATTACAGTCTTTGGGGCAGATTTGGACTTTCCCCTACTGGAACACCCTGTTATCTCTATCTTATCCTATATAGATTTTGCCCAGATGAACCTGGGAAAGAAGTATACAGAATATAATAATCCTCCTTCTCTTGATGGAGGAAAGGGTTGGGCCCTGGGTTTTATGGGAGGCATATTAGTGGGGATAAGTTATCGGTTAGAATTCAGGAGACTGGAAAACAACTTCATCGCTTCCTATTTCGATTCATATTATGAAGTTGATAGAAGAGAGGACAAAGCATCGGGAATTCCCTCAACGAGAAAGCCGATAAAGATGGGACCTTATGTTGAACTTGCTTATAATATTCTAAATAGAATTACTCTCTCAGCCTCATTCGAAGATTACAATCACGACCCCACGGATATATATCCCCACCTCAGGGCTACTATGATGGTTCATCCTTCACTATTGATGAATAAGTTCAGCCTTCTATTTTCTTATGATAAACGGAATGCAGACACGTGGGAAGATTTAATTAAGGTTAAAGGACTCAATAGTATCCTTACTATGGAAGTGGGATACCACGTTGACCCTCATATAACTTTGGTCGTTATCCATAGGCAGACTTTCGACGCTAACGGTAAGCCGACTAAAAGAACGACCATGGAGTGTAGGGTCCACTTCTAACGTTATTGGAATAGCCCCGATTTATCGGGACGTCTTAAGACGCAGACTGAAGTCTGCTACTCCACAGTCTTTTGGAGTAGCGAAACTTGTTTCGCGTTAATAACGCAGAGCAATCTCTGCTACTCCTAAGATAGAAATTAAAGGAGAGAAATTATGACTGGAAAAGATGTGTTGAAGGTGGTAAAGGAAAAGGGAGTCAAGTTTATTCGCCTCTGGTTTACAGACATTCTTGGACAGTTGAAGAGTGTGGCAATTACAGAGAGGGAATTATCCAGAGCCTTAGAGGGTGGCATGGGTTTTGATGGGTCTTCAATTGAAGGCTTCGCCAGAATTTTTGAGAGCGACCTTGTAGCTCTGCCCGACCCCTCAACATTCCAGATTCTCCCTGTAGAGCTTTCTTCAGAACGCTCAGAAACTCAAGGAGGAAAGAACAGAGGTGCTGTAGGTAGAATGTTCTGTGATATACTGAATCCCGATGGTTCTCCATATGAAGGAGATCCCCGTTATATTCTGAAGAAGAACCTGGAGAAGGCAAAGAAGATGGGCTATACTTATCATGTAGGCCCGGAAGTTGAGTATTTCTATTTTAAGAGTGATAAAGGCACAGAAGTCCTTGATGTAGGGGGCTATTTCGACCTAATGCCTCTGGATATGGCTCACGATTTACGGAGAGAGACCGTGCTTTATCTGGAGAAGATGGGGATTCCTGTAGAATATAGTCATCATGAAGTAGCACCTTCTCAGCATGAGATAGACTTACGCTTCGCTGATGCCCTGACTATGGCGGACAATGTCCAGACATATAAGGTTATTGTTAAGGAGGTGGCCTTAAGGAGGGGTGTCTATGCCACATTTATGCCCAAGCCTCTCTTTGGCCAGAATGGTTCGGGGATGCATACGCATCAATCGTTATTCAAAGGTAATAAGAATGCTTTGTTCGATGCCCGGGATAAGTATCATCTTTCCAAAGAGGGTAAGGCGTTTATTGCCGGTCTCCTTTTTCACGCTCAAGAGATTACTTCAGTTTGCAACCAGTGGGTCAACTCTTATAAGAGGTTGGTTCCAGGATATGAAGCGCCCGTTTATATCTGTTGGGGACAGAGGAACCGTTCAGCACTGGTGCGCATTCCCATGTATAAGCCGGGAGAGGAGATATCCACTCGTGCAGAGTTGAGGAGTCCCGACCCTGCCTGTAATCCCTATTTAGGTTTTGCAGTAATGTTGGCGGCTGGTCTGGAAGGGATAGAAAGAGGATATGAATTACCGGAGCCAATAGAAAAAGATATATTTCTCTTGAGTGACGAGGAGAAAGAGGCTCAGGGGATAAAAGTGCTCCCGGGGAGTCTGATCGAAGCAATCCAGATTACTGAAAAGAGCCAGCTTGTTAAGAAGACTCTGGGCGAACATATCTTCAGTAAATTCATCGATAATAAGAAGATTGAGTGGGACCGTTATCGCACTCAGGTTACAGACTACGAACTACAAAAATATCTCCCCGTATTGTGAGCAGGTAAAATGAACCCCTCTCCTCAGAGAGGAGCGTGGGTGAACCTCTCCCCTCTGCGAGGGGCGTGGTATTGCTCAAGAGTTGAAGAAGCAAGTTCCTGGAGTTAAGAAAGTAAAAGCAATTTGAGTAAACTTACACCATACGCCATAATGAATAATACAATCCCTTTAACCCCGCTCCGGCGGGGCGATTTTTTATGAGAGAGCTCGGGATTTGCTTCACTCGGCTGAGGAATTTCTTGCGTGCCAAGTAGAAAGGTCTGGAGTCCTTCCGAAAGGGAGGATGATAAACCGAACCTTGCTTTCGCAAGGACTCCATATCACAAACTATCTTTTAAATGTTTTGGTTGTAGCTGTCCCGATGAATCGGGACGAAGCTCTGCTTCAAGGCATGGCGACACTTCTATAAGGGGTGACATTGATTTTTTCAATGAAATCAGTAATTCTACTCTTACTTCTTTTTGTCCTCAATTTTCGGGTGTGGGCTTTTGAAATCCATCTTTCCACTACTGTCCCCACCCAGGGCGATACCCTGGCAGTAGAGGTCAAAGGGGTGGAGATAGGGAACGAATATTCCTGCTGGTTTAATGCCAGAGAGCGTAATCTCTATCCCACAAAAGGAGGTTCCCTCCGGGCATTGATTGGATTGGCATACAATTTCGTTCCTGGCAGGTATGCTGTTCTAATTGCAGAAAAGGGGGAGGGAAGAAAGAAAAGGAAAAAGTATGAACTCCTAACTGTTAATAGAAAGGTTTTTCCTGTATCATATATTACTTTCACTGCAGAAAAGAGGAAATTGATTGCTTCACCTTTGAATAAACGAGAGAGAGATTTGATTTCTACTGCCTTAAAAATTGAGAAGAAGAAGCAGCATTGGGAAGGAAAATTCATTCTGCCGGTTGAGGGAAAGATTAATGGGAAATATGGTGTTAAGAGAATAGCCGGCAAAGATTTTCTGTGGAGCCACAAGGGAGTCGATATAAGAGTTCCTCAGGGCACCCCGGTTCAAGCAGCCAATAGCGGTGAGGTTATTCTGGCAGAGGAGGGTTTCTATCTTCACGGAAAGACAGTAACAATTGATCACGGCCAGGGCATAACCACAATCTATCTCCATTTAGAGGCTATTACTGTTAAAAAAGGAGATAAAGTTACTAAGGGACAAGTGATTGGCAGCGTGGGAGACACAGGTCTTGCTACAGGTCCCCATCTCCATTGGGGATTATATGTGCATGGTGTCCCGATTGACCCTCTCCCCTGGGTAAAAAGAGAGTACTGAGGATTAACATTCGCCTGCAATTGCCATTATAATTACGGTTTTCTTTTTTGTGAAGAATAATCGCTAACCTCCTTTTTCAATTTCCCAAGAGAAAGATTCTCCTTCCACAAGAAGAAGAGACCAATGCTTACCAGTAGACTAAACTGAAGGAAATGTAGAAGCACGGCATAGCTTAAGGCGAGACTCTTATCAATTGCAAAAAGGGCAAGAGCAGTGATGCAGAAATATTCATACACCCCAACAAAAGCTGGAGAGGAGGGAACCATTAAGCCCA
>Ga0307377_10006626_pt1 | contig 12111 bp, 17 predicted proteins | sample TR3MG_FD_202535 | JGI IMG/M metagenome (GOLD analysis project Ga0307377, IMG submission 202535) | Soil microbial communities from Risofladan, Vaasa, Finland - TR-3 | ecosystem: Environmental > Terrestrial > Soil > Coastal area > Acid sulfate soil | place: Finland: Risofladan, Vaasa | collected...
TATTAGGCAGTGTATAAAAAAGTATGGGAAAAGACAGATATATCGGCGTATTACAAAAAAAAGCCCCTCGCAAGTTTTTTTAATCTGGTTTAGCTTTCGGGTGCGAAACAAAAAGCGGCCAAAAAAAAGTGCAAAGGGTTTTCCATTGTACTGGACCTAAAGGGCAAAGCTTACTGGACCTAAAGGGCAAAGCTTTTTGACGAACTAAAACTCCACAACCATATGACTAAGGCTATGAATAGAACTCCACGACCCATAGGACTAAGGCTATGAATAGAACACCCGACCTCAAAAAGCAAACCGAAACGACAACTCTCCGACGAGCATTTAGCCAAGTTCCGCATTGGTTTTGCGAAGTACCCAAATCGGTGCTGAGCTTCCCAGAGCGGAATCTATTACTGTGGTACGGATCGCATGATCCAAGCTTCAAACCATGCCAATCAACCTACGCTAAGGTTGTCGGATTATCGACGCAAGCAGTCAGTACGTCCAATAGTGCGTTACGCAAAAAAGGCTTCATAGTCGACAACGGCGTCAATAGGTACAAAAAGAAAATGTATCGTTTTGTCGGATGGGAGGCACTTCATGACCTGATATACCCGCCAGAAAGCAATACAAGCAAACTTGAACGCCAAAAAAGCAATACAAGAAAACTTGGTGTGGGCAATACAAGAAAACTTGGTGTGGGCAATACAAGAAAACTTGAATCTAAGAATAACAAAGGAGAAGAACAAACTAAGAATATAGTGGTGGTGAATTATAGAGCTAACGCAGTTAATAGGGACGATGAAGAACACGCCAAAAAACCCACCACCATTAAGGATAAGGATTTTTCCTCTTCTAAGGCCAAACCGACCTATACCGAGGTTAAGCTAGCCAAATTGTTTTTTCCAACGGTCGATGATTGGGACACGGTTAACGGCTGGTTTAGGGAGCTATCGCTTGAGCATGGGCCTGAAGCCCTGGAATATTGCCTACGGTTGGTCGGAGAGGGAAAACCCAAGCCGTTACACTGGAAGGAACGCGGTTGGCTTGAGGGGCAAATTGCGGGCATTTCAAGGGATATGGCAAATAGTGCGGTAACAAGTAACCATAACCATGCAGAAATACACCAACCAAACTGAGGTTGCGAAAGCAACCCATTGCTAGCTATAGTGCATGCAATGGCTAGCAACAGAAGTCACCTAGAGGATAAAATGACAGAGGAAACAAGCAGAAAAAGCAATCGCTACGGGCATCTCGACGCAGTGAAAGAAGCACACGACTTGTACACGGTTGATATCGAATTTCAAATCACACCGTTGGCCTTGAAAATGCTGAGAGATCTTTTGACCAGTGTAGATGCCAGCGAAATTGTAGAACTAGCATTCGACAAAGATTTTTTCGATAGACCGCCATACGAGTTCGTTAGAACGAAAAGAATCGAACGCAATTTAGAGAATTTGGCAATGCGCTCAGTATTGCGGAAGAAGGACGGCCTCTATTCGTTCGACTATGGTTTTTTGGATGCATTTGTAACCCTAGAAAGTGCGCTTTTAAATAAGAGGCAAAATGGAGCATCCAACGACGGCGAAATCAAGCAAGCGATATCCAATATCAACGATTTGATTCGTAGGGGAAAGATTGTCGACGATCGAAGTAACGTCATACCGATTAATCGGCACCTCTTAATTACCTAAAACTTTGCATTCTGAGGTTGCCAGAGCAACCCATTGCGAGCTAAAATGCGGGCAGCAAACCACAACAAGCACCAGAAAACGGAGGTACTTCATGCCAGAAGTTGCAGAATTAGAATTTCGTTGCTGGGAGCCTTTGCCGTTGCTGACTGCTCGAGAGTTCGCGGCAAAGGCTAAGGTTTCGGTGACATCGCTAAAGCGGCTAATCCAAAGTAACGACATCGAATTCGGTTTCAAAGTAGGGCGGACGTGGCGGTTTTATCAAAACGACGTGGATCAATGGCTCAAAGTTTGGGAGGGCAAAACTGATGGATGATGATTGCAGGCTATTTACAGTAAAAAACTTCGCCGACTATTTAGGCGTGTCCAATTCAACAATTTTACGAATGATCAAGCGCGGCGAGATCGACTTCGGTTTCAAGCTTGGAATGTATTGGCGTTTTAAACGCGACGATATTGAGTCGTGGATTGAGGATTGTAAGCAGCCGCGAGGGCGTAGCGGACCGCAGGACAAGCCGTTACCGAAGCAGCTTGATGCTCCTATCGCGGTTCAACTCCCCAAAGTAGATGAGCAAAGCGCGTTCGGCGGTAGTTAGCTCCTTCTTTTTACGAATCTTTTTGTGTATTTTGGCCACTAAAAAAATCAATTTTGCAATTTTATTCATCGGTAAGCCATGCCCTTAAGGTTTAAAAATCAAGAGTATCTATTTTCCGATCTCGGTGCAGCCCTGGAATTTTTCGACTTCGAAGTTGGCCTTAAAATAATGCAGGATCACAACTTCACCTATCTATATGCTAGCAACGACAAGATAGTCGTAAATACCCTTGAAAAAGGCAAAAAGATTTTTATAGCAAGCGAATCTAAATCGGTAGATCAACCTCCGATAGAAATGAAAACGCTGTTTAAAAACGAATCTTTAAAGGTGCTTGGGCAAAGAATAAAAACGCTAACGGACATGAAATCAGATTACACCAGCCTAGCTAACTTTTTTAGTGTGCTCGAAGGGGTTAAGATTTTTTACGCGCCAGAATTGAGGCTGCCCTGGCAGTGTAGCGACGCTATAAAAGTCGGCGATGTTTATTTGTTCCCGAAGGAGGTTAGCCTTGATATCGCAGGCTATACTTGCGAAAGGGAATTTATAGTTTACCAAGTGCGGGGTTAGAAATGAGCAGGTTTGATTCGGTCAAATACGACCGGCGATCGATTTTAGACATTGGAATGATCAAAGCGCGTTTTATAGCTCTAGAGCTAGAGATCGATTCACGTCTCGATGACTCGCACTGGCGTGAGGAAATATTCATGCAGCTAGAGGCTACTTTCATGTTCGTTGGCAAGGCAGTCGCGGTACAACAGGCTAAACGGGAAAAAAAAAAGTGAGAATTAAAGATTCAATTATCTTGGCTTTTAAAGGAAAAAAAAAAATGACTGAAAACAAGGAACCGACTATGGAATTAAGAGAGCCTGAAGATGGTAAATTTTCTATTGGTGATGTCGTGCAGTTAAGAGGTGGATCACAACACCCGTATGCTTTCATGGTTATCCATAAATTCAAACATGATGGGTTAGTAGGCGGCAAATTCCACGAGTTTGAGGACGGCAAATTGATTCTTCAGGACGTAGAAGTCGATCTCGATGAGATGGTTTACGTGGGACCGGCAAAATACTATTTAGCGGAGCGACCATAGTGCAGGCGATTGAATCGAGGATAATCAAAACCGAGGCTGTAGATCTTGGCAAGCTTAGCCCTTTCCAGGGCGGCGCTAAAAATATGACAGAAGAGGCTTTTAACAAGCTTCGCAAGACGATACTAAACGACGGATTTGCTTTTACTCTCCACGTATGGGAGACAGCCGGTAAAGTTTTCATCATTGACGGTCACCAGCGATTTGAAGTGCTAAAGAGCCTAGATAAGCAAGGCCATGAGATTCCGAAAATAAACTGCAGCTTTTTGGACCTTAAGGACACGAAGGAAGCCAAGCGGCTTGTTTTGCTATCTATGAGTCAATTCGGAAAAATTCAGAAAGAGGGATTTTTCGAATTTCTAGGCGACGACGTTTTGGACATGGACCTGGATGATTTTGATTTTCCTGATTTGCCTGCAGACTTTTTTGACGTCGAGATGACTGACGAAGAGAAAGAGGCAGAGCGAGAGCGAGAGGATGCGGTTCCAGAAATACCGGAGGACCAGAACCCGTATGGAGTGGTGAGAGGCCAGGTCTGGGCATTGGGGAATAACCGTCTGATGTGCGGTGACTCGACCAGCGGAGAAGACTTCAAAAAGCTTATGGACGGTAAAAAGGCAGACCTTTGGTTAACGGATCCTCCCTACAACGTGAACTACGAGGGTGGTACTGGCCTAAAGATTGAAAACGACAATATGGAAGACGCTGATTTCCGCAGCTTTCTGACCAAGGTTAACAAGACAGCTTTCGACCATTTAAAGGCTGGAGGATCCTTTTATATTTGGCACGCTGACAGCGAGGGATACAATTTTCGCGGCGCTGCATTGGATGCTGGCCTTCGCACGAGGCAATGTCTGATCTGGTTAAAGAGTAGTCTGGTGCTGGGACGTCAAGATTACCATTGGAAGCATGAGCCTTGCCTTTATGGTTGGAAGGAGGGCGCAGGTCACGGCTGGTATACGGATAGAAAGCAGACCACAGTCTTTGAATTCGACAAACCTTCGCGCAACGACGTCCACCCGACGATGAAGCCGGTGGATCTTTTCGAGTATCAAATCAAAAACAGCTCCCAAAAAGGCGAGATAGTTCTCGATTCATTCTTGGGTTCTGGCACGACTATTATTGCGAGCGAGAAGGCTGGACGGGTAGGTTATGGCATGGAGCTTGATCCGCACTATTGCTGCGTAATTATCCGTCGGTGGGAAGAATACTCTGGCAAGGATGCCAAGCTTTTAGGCTGATATAAACCTCAGAAAAACCTCAAGTAATCTCACTATTTATCCGAATAGACTGGTGTTGGCAGGGACGAACATCCTGCCCGAAACCAGGAGAAACGAGATGCTTAGAATTAAAAACAAAAAAGGAAAGATAATTTTTGAGGGCGACCTTGGCCTAGATTGCTTAGGGGTTAAATTCAAATCCCATCCAGCCTCAGACAAATGGATTGATTTGGACCTCCACGTAGTTTCCTTGGCTGAGCTTTCCAGGTGCCGGACGGAGCTACTAAAGAAGGTCTTGGGTTCGCTTCACCCCTACGACCGAAAAGACATTCATTGGGTTATCACCGCCGAATGGAGAACGGGAAGGCTCAGCACAGCCAGCCATAAAAAGCTTATTCGAGCCTTGAACTACGAGGTCAGATTAAAGAAACCTGCTTTAAGGCTAGTCAAAGGCATTTACAAGGTGACTACCGGAGGAGTTAGAGACTAACGGAGCTAGGCTGAAGCTCAGGCGGCTTTAAACGCCTTTTAACGCGCTCACCGTGTTCCTCAATAATCCTCAGCCAGTTCTTTTCTGGCGGCTCTCCCTTGGCGCATTGGTCGTCCATGGAACCAGTCAAAAACCTTTTCCTAAACCTTGGCCAGCTCGATCCGTAGTGCTCCCAGGTGAAACCTTGCTGTACGAGAGTTTTGTACTCTTCCCATTTTTCGGGGGAGTGTTGGCGACAGTGGATCATCATGTGGCAGATGTAGCACACGGCGTATTCTCCGATATTATCGTCGTATGGTTCGCTGTAGTCCTCGGTGTGGCGACTAATCGGTCCAGAAGTCTGTAGACAGCACTGGCACCGCTTCGGCTTTGGTAAGCCCTTTGCCTCAAGCCAATCGACAGCTTTTTGGCGCTCGGCGGTGGTGAACCCGTTGTATGGCCTCATATTAATCCCCCTGTTATTAATACCTCAATATAGCATGTGGCAAAACGTCAATCAATGTGCGGTCTGCTGCGATAACAGGCAAGGATATAGATGCCTTTTGCTTCACCTATAAAGATTTCCATGCTAAATTTTGGACATCAATAATCCACAAGCTAAGGGTTACCAGCTCGCTAGTTTTCCGATTTTTGATGATGTCCCGCTTCGGCGGGAGTCGCTTCGCCTGATCCCAGGCGGTCGAAGGTAACTAGTAGGTCCAGATCTAGTTTTCCACGTTACGCCTGATTACGGGCGGTATATTCCCAATCAAAACAGCCCATTAAAAGATTTCTCTAAAGTTTTTGGCGTATCAGCCGATAAGTTTATTAGTAGCCAGGAACGAACAAACAAACCGGAAGTGTACATCGTGTACAACGCTGCAATTTTTCAGGACCGAACAAACAAACCGGAAGTGTACATCGTGTACAACGCTGCAATTTTTCAGGAACGAACAAACAAGGCCGCTTCTGACTTCGAAGTAAACGGCCAAGCTTTTAACTGCTTCGCAATGAAAGTAGTGTGCTAACGAATTGAGAAACTTAGACCAATGAAGCCCTTACGGGCTTTTTTTTTGTTCACCTAATATCGGTGCGGTATCCCCTCCAAACATAAGCCAATCATTTGACAGCCTTATAGATTGAAATGGCAACATAATTTTTGTATCATTTTTTTCTAAATCATTTAAAACTGTAAACAAAGGCTCTTTCAATGCGCATAGAATTGACTTACCGAGATATCGTCGACGAGTCGAGGGAATTTATTGAGCGTCCGTACCTACGGACTATCGATCAGGAACCCTCAATTATTTGCGCTTACAAGGCTCAGAGGCATTTTTTCCTTCGGTGCAAGCGCGAGACTATACGCGGTCAAGCAGGCGATTATGTCATGGACATCAACGGTTTTTTAAAGGTTATAGAAAAAGATGCATTTGATAAGAAATATTCTTTACTACCAAGTACATTTTAATAATTAAAACGCGGTCAAAACGCGATGGAGGTGTTTATCAGTAAGCGAAGGAAAACCGGTGGCCGCAATTTTACAAGCGAGAACCAGCCGGAAAACCGTGGCCGTAAACCATGGCCGGTAGACATTCCAAAAATTGAAAACATCACGAACGAGCATATTCAGTCTTTGATCAATCTTTATATGCAAAAAAGCCGTATCGAACTGAAGTTTGCGATGAACAACGAGCATACGCCTGCCCTAGAGCTCATGGTTGCCTCGATTATTTGGAAGGCAGTAGCAGAGGGCGACGAGCGGCGGTTCGATTTCATTCTCAATCGTACTATCGGCAAGGTTAAAGAAGAGATCGATATCAAGGCATACATCGACAACCTAGATCGACTAAACGATGCTCAGATTATCGAGCTTGGGGAGGGCGCGATTGAATACCTCAAAACATCAAACGGTTGAACCTACTATCGATCTGATTGAATTGCGTCCATTGGGCGATGCGGAAAAAAACTTTGTAATCAATAGTTGGCTCCGCTCTTTGCGGGCGCATAGTTCGCATTTTGCGGCTGTTCCAGCCGAGATTTACTACGAAGCTCATGCGCAATCGATCAAAAATTGCATCGCTGAAAATAACTGTCTGGTGGCCACGCCTCGCAATGAGCCAGAGATAATAATCGGCTATCTAGTGTGGGAGGATCGTGGACCTAAATATGTTGTTCTACACTACTGCTATGTGAAGAGTAATTTTAGAAAAATGGGATTAGCCAGCATATTGGTGGACATGGTAGCGCAGGGTAGGACATGCTACGTGACACATTATACGAACAAGATCCTTTTAAAAGATTTAAGATTTAATCCCTATTTTTTCAAACAGGAGAATTTTTAAATGGAAGCAGCCGAAAAATTAACGCCTCGAAAATCGATAGCGACAAATTTGACCGAAGTTAAAAATATGAAGTTCGCGCAAGCGATCACAATCGGGCATAGCGAAAAATTATTCATCACCAATTCCAAATATGACATCGGAATACAGGGTAATTTAATCGTGCGTGTTCAAGACAAAATGAACAACAAGGACGTGGCCTTTACTACGCTGATGAACGTCGTGTGTTGGCACGTCTAGGCGTAAAAAACAGAGCGCAAGCACTAGTAGTATTAAATCGAATCGAGGCCATCAGGCGGCGTCCTAAGCCTTCATTTGTCGATTTAGATTTTCCTGAGCAAGCAGCATTCGTAAATGACAACGCTCCGCTTTCAGCCGCGCTTTGCACCAGACGGGCAGGTAAAAGCTACGCCGTTGGTTTGAAGCTGTTTAAGAAGGCTTACGATTTCCCGGGATCGACGGTGCTTTACCTTGCCCTTACCAGAGACTCGGCAAAGCGCATCATGTGGAGAGACGTACTTAAGGACATAGCAAAGAAGCGTAAAATAGATTGTAACCCGAACCAAACGAATCTCGAAATGACTCTGCCCAACGGCTCCATGATCAAGCTCGCCGGTGCCGATGCCGACGCCAAGGAAAAAGAAAAATTCCTTGGTGGCAAGTACCCTTACGTAGCAGTGGATGAGGCCGGCTCATTTAGCACTGACTTAAAGCAATTAATTTACGAATACCTCGAACCAGCGGTGGCCGATTACGACGGTTCCATCGATCTGATCGGTACTCCTACTATTTTCTGGCAAGGGTTTTTCTGTCACGTGACCGAAGGTAAGGAAAACGGCTGGTCACTGCATGGCTGGAATACGATGAACAACCCGCACATGGAGCACTGGCCGAAGCGGTTAGCAATGTTAAAAGAGCGCGATCCAAGGATCGAAGAGACACCTGGCTATAAACGAATGTATTTAGGGCAGTGGGTAAAGGATCTCGACGCTTTAATTTATAAATTCAGTTTGTCTCATAACCTCGTCGAAGAAGCACCGGACGAGAGCACCATGGTCGGTCAGGTGCTCGGTATCGATCTCGGGTTTAACGATGCTACGGCCTACACCCTTTCCAGGCACTATAAGCACGATGATACCCTCTACTTTGTCCATGCTTACAAAAAGTCGGGACAAATTGTCGACGATGTAGTAGCTACACTGAACAGCTACATAGAAAAATATAACGTCGTGCAAATGGTTTTCGATAACGCTAGCAAGCAGGTTGTCGAAACAATACGGTCGCGGTTCGCTCTCTACGACGTAGTGATAAGCGCAGCGGAAAAGACAGACAAAATACAATACATCGAAATTATGAACAGCGATTTCATTACAGGTAGGATCAAGCTAGTGCGGTCTACTACTCTTGAGCTTCAAGATGAGTACCTAAACCTCATTAAAGATCCCAATTCCATCGTGGTGAAGGAACATGCAAGTTGTGATAACCATCTTTGCGATTCTAGTCTCTACGCTTGGCGCGAGGCGCGGAACTACATGGAAGGCGCGGCACCGGCCAAGATCAGCGAAGAGGCGCGCATCGAGGCCGAGCTAGAACAGAAGTTAGTCGATGACCTGCGCAAGCAGAATGAAGATTTTTCTAATCCCTTTGACGAAATGGAGTTTTCAATTGAACACTGATGAAAAAATTGCAGCGTTGTACACGATGTACACATGGGCAGTAAACAAAAACATCAAAAAAATAACCATGGACGGTATGTCGTTAGAGCTTACAGAACGCGAGATCACTTACGGTTATGAGCCTTTGCCAGATGAGACAGTACAAGTAGAGGACGGCGACGGTGAAATAGACGAAAGTGGCGGTACAAAGTATGATCCAGATTACTTAATTAAGAATGCTAAAAATCTATTTTGAGGCGAAAAATGGCTAAAGACGTTCAAAAAGTGATTTATCATAACAAGTCGAAAAATGAGAGCGGCGACATCGATAACAAGTGGTGGAGGACCGACGAGGACAAAGCACACGAAGCGATTTGGCCGCTTGTAACGTATATACGTCAATCTCAATCGGTTCGACATAGTAGCAATCACCGATTCTATAAACTCTACAACAACCAAACTTTAGCCAGCCTCACGTCGAATCGAAACAATGATAACTTGAGTTCTTATTTTGGAGAGTCGGCCAAAGTAGCCTTTAATGTCGTTAAAAGTTGTGTCGATACCGCTAACAGTAAAATAAGCAAAAACAAACCGCGTCCGATGTTTGTCACCGAAAACGGCGACTGGCATTTGCAACAGAAAGCCAAGCGCCTGAACAACTACATGCTTGCCCTGTTTGATCAAATGGGAAGCAAGGACGGTATCGTTCGGCGTTCGCTCTACGATATAGGTGCAGAAGTGTTTTTTGATGCTGCGATAACAGGCACCGGCGCGGCAAAAATGACTATTCGAAACAATCGAGTAGTAGCCGAACGATTCCTTTCGGATGAGCTAATCGTGGATCAGTTTGAAGGCATGTACCGGACGCCGCGCAGTATGCATCAAATTAAGTACATCGACCGCGAAGTGCTCTACGACATCTACCCGTCGGCTAAGCACCGCTCGTTGATCGAAATGGCTCGGAGCGCTGAAACCGGCAACGCTAGCGACACACAGGACATGATACCCGTTATCGAAAGCTACCATCTCATGAGCGGCGAAAACGCCAAGGACGGCAAGCGGTGCGTGACCATCGAAACGGGAACGCTACACGCGACGGAATGGGACAAAGAATACTTTCCTTTTCTGGTGCAGCGCTGGACGAATAGGCCTGTTGGATATTTTGGTATTGGGTTAGCTGAAGAACTCCAAGGTATCCAACGCGAAATAAATAACACGCTACAAAATATCCAAACCGGATTGCGGCGGGTAGCAGTACCGCGAACCTTTTTGCACGTAGCAGATATTCAAACAAAAAAGAATATGACAAACGAGATCGGCGAGTACGTCTACTATGCAAACAAGCCGCCGATAATCAGCACGCCGGTAGCTTTCAACTCTGAGACTTACAATCACCTGGATCGTTTGTACTCAAAGGCTTTCGAGCTAACCGGCCTATCCCAGCTTTCGACTCAGTCGCAAAAACCAGCCGGATTGAACGCCGCCGTTGCGATGCGCGAGTACCAGGACATAGAGAGTGAGCGTTTTGCAACGGTTCATAAGATGTATGAGAATTTCTACACGCCGCAAGCAACTTATATGGCTATCGATCTGCTCGATACCCTTCTCGAAGCTGGACACGACACGGTTGTGCAAGCGCGGGACGGTATTACTTTCCAGCCGATCAAATATTCCGAAGTTCGTATTCCAAAGGACAGCTTTACGGTGCGCAGTTACCCGACGGCCTACCTCCCAGCGGAGCCAGCGGGTAAGTTCAACAAGATCCAAGAGCTTGTTCAGGGTGGTATTTATACGCCGGACGAAGCTCGTCAATTGTTTGATGTGCCGGACATGGACAAAGTAAACCGAATCAAAAACGCTATGCCAGACGCCGTTACGGCCTATATAGAGGACATCATTGAAACCGGCGAGTATCAATCGGTCGAGCCTTACCAGGACATGCAGCTGACTAAAAAATTAGCACAGGCATACTTTCTACAAGGGCGAGCCAACAACATGCCGGAGGACCGATTAGACCTCTTGCGCCGCGTGATGAACGAAGTGCAAAACCGCGAAGAGGAAATGGCAAGGGATGCAATGGAGCAACAGCAAGCAATGATGCAAGCTGCGCAACCTCCTATGGGTCCGATGCCTGAACAGCAAGCAATGCCGGCTCCAGTTCAAGGCGTACCAGAACAGGGAATGTTTTAATGGGCGTTTACGAGTGCCCAAAGTGCGATCTTACGGGGTCGCATATTGAAACGCTCACCGGCAATTATTTCCATTGCCAGGAGTGCACGACAACCGATTACAAAACTATGCCTATAAAAATAACGAGGAAGGAATCAAAAAATGTCGAGTCCAGCGAGCACGATAGCAGCGAATATTGTAAGCCAAAGCCAGCCAGCCAGCCCAAGCGGCGAGCCAGCGCCACAGGAAAACGCCGACCTAGTGTCGGAGGAGGAAGAGGAAAACGAGGAAGCAAAAGCGATTGGGAACGACTCCTTGCCTCAAGGGGACTTATCTGAGACTGCCGAAGAAGAAAAAAAGCCGACCGAACTAGACGCGGCCAAAAAATTTACGCAGCTCACCCAACAGGAAAAACGCTTACGCGAACGCGAGAACGCATTAAAAACCGAACGCGAGCAATTAGGTTCGGTAAAAGATCAGTTAGCAAATTTAAAAAACGATCCGATTGCTGCTTTGCAGGCCGCCGGTATTTCCTTCAAGGACTTGGCCGACCGTATTTTAAATGATAACCAGCCGACAGCCGACCAGCGTATTAAAAGCTTAGAGCAGCAAATAATCGACGATAAAAATGCGCGTGAAGAAGCCAGGCTAGCGGCTGAAAACGAGCAGAAAACTAAAGCCGAGCAGGAGCAGCAAGAGCAGTACGATGCAGCTATTAAAAGGGCGCATTCCGATATCAATGCCATGGTAGAGAGCGAACCCGACAAGTACGAGCTAATCATCAAGCAAAACGCTCAGCCCATGATTTTCGAGGTCATGCAGGAAGTCTATAGCTCGACTAACAAAGTCATTCCCTACGCCGAGGCCGCAGACCAAGTGGAGCAGTATTTGACCGATGAA
>Ga0307377_10006628_pt1 | contig 12108 bp, 24 predicted proteins | sample TR3MG_FD_202535 | JGI IMG/M metagenome (GOLD analysis project Ga0307377, IMG submission 202535) | Soil microbial communities from Risofladan, Vaasa, Finland - TR-3 | ecosystem: Environmental > Terrestrial > Soil > Coastal area > Acid sulfate soil | place: Finland: Risofladan, Vaasa | collected...
TGCATGGGAAGCGGAACAACGGGTGTTGCTTGTAAGAAACTTAACCGCAATTTCATAGGAATAGAACTTGACCCTGAATATTTCAAAATTGCAGAGAAGCGAATAAATGAAAATCATAAAGGTAACAAAAGAGTATTTCCAGACAGAGGACGAAAAGGTTTATTTCTTCGAGCCTTTGGAAAAAGAAATATCCATTGAGGATATGCAGAAAATTGTGGATGCAAACGAGAAATTAGTTAAGGAGTTGAAAGTCAATGAAATATATGGGTAGTAAGGCACGATTTAGTAAAGAGATTTTGCCTATTATTTTAAAAGACCGAAAGCCTGAACAATGGTATGTTGAACCATTTGCAGGGGGAATGAACGCTATTTGCGAAGTGCAAGGCAATAGGATTGCTAATGATATTCACTACCATTTAATTCAAATGTGGTGTGAACTTATTGTCGGTTGGATTCCAAAAAAGATTACCAGAGAAGAATATAGTGAGGTAAGAACCGACCAAAGTAAATACCCTGCATATTTTGTTGGTTGGGTTGGTTTTAACTGCTCTTATTCTGGAAAATGGTTTGGTGGTTTTGCAGGAGAAACGAAAACCCAAATAGGAACGGTAAGAGATTACCAAACTGAGGCAATAACTAATGTATCAAAGCAGGTTGAAAAAATGAACGGCGTTGTATTTCAAAACAAACCTTATTATGAATTGGAATTACCACCAAACAGTCTTGTTTATTGCGACCCGCCATACGATGGAACAACAAAATATGCTAATGAATTTGACCACCATCTTTTTTGGGATTGGGTAAGAAATATTAGCAAACAAGGGCATACGGTATTTGTAAGTGAATACAATGCACCTACTGACTTTGAATGTGTTTGGCAAAAAGAGGCAAAATCTTCTTTATCAGCAAACGGCAAAATAGGTGGTAACAAGGTAAGTATGGAAAAATTGTTTAGGTATAAAGTATGAAAATCTATAAAATCACAGAAGCAAGCGAATATCTTGGAGTGTCAATCAATACTCTCAAGACGCTTGCCAACAACTCCAAGATAAAATCTTTCAAGACTGCTGGTAAGCATAGGCGTTTCCGTCAGGAAGATTTAGACGCTTATATGGGAGTCGAAAAAGAAAAACAAGAAAAATTGACTGTGATTTATGCCCGATGTTCAACAGCAAAGCAAAAAGAAAATCTTGAACGCCAGAAAGACAGGTTAAGAAAACATGCTGAAAATAAAGGTTATAAATTTATTCTGATTGATGAAATCGCAAGTGGAATAAATGAAAAGAGAAAAGGAATACATAAGCTGATTAAGCTATGTTTTGAGGGTAAAGTAGATAGAGTATTAATTGAGTATAAAGATAGACTCGCAAGATTTGGGTACGAGTATCTTGATGCCATTTTTAAGAACTTAGAAATAACCGTTGAGATTGTTGAGGCAAAAGAACAGAAGTATGAAGAAGAATTAGCAGAGGATATTATGAAGATTTTAACCTGTTATTCTGCAAGATATTATGGTGCAAGGGGTGGGAGAAAAAAGAAAAATGTTGAGAAAAATCAACCCGTTGAATCTAATGGAATTTAACAAGGAGGTTAACATGGAAGAAATAGAATTTTACGTAAGCCTAATTAAATGCAGTGACAAACAAACGGAAAGAGCGAAAGAGTGTTTGAAGGATAATTGTACCTATATAGATAATGGTTACTATATATTCGAAGGTGATATGTGTGTACTTGATGATGACGGTGTTATTTATGAATCCGCTGGATGCGGGGAAGTACCTTTCCTTGGTGATATGGATACCGAGGATCTCAAAAAACTATGTTATGACGTGTTTAGTGTAACAATTTAACCTGGTGATATAATGAATAGGGGAATAATGAAAATAAAAATAAAAACAGTAAACCAGAAAGATATGCAGTACAAGCCAAAGCAAAGACCAAAATATTGTTTAAGCTGCAAAAAGCTAATGGCTCCTGTTTTTGGATGGTTTTGTGATGATTGTTGGAAAGTAGTATCTAATATAACGAATAGGGGAAAAAATGAAAATCTTAAACCCAAACAAAATAATTACAGTGTGTGAGAATTGCCTTTGTGCCTGTTGTGCGCAAGGAAAACACCAATGCAAAAAACCTGACTCTGGAACCACTAAAAAAACAGTTTTTGAGTTAAGGCAATTAGAAATTGAAAACGAGTTTTTTTGGCATGGCGAAATGGGATGACAGGCTTGCTTTGCCATTAATTAAGGTTTTAAGACTTGTTGCGGATATTCCTGATGATGATGTAAAATCAGAGTCAGTCGGTATTAGACTGAAACAATAACCTTTGCGAAAGCTCTACCTTAAACAGTAGAGCTTTCTTTTTATTCGACATTTAACAAGTAGGGTGTATATGACTAATATAAAAATCAAAAAAACTACGAGAAAAAAAATAGAAGAATTAAACAATCTTCTTAATCAGGCAGATAAAACAATCATAGACCTGGAAGCTAAAATAAAAATCTTAGAAGAAAGGCTCTATGATGTATCAAACGGTAAAATGTAGCAACTGGAAAAAATGCGGAAATTTAATCTGCAGACACAGAGTTAGGCATAACAAAACTTCTCTGTGTGCAGATTCATGTGATGAACCAGGGTACACTGGCTGTAAGCGTGTTTATATTGGCGTAAGAAAACAGCCAGGTTCTGTGGCTAGATCAAAGAAACAGCCTGGCACAGTAGAGCGTACCAAAGTACACCCATATATGTCTGATTTAGACACGAAATATTTTATTATACGGTAACTAAGGAGTAAAAATATTATGACAAGAATAATTAAAAACAAAAAAATAGAAAAACCGTTCCCTAAGCTTATGTATAGTACATCGTCTGAGTGCTACGTTTTTTTTGAGAAGCCGAATCATGGTCAGTGTATTGTTGGCGATTGCAACCCCGGTGGTTACGTTGTAGGTGATATTTTAGCAGGGACTGTATGTATGGATAATTTTATAGACGTTAATAACACAACAATTCTATTCGAGTAATTTATGAGACATATACAAATTTTTTCAGATATATATTCACAAGCTGCAAATGATTTGAATGTTGAAATAGCTGCAATAAAAGCTGTTGCTAAAGTTGAATCAAAAGGTGATCCATTTTTACCTTCAGGACATCCAGTAGTCTTATTTGAAAGTCATCATTTCAGGAAGTTCACCAACAAACAATATGATACCTCTTTTCCTAAACTATCACATCCATATAAAGGAAATGATGGAAAAGTAATTAGGTATTATATAGGTGGAGAAAGAGAAGTAACTGAACGGTTAGAAAAAGCTGCTGTATTAAACAAAGAGGCTGCTTATAAATCAGCTTCATGGGGTAAATTCCAAATTATGGGATTTAATTATAAACAGTCAGGATTTCAAAGCGTTATCTCATTTGTTGAAGCAATGAAAAAAAATGAAAATGAACAAGTTATTGCTTTCTGTAATTTTATTAAATCCCACTCTATAATGCATCAAACACTCAAACAAAAAGATTGGTCGGAATTCGCAAAAAGGTATAATGGACCGGATTATGCTGTCAATAAGTATGATTTAAAAATGGCAAAAGCATATAATCAATTTAAGCAAATCTAACCAGGGTTTCAACTCTTAGAAAGGTTAAAAATAATGCATAAATCATTTTTTAAAAAGCCAAAAGCAAAGCCAAAAGGAAGCAAAACAGAAGCGCCAGTTCAAGCGGCGTTAGACACCTTCTTAGAACTGAAAGGATTGTACTATTTTAGGATACCGGATCTTGTATTTAAGATATTGCTAAAAGAACTAAGAAAATCTACTAATATCTATTGGCAGATACAAATAAAGAAATTACTGTTAACGCTTAAAGGATGGCCGGATAACATTGCATTCATTCCGTTAAATGACAAGTACCTAATAGCAGTGCCGATTGAATGTAAGTCGGCTACCGGGACGACACATGGCAGACAGAAAAACATGGCGCGTGACCTTAATTATCAGATAACTCGTTCACCAGAAGAAGCTATGGAAATTGTTAATCTGTTTGTGAAAGATGCAAAGGAAATAAGTGACAAGCTTGATAGTGAAAGTTGTGCTCTTTATGTTGATTGTATTAAGCCTTGTCAGGCTTTGAAAAAACATCAAGCTTTTTTGAAGAAAGTGGGAATTAAGTTATGAACTGTCCAAAATGCAAAGATGTTATGTTTTTTTGTAATGGATACGCAAGTGGCCTATATGGCCCTGATGTAGAAAATTGCCGTGACCCCTTTTTAAGATGTAAAAATTGTGGTCATGAAATAGAAGCTGGTGAGCCAGAGCCAGAGACACCTTACGAACCTATTGAATTACCATTCGATTAGTACCCCAAAATTGGAGGAATTATGAGTAAAAATGTAAATGAAAGAAGTATGATAGTGGCGTTTTTAGATCCAACAGAGGTAACGAAAACAAGGCATGGTGAAATTACTAACATGGAATGGATTCGACTTAAACAAGAAGAGTTTAAAGCTTTCGGTATTGAAACAACGGTAATGTTCCGAGGCACCTTTGGAGGAAAGCAAAAAAAAACAGTCGCATTGCGTTACACGCACGAAAATGATATACCAGAACTACGAGAATACCATACCTATAATACCGTTAAGAAAAGTGAGGTTGATAACTCTGACAACAATTACCTGTACCGGTGTTTGCGTGAAATTACAGAGCTTGATAATGGCTATGTGTCACCGATCAATAAGGATGGTCTGTTTGAAATAATTGGGAAAAAATAACAATTGAATAAACAATTTAACTTTTAATGGATGTGTTTATGCTCTCAATGAAACAAAAATAGGGATTAATCCTTTCAACGAAATTAACTCTGAAAAAGAATAAGTGTTGACATCCATCGAATATTGTGTTAGATTGTTAATATGCACTGCGAAAACCCAAGAAAGAAAATTCATTAATTAATAGTCCGGTTAAACTCCCGTTGAATCACCTATTGCTCTTCGCAGTGCTAATAGGTGAGCCGGACGTTTATATACCACTGGAGGTATGTTGTGGGTAAAAATGAGAAATTAAATAAAAAGTGATTTTGTTGGTGCTGGTGGTTATATTTTAATATATATTTTAAATAACATTTTAAAAGGAGAATGTTTTGATACCAAAAAAAGCAGCAGGCGGAGAGATTAAGTATAAGTTTGAGGAAATGGATGTTGGTAAAGATTGGATCATCGCTAAAAATTATAATCACGCAAGGTCTATAAGGGTTTGTGCAATTAAACGAGGGTTTCGTTCTTGTATTAGAACAGTAGATGGTGAAATAAGGGTTTACCTCGTGGGGGGAAGATGAACATGCATAGAGGGTTTATAAAAATATGGCGTAAGACTATTGATTGGGAATGGTACGATGACGCTAATACGTTTAAGGTTTTTATACACCTATTATTGAAGGCTAACTACAAGGACAAAAAATGGAGGGGCAATATTATCAAAAGAGGCGAATTCTTAACAAGCTTGAATTCTCTAAGTAGCGAAACGAAGATCCCAACACAAAAGATAAGGACTTCAATAAATAGGCTAAAATCAACAGGCGAAATAACATGCAAGCCAACAAACAAAAATACATTAATAACACTATGTAATTACGAAGTATACAACAATAGCGAAACTGAAAACAACACGCAAGACAACACGCAAGATAACAAACAACTAACAAACAAACAACAAACAACTAACAAACAACTAACAACAACTAAGAATGTTAAAGAAAGAAAAGAAAGAAAAGAATGTAAAGAAGATAATAAAAGATATATAGTGCCATTAAATTGCAACCTCTGTTTAACCCATTATTTTTTAAAAAGAATATTAGAGAAAATGCAAATTGTGGTAAATGAAACTAAAGTTAAAAACTGGTCGGAAGAATTTAGAAAAATTAGATCTGTCGATAAAAGAAGTGTTAAAGATATTTATGAAATTATAAAAGATTGTCATGATATGATTCCAAACCAAAGCGGTTTCACATGGGCAAAAAATATTCTTTCTCCTGCTACGTTAAGAGAGAAATGGAATGAAGGTAAAATTTATATTGGCATGAATGGAAAATTTGACACTAATAAATCAACGAGCCATGAAGAAAGGCTTAAATTTAACCGAAGCTTAGTGGAGGAATGTAATGAGCAATAAAAAAATAGCTGATATTGTAACAAATATTGAGACAATTTATAAAGACGTGTACCCAAACGAACTAAAAAAAATAATCATAAACAAGTTTCGTAAATGCAGTGATGGTCAACTTGATGCGTGTTTTAACTATATTGTTGACTCTTTTATTCCAACTGGAAAAGTCCCACTACCATTACCACCGAATTATATAATTGCCATCAAATCAACTTTTGTATGTAATTATAACGAAAATGATATCGTTACTTACAAAGACAGATACCTTTGTGATGTTACAGGAGGCATAAAGTCTATTGAAAAAGATATCTCTGTTGTGTGTAGCTATGGTGATAGTTACCACATGAGAGTTGGTATTAAAGATATGAATTTATTAATTAAATATCAGTTAGACAATCCTGGCTATCCATTGATTAGTGCATTAAGGTATGAGAGACTTCTTGCACGAAATGAAGATAGAACCCCAACAAGCATTTTAAAAATGATCAATAATATGCCTAATAAAAACGCAGTCGAGATTGTTATCACCAACCATAATAACAAGAAAAAATAAAATGAAAACATACAACGAGTTTGATCTAACCGATACATTAACGGAACTTCATTTACGTCACAAAAACATACGTGACCAAGTACAGCTTGATAGTTGTCCATTCTGCGAAGCCAGTAGAGGAAAAAAGTCTGATCACTTTTCGTTCAATGCTGAAACAGGGCAATTTAAATGCATTAAATGTGAGGAAACCGGAAATTTGATCACATTCCGTAGGCGCATGGGTTTAGATCCGTTCAAAAAAGATGTTTTTAAACTCCCTGATCAAACCAGAGTGTCGAAGCTAAAAGAACAGCCAAAGCAGTATTACGAACAATACCAGGCATCAAGAAACATAAGTGTCGAAACACTTGAGAAATACGGAGTAGGAAAATTCAATCATCATGAAATAGGCACATGTAGGACATATCAGTACATCGATCTTGATGGAAAAATTGCCAATGTAAAATATGTGAACAAAAACAAACAGATGAAAACGGAATATCAGGCAAGGAAGATTTATTACGGATTACAGTTTGTGGATTTCGAGAAAGATTTTCTGCACATAGTATGTGGTGAGGATGATGTACATGCCTTGGTAGACATGGAAGTTGAAAATGTGGTATCACTTCCATTCGGAGACAAAAACTACTCTGAAGATATGGGACTGATAAACAAAAGGTTCAAAGTGTTATACCTGATGTTTGATAACGATGAATCAGGACAGGAAGGTGCCCGTAAATTCGCACACAAAGCTGGTGTGTGGAAATGTATTAATATCTTTCTTCCGTTCAACGATGCCAGGGAATGCCTGAAATTTGGGATTGAGTTTTTTGGGATAGAAAAATTAAAAGCCGAGGGCAAGAGATTTGAATACACGCCAGAAGATACTTGCAGACCTGGATTATCATACGAGGAAAGACACCAACGGTATATTACCTCTCTCGAAGCCGGGGAGGGGTTAAAATTCGGGTATAAGCTAATTGATGGTATAATCGGTGGCATAAGGCCAGGAGAGGTTATATCAATCGTGGCGAATCCTGGGGCGTACAAAACAACTTTGTTGATGAATCTGATAATTAAACTTGCAGCATCTTTAACTCATGGATTTGTTATGTTTTTTTCCCTCGAAATGGCAATAGAAAGCGAATATGAGCGGGAACTTGGTATTATTACCGGAAAAACAAGGACTGAGCTAAAAGAGGCAAAAGATAACCCATACGCAATGAACTCAATACTTGAGCAATCCAGAGAGGGCTTGAAACGGATTATGGTTTCTGAAGAGTCGTATATTAATTTGGATCAAATGAAGAAAATAATCAAGAGAACTGAGGATACTTTTGGAGAACCATGCGTAATGGTAGCCTGTGACTACTCAGACTTCGTTGAAGGCGTTAAAAAGAGTTCAGAGTATGAAACTATCAAAGAAGTAGCAAATGGCTACAAGGCACACCTATGTCGTTCTGAGGGCATATCAGGGATTATGCTCTATCAGACCAATCGAGGAACCAAATCAGCGGAGGAAGAAGTTACTGCACGATCAGGCAAGGGTGGAACCCCTATTGAGGCCGGTTCTGATTTCCAGTTGGGTTTATGGAGAAGCGAAGGAGTTGTTGGAAGATTCACGAAACACCGCAGGGTAGATGATAAGTGGAACGGCCCTATGTGGCCGTATTTTAGATGTGTAATTCCGTACCCCAAAACATACGGGATAACTGACATACATTTTGTTAATGAGAGTGAGATAAAAAAAGATAAAGAGGAGTTTTGATTATGGAAAAGATATTACCAACGGTACTAATTGTAATTGATGTGTGTGCTTCTGTACCTTATTTTGTTCAAGGAGATTGGCGGTTAGGATTTTACTGGATATTCGCAGGGGGGCTAACTTTTTGCGTTACGTGGTGAATTGTGAATAAATTTGAAAACATAGATTGTGTGGAAGGTATGGTGTTTTGTGAAAAATTTCGAAAACGAAATAGTCTGCGGTGATAGCCTTGAAATACTGAAAACATTGCCAGGCAAGATAATACAGTGTTGTGTAACTTCCCCTCCTTACTGGGGACTCCGGGATTATGGAGTTGATGATCAATTAGGAATGGAAGATACACCCGAAGAATACGTATCAAAAATGGTAGATGTTTTTCGGGAAGTTAGAAGGGTTTTGAGAGTCGATGGTACTTTGTGGCTCAATTTGGGGGATAGTTATGCAAGTAAACAAACGGGTAAAATCGAAGGGATTAAAACTAAAGACCTGGTAGGTATCCCCTGGATGGTAGCTTTTGCCTTACGCTCTGATGGATGGTATCTGAGGCAAGACATTATATGGAGCAAGCCTAACCCGATGCCGGAAAGTGTTACTGATCGGTGTACGAAATCACACGAGTATATTTTCCTTTTGAGCAAAAGCCAGAAGTATTATTATGACCAGGATGCTATAAAAGAAGACTCTGTTGATAGTGAGAGCTATACTGGTAGAAGGAAAAGAAGTAAATTAAAACACATGATTTTAAACCCAAAAGAATGCAGTATGCAAGCCGATAAAGCCGCCGGTAAAACATACGAGAAGAGAAATAAACGTTCGGTATGGGTAGTAAGCACACAACCATATAGCGAAGCACACTTCGCAACATATCCGGAGACGTTAATTAAACCATGTATATTGGCTGGATCAAAAGAACGGGATATAATTCTTGATCCTTTTATTGGTTCCGGGACCACAGCATTAGTTTCTCAAAACCTCAACAGAAAATATCTTGGTATAGAATTAAATCCTGAATCAATTAAATTGTGTGGTAAAAGACTACAGCAAACAAGACTTGAAATATGAAAGGAGACAGCCGTGAGTTATTATGGTATCTATTTTCTATTTACTGTATAGGCACATAAGAAATAAAGTGAATGATAAGAGTATGAGGAGAACAATTTAGTATGATAGACATAAAAGACATAATACCAGAAGAGCCTGAAGAACAGTTGTATTGCACAACCTGTGAACAGTACGTAATCTTAAGCGAAAAACACAGTCGGCGGTCGTGCAAGTGTGAACGAGTTGTAAAAGGTGGTGTATCGTTAAAAGCAAACTGGATACATGTTGATGATTTCTTTAACCCTATTTTGGAGGAATAGCCATGAAAGATTGCCCATACTGCAAAAATAAAGATTGCTACGACGAATGGGAAGAGCTGGAGTATGAAAATGCCGAAGACCAAACACCTGAGTATGGTGGTGAGCTTAAGCCACGTCCGTTTGATCGGTGTGGGTTTTGTGAGTGTGATGGGAACTATGAACCTTGTTTGGAGGAACAGAGATTATGATTATATCGTTGTTAATTGTGATACATATCATACACAAGTTGCAGTTGTTTCCATTGATAATGGTGAAAAACAATATATTCCGATAAAAGGCATAAAGGAATTCCAGGTGAAATTATGGGATTATAGTATGAGGTAGGGTAGGGAGCATGGTGTGCAACCATAAAAAAAATAAAATAAGTGTTGACAGATAACCAAAAATAGTGTAAGTTGTTATTATGGCTCTGCAAAGTCCAATAGAAAATAAAAAATGGTCGGTCTATCCGTTAAAAGGTTTGTATTTCTTGCAGGGCCTACAAGCCTGCCATTTCTTTGTATATAAGGATTTTATTATGGAAGAGTGGAAAAATATTGGATACCCATGTTGGCAGTGCATCCTCATTAATTGCCTGTGAGTATTTTGGTTATGAGTATGTAGGGTTTGAGCTGGATGCAGATTATTACAAATTAGCTCAAGATTGGTTGAAAGTAGAATGCAAACAAGGTTAGAATTGTAACACTATTAAATTCACGTATTTATAATATTTAAAAAATTGAGTGAAATTATGAATAAAAAACATTCTGATTTCCGTAACGCTGATTTCAGTGGAGATGATCTACGTGACGCTGATTTCAGTGGAGCTGATCTACGTGACGCTGATCTCAGTAACTCTGTTCTCAGTGGAGCTGATCTCAGTAACGCTGATATACGTTGGGCTGATTTCAGTGGAGCTGTTCTCCGTGACGCTGATATACGTAGAGCTGATATACGTTACGCTGTTCTCCGTGACGCTGATATACGTAACGCTGATATACGTTGGGCTGATATACGTAACGCTGATCTCAGTAACGCTGATATACGTAACGCTGTTCTCCGTAACGCTGATATACGTTGGGCTGTTCTCAGTGGGGCTAATATCAGTAACGCTGATCTACGTGGGGCTAATATCAGTGGAGCTGTTCTCAGTGGGGCTGTTCTCAGTGGGGCTAATATCCGTGAAGCTGATCTCAGTGGAGCTGATCTCAGTGACGTTATTCTCCGTGACGCTGATCTACGTGACGCTGTTCTCCGTGACGCTGTTCTCCGTAACGCTGTTATCTGTGACACTGCTCTCCGTAACGCTGATCTACGTAACGCTGATATACGTAACGCTAAATTTTCTATATCGGAATTTTTTAAAATAGCTTTTTTTGATCTGTCGGATGAATTAACGCTGGAATTGATGAGGCACGATGCTGAATTTTGTGGCGAGGCAAAGATGACAGCGTGGGCAAATGGAGGAAATTGCCCGTATAGAAGTATGGACAGGGATTTTAATTTTATAGAAAAGGCTGATATATGGATTCCAGGGAAACCAAGATATAGAGGGCTAGAACTATATATGAAATTAGCCAAAGAGTGTAATATAATCCACAGTTTAGGAGGCGATTAATGAAAAAAATTAAAGTACTATCAGTAAAACAGCCCTGGGCATGGTGCATTTTCAACGCCGGTAAGGACGTTGAAAATCGTACCTGGGAAACTATATATAGAGGGGAACTATATATTCACGCCTCGAAAAAATTTGATTGGGGAGCTTATACCTCTATGATTGAGCGTAGTAACAATATTCCTCAGAATATGAAATTGTTTGAAACCGGTGGAATTATTGGGAAGGTGGATCTTGTTTCCTGTGTCTATAACCACGAGTCAAATTGGGCTCAAAAAGATATGTGTCACTGGGTTTTTGAGTATCCTGTCCAGAAAATTTTTAAACGGTGTAATGGTCAGTTAAAAATTTATAATTTGGAGGTTGATTGGGTATGATAAAGCTTTGAAAATAAGTCGGAAAGTAACAAGCATGGAGGAATAATGGTAACAAAAAAAGAATGTAAAAAATGCAAGTACAACTATAGTAAAATAGATACCGAGAAAGCCACTTATGAGTATTACAGTTGTGGTTTGTCGAAACGAGCCGTTAAAGTAGAGAAAGAGACACAAAGCGTACCTTGTCCGGTAGACAAGGCCACTATCGAGACAAAGTACTATACACCACGATGTTATTAATGAGGTAGGGATTGACTTTTGTGGATTGAATAACAATTAACATAGTGAAAGTAGGTGATACAATGAACTTCAAGGAATTAC
>Ga0307377_10006629_pt1 | contig 12108 bp, 12 predicted proteins | sample TR3MG_FD_202535 | JGI IMG/M metagenome (GOLD analysis project Ga0307377, IMG submission 202535) | Soil microbial communities from Risofladan, Vaasa, Finland - TR-3 | ecosystem: Environmental > Terrestrial > Soil > Coastal area > Acid sulfate soil | place: Finland: Risofladan, Vaasa | collected...
TATCGCGAAGCCGAGGATGCGTCCGAGGAGATAGTTGAGTCGGCCCACGGGCTTCGTCATCACCGTCGTGATCGTCCCCTCCGTGCGGTCCTCCGGCAGTGCCGTCGCCGACAGGAACACCGCCACGATGATCCCGAAGAACGACATGGCCCACAACGCCAGCACGATGAGCGTGGCGAGGTGCTTGACCGGGTCGTGGGTGGGGATGAGTCTCTGTCCCACCAGCACCACGGCGACGAAGAGCACGAGGACGAGGAGCACCTTGCGACGGAGACACTGACGGAGGGTCTGGCGTCCGATGGCCCCGATGACGCCCGGGGTCACGGGGAAGCGGCGACGGTGACGGTCAGTCGTCGTGGGTGTCATTGGCGGGAGCGGCCCCCACGATGCGTAGGAAAAGTTCTTCCAGTGTGCTGCGCGGGTGTGAGACCTCCAGAACCTCGGTCTTTCGCTCGGCGAGGATCGTCTTCAGGTGTTCGAGGGCCTCGCCCGAGAGCCGTCGCAGACGGATCTGCGTGATGTCCTGCACCGTCAGCAACTCGTCCACCACCCCCTCCACCTGGAGCTGACCGGTCTTGAGGATCGCGATGCGGTCACACACGTCCTCGACGTCGGCCAGAAGGTGGGAGCACATGAGCACCGTCTTGCCGCGGGCCTTCAGCTGGAGCACCAGGTCCTTGATCTCACGCGTGCCGATCGGGTCGAGACCGGAGGTGGGCTCGTCCAGGAGCAGCAGTTCGGGGTCGTTGATGAGGGCCTGTGCCAGTCCGATGCGACGACTCATGCCCTTGGAGTACCCGCTGACCCGACGTCGTCGGGCGTGTTCGAGTCCGACCATCCGGATCAGGTCGTCGATGCGGCGCTTCCGCTCGGCACGTGGAATGCGGAACAGCCGGCCGTAGAAGTCCAGCGTCTCGTCCGCGTTCAGGAACTGGTAGAGGTAAGACTCCTCCGGCAGGAACCCGATGCGCTGGTTGGTCTGGACGTCGCCGGGCTCACGACCCAGCACCTCGGCCGTCCCCGACGTCGGAAAGATGAGCCCCAGGAGCAGCTTCAGTGTGGTGGTCTTTCCGGAGCCGTTCGGTCCCAGGAGTCCGAACACCTCGCCGCGACGCACCTCGAGGTCGAGGTGGTCGAGGGCGACCACGCGGTTTCGTCCGAACCATCCCTCGAAGACACGGGTGAGACCCACCGTGCGGATGGCGGCGTCGAACCCGACGGACACACTCGGTTTCTCCCGGGTTTCGGTTTCCACGGTTTATCCCCGTCGGGCGGTATCGTGTGTGAGTGGGGTCGTGACGGTTCCGGACGTCCGGACCCCGTCCAGGACGAACCCCGGTCCCGATGGGTTCCCGAGGGATCGGGACAAGCCGGGGCCGGGGCATCTTCGGGTACCACGCATGGACGGGATCAGATTTCCGCCGACTCCTGCTGGGCCCGCTTGAGTGACTTGCGACGCTTGCGACGACGACGCTCCGAGGGCTTCTCGTAATACGAGTTCCGCTTGATGTCCTTCGTCAGCCCTTCCTTCTCGCAGAGCTTCTTGAAGCGTCTGAGCATCTGGTCGATCGACTCGTTGCCTCTGCACCTGATCTTGATCACTGACGATCACAACCTTCCGGTGTTGTCTGGGGCCGCTGGCGGTGTGTCGGTCGCGGCCGGTCAATGAGACGGGGAAACACGCCTGCTCCCCGGAATTTCCGCATCTTCCGGGCACGGCACTATACCAGAGAGCCGTCGGCATCTCAAGTCAAAAAACCGCAATTTTTGGCCGTCCCGGACGTCCGCGGCCGCCTGTCGACCGTCCCTTGCATACCGATGCCTTCCGTTTACAATGGATGACGGGGAACGGATCCTGTGGTCACGCTCCCTTGTGGGACGTGGGACGGGCCGGCTGGGCCCACACGGCCCGCGGGGCGGCCCGGAAGGGGGACTGACATGAGGAAACGACACCGGGGCTTCCGTGCCGGGCTCGGCGGACTCATCGCCCTGTTGCTTGCCAGGCCGTGCTGCGGTCATGCCCTCACCCCTTTTCACTATCCCCTCGGCCCCTACCCCGTGCTGATTGCGAGCGAGATGTGGTACTTCATCCCCGCACTGGCCGCGGCGGTCGTGGTCGAGCTGCTGCTGCTCAAGCTCCTCGCCCGACGGGTGTCTTTCGCGGGCAATCTGTGGCGGGGTCTGCTGATGCACGTCGCCGCAAGGGGTGTCGAGTTTGCGCTCTTGTATTTCACCGTTCTCGGCCAATGGGGGTGGGGCCCCTACTATTGGCAGACGTTCGTCTCGACGCTGGTCCTTCTTGGCGGCGGCACGGCCGCGAGGGTCCTGCTGGCCGGGGTCCTCTATCGTCGTTCGGGGATGCGGTGGCGTCGGGCGGTGAGGGCCGGGGTGTCCACGGCCCTCGCCGGCTACTGCGTCATCCTGCTCTTCGCACTGCCCGAGGTGGTCCGTTCCCTTGGAATCCTGTGAGCGGGCCTGTCGCCCGGGTCGCGAAGCGACAGCAGGGGATGGGAACCCATGAAAGTCCGTCGATTGCACAGATGGGACGTCGATTACCACGCCGCGGTGGCGATTCAGGAGCGGCTGCGGAAGCGCATCATCCGTCGCGGGTCGCCCCGGAACGTCAAGCACGTCGCCGGGGCCGACGTCAGCTACGAACGCTCGGATAACCGCTTCTACGCCGCCGTCGTCGTCATGCGCTTCCCACAACTCGACCTCGTCGAGGAGGCCCATGCCTCGGGCGTCGCCACGTTCCCCTATATTCCGGGACTGTTGACCTTTCGTGAGGGACCCATCCTCGTGCGGGTGTTCGAGCGGTTGAAAACCCGGCCCGATCTCGTTATCTTCGACGGTCAGGGGATCGCGCACCCGCGGGGGTTCGGGCTCGCGGCGCACATGGGACTGCTGATTGACGTGCCGTCGGTGGGGTGTGCCAAGACGCGGCTCTGCGGCGAGCACTCAGAGGTCGCGGCGCCGGTCGGCTCGACGAGCCCGCTGCACCTCGGGAGCAAGACCATCGGCGTGGTGCTGCGGACGCGTCGGAACGTCAAGCCGGTGTTCGTCTCGGTCGGACACCGGATCGCGCTTGAGAGCGCGGCGGCGTGGGTGCTGAAGACCACGGCGGGGTACCGATTGCCCGAGCCCACCCGCCAGGCGCATCTGCTGGTGAACCAGTTGCGACTGGAGGCAAAAGGGGCCACGTCCCGGGACTGAACCGCCCGTGGACTCCAGGAAACCACAGAGGACAGGAAGTCGCAAGTCGAAACTCGAAACTGGAAACTCCAAAGTTCGGCGGAATGCCCGTCGCTGTTGACTTTCGAGTTTCGAGTTTCGAGTTTCGACTCAACCTGCGCCCTCTGTGGTTAAGAGGGTTCTTTCTTTGGAAGGGAGGCATACGATGGACGTGATGGACGCGATTCTGAAGAGGCGGAGCATCCGGGACTTCGAGGACAAGCCGATCGAGAAGGAGAAGCTCGAGCGGGTACTGGAGGCGGGACGCCAGGCGCCGAGCGCCGGGAACGCACAGCCGTGGAAGATCGTCGTCGTGACGGACGCCAAGACGCGAAAGAAGCTCGTGCAGGCCGCCAACGGCCAGGCCTTCGTCGGCGAGGCCCCGGCGGTCCTCGTCGGCTGCGCCGCCAAGACCGATAAGGTGATGTCGTGCGGTCAGCGGGCCTACCCCATCGACGTCGCCATCTGCATGACGACGATGAGCCTGGCGGCGATGGGCGAGGGTCTCGGGACGTGCTGGATCGGCGCGTTCAAGGAAGACGCGGTCAAGGAGCTGTTGGGCATCCCGGACGACGTGCGCGTGGTGGAGCTGATGCCGATCGGGTATCCGACCTCGCAGCCCGGTGCCCGCACGCGGATGCCGATGGACGACTTCGCGGTCTTCGAGAAGTGGTCGTAGGAAAGGCACGCCGCCGTCCGTGCGACGTTGTTGTCCCTCTTGCCCCCGGTGCCGGGGGAGAGGGTTCACCCCCAGCGAAGCCGAGGGGCCTGTGTGTGCCACCAAACATCGTTCCTGTTCAACAAGAGTGTACCTGGAATTCAACGCAACGCAACTTGGCAGAGCGTAAGACCTTGCGATAAAATGGGCCTTCCGACGCAAGGAACGTGTTCAAAGAATTAAACAAGGCGGCGGCACATGTCACCGGGCTTGTCAGAAATATCCAAATTATCCTCGTCGCAAAGGTAGGACCCCAAAGCACTTCGGCAATGCGAAGAAAGACACAAGAATATTGAGCCCCGACTGGCACGCGATTTGCTGGAAATTGCACAGGGGAGGCGACTGGCGCATCATCAAGGGGCCTTAAGCCGCGCTGGACACGGGCAGCCCCGGGGCCGCTGGACGAACAACGCATCCCAACACACTTCGCCGAGCCAACCTGCACGGCACGGAACTGGAGAACCCGGTCACGACCGGATTCCCCGGTCCGAGGGGCATCGACCTGACACCGCAAGCGAAAGGGGGGGCGCTATGAAGTGTCGAACCATCATCGTGTTGGCCGCATGTCTTTCTCTCTTCGCCCTCGGCGGTCGAGCCTCCGCCGAGGTCATCATCGATGAGCTCTTCGATGCCAATTCGGTCATCGAGAGTCCGCTGTCGTTTGCCATGGTAGGCATGTCCATGATGGGCATGTGGATGGGCGGAACGACCATGGCCGAGGGCATGTGGCAGGCGATGTTCGTCCCTGGGACCATGGACATGTATCAGGCCATGGGGTCCGTGAACATGGCCACGGGAATGGACGCGGGAATGACCGCTTCGTGGAACTCACTGGTCTACTTTGTCGGCAAGCCGGCGAGAGGCTGGGGCGGTTACCGTGTCGAGTTCTCCTTTGATTACCATACGGAGGATCTCCCCAACGGTCTGGCGGCCAAGTTCGGGGTGTATGGCTGGGATGGAGGCGAGACGCTGAACCTCGAGAGCGGCGATCCCTCGGGCGGGGAATCCCCGTTGATCGAAGGCGATCTGATGAACGGGTCCGAGTGGCACACCGTAGAAGGAAACTTCAGCGGCGACCTGGACTCCTTCAACTTCATCGGCGTGACGTTCACCATCGGGGATACAACCGCCGACGGAGAGGCGGTGTCCTTGGAGATCGACAACATCAAGGCAGACGCGGTCCCTGAGCCTGCCTCGATGCTTCTGTGGGCTGCGGCCACGGCCTGCGTCTTAGGCCGAATCAGGAAACGCCGCAGGGCCGCCGGCCCGGCGAAGTGAGTTGCCTGCCGCCACGTTGCCTCATGTGCGTTCCGGAGCGTCGCTTCGCGTCGCGAGGCGCTCTGTTTGTCACACGTGTCTGTGGGTGCCACGGACCCATCGACAGGAAGTCGTGTGACAGGCCGATACTCAGGGGGTCGCGGTGCCCTGCCGATAGACCTTGCCTGCCTCGTATAACCCCAACCGAAATTCCAGTTCCGCGGTCGGCGCCTTGGAGTCCCGGCGGAGGATGGCCAGCGCCCGCTTGGCGGTCTCGACGGCCGATTGGAACCGGCCGGCCTCGGCGTAGGCGGCGGCCAGTGTATCCAGCATGACGGGGACGGCGTACACGGTGGCCTTGCAGGTCCGCTCGGCCAGTTCGACGGCCTGCGACCCGTCGCGACAGGCAGCGTCCGGGCAGGTGGCCAAAATCCAGGCGAGGTTGTTCGCCGTCACCAGGTCGCTGGGCTTGGCTTTCAGGACGATCCGCAGATGGCGGATTGCCTCCCTCGGCTCCCCGCTTCGGCTCAACAGGCTGCCGAGGAGACGATGGGCGGCCAGGTAGTCCGGACTGATCTCGAGGGCCTTGCGGACATACGGGATGGCTTCCGTCTCCCGCCCCATCCTGGCCAGACACGACCCGATCAGATAGGTCGACTCGAGGTGGTCGGGCTTTTCCTCGAGCGCCCTGCGGAACGCCTCGACCGCCGCGGCATGCTCGAACAGCCTCTCATGGTTCAGCCCGATCCGGAAGTGCGTGTAGTAGTCGGCGAACTCCTCACGGATGCTGGCGAACTGATCGGGTGCGAGGTTGACGAACTCCGGGATGTTGGCCGCCCGGTCCGGCGCGGTGAACCGCTCCAGGAGCACCGGCGGGGCGTCGTTGCCCTGGGCGTCCACGTGCGTCAGCCAGAGCTGTGTGTAGGGACCGTTGGCCTTCGAGGCGAACACCAGCCACCGGCCGTTCGGCGACCAACTGTGCCAGGAGTTCATCTTCCCCGCGAGGTTGCACCGCATTCTCCGGGGCTCGCCGCCCTCGGCGGGCATGATGTAGAGCGTGCTGTCCGGCTGGAGCAGCATGAATGTGTCCGCCTGGCAGAATACGATCCACCTGCCGTCCGGCGAGAACCGGGCGAAGTAGTTGCTCTTGCCGTTGCCCGAGGCACCCGGGACCGGCAGCGGCGTGCCACCCTTGCCCCCGTTGAACGGGATCCGGTACAGGTCGTAGCGGAACTTCTTCCCGCCCTCGAAGAACTCCTGGGCCTCCTCGCGCATGATGACGGCGGCACTGCGGTCTTTGAGGTTCTTGAGCTCGTAGGCCTCGCTGCGGGCGAAGAGGATCGTCTTGCCGTCGGGACTCCACATCGGGTTGCTCTGCACGTAGCGCGGGTCGTCCGCGCCGGGGAGCGGAAAGAACCGCTTCGTTTCGCGATCATACACCACCAGGATGCCTTTGATCGGGAAGAAACGCTGCGAATACCAGAGATCCGGCACCGGAGAGAACACGGAGCGATCCTTGACCGTGCTGATGACATAGCGCCCGTCGGGGGAGATCTGCGACAGCAGGCCGAACGTCAGCTCCTTGTCCTCGCGTCGGTAGTCACTCCAGGTGATCACCTGATCCTTGCTCAGGACGGTTTCCCGACCGACGGCGGTGATGATGTAGGACCCCTTGTCGTTGCCGTAGTCCACGTCCATCGCGAGCGTCCTGCCGTCGCGGGTAAAGGAATGACAGTTCCCACAGACCTTCATGTCCTTGAGCAGTGCCGGCGGCGGCTCGGCGGACGCCACGTCTCCCAGGCGCCAGCGGATGAGCTGGAGGTTCTTCAAGGCGTGAATAAACGGCAGGGGCAGGTCGCGATAGAATATGGGCGCCCCGACCGGCTCAGGTGAGGTCCGGAGCGCCACGACCCCCCGAGAAATCGGCCTGCCCGGGATGCCCGCGTCAAGGCCGAGGATCGTCACCGTGGTGGGGCCCTCGACGGATCCGCGCTGGATAGCGGCCCAGACCTCCGCGCCTGCCTGCCATCTCCTGGCGGACAACTGGTATGGCGTGGGCCTGTAATCCCGGGCGGCTTCCGGGACGTCCTCGGGGGCGGTCTCGGGGGCCGGGGCAGCGGCATCACCCTTCGTCAGGACATAGACGTGACCCGATCCGTCGCCCGGGCTCACGTCAATCAGCCAGGTCTTCGCCTCTGCCGCCGAATCGTGCCAGGTGAATGTCGGCGGCGGGAAGCCCGGCGGAAAGACGGCTTCCGAGAACGGGTAGTCGATCGTCACCGTGGCCAGATCCTCGGCATCGCGTGCGGCCCGGGCCGTCGACCGAATGATCTCCTGCTGACTCGCACCTGGCGTCGAGCGCCGCTCGCCCGTTTCATCGAGGACCGCCTCGTGGGGCGGCGAAAGCGACCCAGGGACGTCAAGCCTCCTCGCGCGGCGGCCGGCATGCCGGACATAGCCCAACACGACCAACAGCACGACAGCAACGCCGATCGCGACACAGACTGAGAGAGTCCTCTTCACGATCTCGCCTTTCGAGAGCCTTCTCCACCCGGGCAATGCCACCATGCCGCCGGACGACAGGCCCCCATGAACCGAGACGGGTGCCTGCGTCACCGACGGCTGCGCCTTGCCCGTAATTCCGTACCATAATACGACATGGGCCTTGGTTTGGCAATGACAAGTCCGAGGGGCAGAGCCGTCGATGGCATGCGTCTCACAACGCCCCCTCGGCCCACTTTTCGCTTGACAGTTGCCGGTGGCCGTTTAGCATCAGGAGTCCAGGGTGTTTGTCTGCCGGCACTTCGCCGTGCTCGCGTCGGACGGCGTCCGGGCGGCCCATTGGGGAGGAGACCGTTGAACACTCGTGTGGCGGTGCTGTGCGTGGTTGTCCTCACGTGTGTCGGGTGCTGGGGACCCCATCTCACCTGGCAGCAGAAGATGAACTCGTCCGCCGGGGTCGAGCGGATGCAGGGGGTCATGACCGTCGGTGAGGAGCGCAACTGGCGGGCCCTCCCACAGGTCATCGAGCGACTGGAGGACGACGACGAGTCGGTCCGGCTCATGTCCGCACGGGTGCTCCAGGAGATGACGGGCGAGGATTTCGGCTACAAGGCCTACGCCCCCGAGCACGAGCGACGCGAAGCCGCCAACCGCTGGCGAAACTGGTGGAACACCACGGGCCGACACGGCCCCGCCGCCGCCAAACGAAAAGCCGGAGGCCAATCTTGACGGAACCCAGCGGGACACCTCCCGCCAACGACCACGCCGTGACGCTCACCGTCCCGAGTGACCCGAAATACATGAAGCTCGTCCGTGGACTCGTCGCCGCCGCCGCCGAGGTCGTCGGGTTCGTCAAGCCCGACGTCAACCACGTCTGTCTCGCCGTCGACGAGGCCTGCACCAACGTCATCAAGCACGCCTACAACCGTGACCACGGCAAGACCATCGAGGTGCACCTGACGATGCACCCCGACCGACTGGACGTCACACTTCGTGATTACGGTCGCAAGGCGAAGCCCGGGGAGATCAAGCCCCGCGAACTCACCGACATCCGACCCGGCGGACTCGGCGTCCACTTCATCCGGGAGATCATGGACGAGGTCGTGTACGACAGCAGTCCACCCGTGGGCACCGAGCTGCGAATGACCAAGGCCCTTCCGAAACCCCGACAGGAATGACATGGAATTCACACGTGAAGACAGAGACGGCCTGACGCTCGTGAGACTGACCGGCGAGGTGGACATGCGCAGCTCGCCCGAGCTGAGGAAGGGACTCCTCCAGGTCGCCAAGGAGTCGGTCCCGCACGTCGCCGTCTCACTCGAACACGTCACCTACATCGACAGCTCCGGCATCGCCACCCTGATCGAGTGTCTGAAGAACGTGTCCCGGTACGGCGGCAAGCTCACACTCATCGGGGTCAACGAGGACATCTATCCCGTGTTCGAACTGGCACACCTGCACGACGTGTTCGACCTGCACCGGGACGTCACGATCGATTGAGGACGCAAGGAAGACGCCATGGCCGACGGCCCCGTTTCGGGATTCCTGGGAAGTCTCGGAGGTCGGGGTCTGGGGTTCTTCCGTTACCTCGGCGGGATGGGGTATCTTCTCAAGGAATCGGTCTGGGATTTCCTGTCGCTGGTGTTCCGGGCGGCGGGGACGCGTCGCGGCGGCGGTCGGGCGGTGGCGGCCCAGATGGTGCGCGTGGGCGTGCGGAGCATCCCCATCGTCTGTCTGGTGCTCTTTTTCGTCGGGATGATCCTCGCCTTCCAGATGGCCTACGTGCTGCGGGACCTGGGGGCCCCCCAGGCCGTTCCCATCACGGTCGGCGTGGCGATGCTGCGGGAGCTGGGACCGCTCCTCACCGCCATCGTCCTCACCGGGTTCGCCGGGGCCTCCATCGCCGCCGAGATCGGCACCATGGTCGTCGGCGAGGAAATCCTCGCCCTGGAGACCTCCGCACTCAACCCCGTACGCTTCCTCGTCATGCCGCGACTGATCGCCGCCGTCATCATGCTCCTCTGTCTCACCATCGTCGCAAACCTCGTCGGCATCCTCGGCGGGTTCGTCATCTCGGTCTCCCTCCTCGACATGTCGCCCAACTTCTACTACGCCAACACCGTGGACTTCCTCAAGATGCAGGACCTCATCACGGGACTCGTCAAGAGCGTGGCGTTCGGTGCACTCATCGCCCTCATCGCCTGCCAGGAGGGCCTGAAGGTGTCGGGGGGTGCCGAGGGCGTGGGACGCGCCACGACGCAGAGCGTGGTATTCGGCATCGTGGCCATCATCATCACGGACCTCTTCTTCAGCTGGCTGTTCTACACGGTGCTCTGATGAGTGAACAGAATTCAACCGGACAGCCGACGCCGTCCGACGAGCAGCCGACGCCGCGCGCGGCCGAACCGATCATCCGCGTGGAGAACGTCGGCATCGACTTCGAGGGGCGCACCGTCCTGGACGACATCAGCATGGACATCCATCCCGGGGAAACGGCGGTCATCATGGGGGGCTCGGGCTGCGGCAAGAGCACACTGCTGCGGATCATCGTGGGGGCGTACCGGCCGACGCGCGGACGGGTGTGTCTCTTCGGACAGGACACCACGGAGCTGACCGAGAACGAGATGGACAAGCTGCGTCTGCGGTTCGGCATCCTCTTCCAGTCGGGGGCGCTTTACAACTCGATGACGGTCGGGGAGAACGTCGCACTCCCCATGCACGAGCACACCGACCTCGAGGACAGCATCATCGACATCATGGTGAAGATGAAGCTGGAGCTGGTGGGACTGAGGGATTTCGGCGACCTGATGCCGGCGCAGATTTCGGGCGGCATGAAAAAGCGCGTGGGCCTGGCCCGCGCCATCGCCCTCGACCCCGAGATCATCTTCTACGACGAGCCGTCCGCCGGACTCGACCCCATCGTCGCCGGCGTCGTCGACATGCTCATCATGGACCTCTCCAAGAAGCTGGGGGTGACGAGCGTCGTGGTCACCCACGACATGAACTCGGCCTTCAAGATCGCCGACCGGATGTTCATGCTTTACCAGGGCAACGTGGTGGCCCGCGGGACGCCCGACGAGATCCGCAACTCCGACGACCCCGTCGTCAGACAGTTCATCACCGGGGCACCCGACGGACCCATCCCGCTTCGAATGTCCAAGACCGATTTCGCGAAGGACCTGATCGGAGAATAATGCTGAAATCCGAAGCACGAAATCCGAAACAAATTCCAATCAGACAACGACGGAAATTCCAAACCCGGCATCCGGCCCGTTTCCGTCATTCGGTCATTTGAATTTCGTGCTTGTTTCGTGCTTCGTGCTTCGAATTTCGTGTTTGAGTTGCCGATGGGGACAGTCCCCAACGAACATTGCTCTTGATGGGAGTCCAATATGCCTCGACATTCACGAAACGAGATCAAGGCCGGTGCCCTCATCGTGGTGGCTTTTGTGCTGTTGTGCGCCGGGGTGTACATCGTCGCCGATTTCGGGGCGCTCCTGCAACAGAAGAAGGTCTACCATTTCAGCTTCGACGGCATCCAGGGACTCAAGGCCAGCGACACCGTGATGTATGCCGGCATCAAGTGCGGTCGGGTGTTGAACATCGCGTTCCGCGAGTGCCCGCCCTGCGACGACAAGACCGGCGTCGCCAAGACGCGCGTGCTGGTCACCGTCGAAATCAACGCCGACGTCCCGCTCCGCGACCGGGACAAGCCCAAGGTCACGCGCGGACTCACCGGAAACGTCTACATGGACATCGTCCCCTACCAGGGCGAGAGCAAGGACGACGCCCTCGGGCAGATCGTGTCCGAAACCTCGCCCGAGAAGCCCCTCATGGGATACCACTACCCGTCGTTCGGGGAACTCTCCGAGGAGGCACAGGGGGTGCTGCGTGAGATGCGCGGTGAGATGGCCAAGGTGGGTCGGGCACTCGACGACGTCGAGAAGGCCGCCGAGAACGTCAGACAGCTCACCGGCAACGCACGAGACATGGTCGCACGCAACGAGAAGAAGGTCGACCCCATCCTCGACAATGCCAAGACGATCACCGAGGACGTGAAGAAGCTGACCGACAAGCTGAGTCCCGAGGCCCTCGCGACCCTCGACGACATCCGTGAGACCATCAAGCAGGTCCGCTCGAAGATCGGGGGGATCATGGACCGGATGACGACCATCGTGGAGAAGCTGGACGGGGCGGCCGACGACGTGCGCGTCGCCACCCGACACGGCAAGGACGTCGCCGCGGAACTCCGCGGACTCGAGGAGCAGAAAGGTCCCGTCGGCAAGATACTGGAGAACACCCGTCAGGCCACGCAGGACGCCAGGGACATCGTCAAGGACGCCAAGGACGTGGTCGTCGCCAACCGTGCCAATGTCGACGGGACCATCGAGGAGTTGCGT
>Ga0307377_10006631_pt1 | contig 12107 bp, 13 predicted proteins | sample TR3MG_FD_202535 | JGI IMG/M metagenome (GOLD analysis project Ga0307377, IMG submission 202535) | Soil microbial communities from Risofladan, Vaasa, Finland - TR-3 | ecosystem: Environmental > Terrestrial > Soil > Coastal area > Acid sulfate soil | place: Finland: Risofladan, Vaasa | collected...
TGTCCTTCACCGAGCGGCCCTGCTGCTTGGCCATCTTCATGGCGGTGCTCATCAGGTTACCCTGCGACTTCGCCGCGAGGCCCGTCATCGACATGCCGCCCGAGAGCATTCCCTGGAGCTTTGAGCCGTCGAGTTCAATGCCGCCGCCGGCACCGGCACCCATCGTGGCACCCAGCATCATCTGCATCGCCGGGCCGCCAGCGAACCGCGCCTGGCCCTCGACCATCCGCTCGCGCATTCCCTGCTGGCCACCGAGGAGTTCCTGCTGGAGCGGGCTGAAGGCACCGGCCATCTGTCGGGTGGCCATCATGCCGTGAGCGCCGGCCATCACGCCCGGGCCCGCGCTGAGCCCGTAGGCGCCGTACGCTGCTGCGCCGTGCTGGCCTGCCTGTTGTAGTTGTGCTTGGGTGGGGGCCCCGCCGACTGGTCCGTGTCCTGCCGCCGAGGCGTACCTCGACGTTTGGGCGAGCGCATCGGCAGCCTGGTCTATAGTATAGCCCATGGACCGCATCCCTGCAAGCTGTTTCAGGTTGTTGCGAAAATCGGGGTCGCCTGTGACTTTCCCCAGTTTTCCCAACACCTTGAACAGCTTCTGGACGGTGTCCCCGATCTGGTCGACGTTCGTGGCCGCGTCCAACAGTCCAGTATCACCCGCCATCCTGGTGAGGTTGACCAGGTCCTGACCGTAACGCTGTTTTCCGGCCTCGATGTCTCCGCCGCCCAGCTTCTCGGCCATCGCCGGGTTCTGCTGGCCGAACTGTTCGGACATGCGGTTGAAGCGCCGGGCGAGCCCCAGCCCCGCCGTCATGTTCATGCCCATGCCGCCGAGTCCCGCCTGGTTCCCGGTCATCTGAAGCTGGCCGAAGGTTCCATGCTGGAGGCGCGCCGCCATGGACACGTCCTGCGCTGCCCCGCCATATATCGATTGATGGATCCCGCTGAACAAGGGGTTCTGGGCAGCCTTCTCGCCCAACCAGCCGCCCCCGATGCTGGCCGCTGTTCCCAGCACGGCACCGGGTGCCCCAGCAAACATCCCTGCGTAGCCGGCAACGTTACCGACTGCCTCCCCCGCGCTACGGCCCGCCGCTCCCAACTGTTGGTGGGAGAACGTCTGTCCTGCTGTACGCGGATCGAGCATACCGGAGCTGGCTCCGAGCTGCATCTGCGCCCGCCCAGCTGCTCCGGGCTGGTATTGCTGTGCCGCCATCTGTCCGATCATGGCCAAGGGGGACGGCGTCGGCATCGACGGCATCGCCGGCGTCGTCATCGGCGGCAGCTGTGGCATCGCACGTTGAACCGCGGCCCAGCTGTCCGGGTAGGGCTGTGCGTTCGCCGCCCACATGTTCGACGTCGACATCGTTGCCGTCGGCATCATGGGCGTGGGGCCCCGGAGCAGGTCGTCGAGTGTCCGTTCCGCCATCTTACCCCACCGTCATCGCTTCGAGTCGTTCAAGGCGCGCCTTGTCGGCCTGGATGCCAGCGAGTTCTACCCGGAGCTTCGCGACCTCGAGCAGCGGATCGTATCCGAGGTGCAACAGCTTGGCTCGGTAGTCTGCGCCCATGATCCCTACCATCTTCGTCACCGACGCCGCCGGCAGTCCGGCGAACAGCCCGTTGGACATCGCCTGGAGTTCCCAGCGCGTCGCTTCGACCACTCTCTCACGATGCAGAAGCTCAACTGCGACTTCCTCTGCCACCGAACCCCGTGGTGGGAGCGCGATCCCTCGGAACATCAAGGTCGCCCTGGTGTTCCCCCACGGGGTTCTCAAAAATTCGAGATCGCCCCTTCATCCATCACATCCAGCATCATGTCGTCAAACCGAGTCAGCTTCTTCACGAGCACCCGCGTCACGATATCGGGAAGCAAGCTGATGTAGTCATAGCGCTCCTGCACCTTCTTCTTCCGGAAATCCTTGCCCATGAACTCCATCATCGACGCCGACAGGTTGTGCTTCGCCACGAGGTTATTCACCGTCGTCGGGTAATGCGGAGCATCGGATTCGATCCGTGCAAGGACCCGGTCCTGGTCCTCCTGAAGCCGCGTCCGGAAGATGACGGTCACGTGGCTTCCCACCACGTTGTAGGTCTTCTCGTGGAAGCCCTTCTCGAACATGTCGGCAACGATCGTCATCGCCTCTTCTTTCGAGATGTCGTGAGCCTTGAGCTTTTCGTCGTAGGTCAGCTCGGGGGCTTCCTGGAGCCGCGCGATCGCATCGGCCAGCTGCGCCTCCCGGTCCTCCACGTGATCGGGCTCCTTCGGTTTGTCTTCGTCCTCTCCCGCCTTCTTCTTTTTCGGGACCGCGTTCATGACACTTCCGCCGGCGTCACCCCGCGCGAACGCCTGGAAGACGGTGAGGCCGTCGGGGCCCCCGTCTCCGGGAGGAATGGGGGGCACCGGTCGCTGGGGGGCCGCTTCCACCGGCTCGGGTGCCGCATCGTGCGTATCAGTTTCCATGTTGGTCTCCTTTCTTCTGAAATAGTAGGCTACCGTGCGGGGCTGTCAAATGAATTTCTCTCCTGGTTGTGGTAAAAGAAGGTGCAAAGGATTTACACGGTAAATCCTTGACAGTCCGAAGGAAATGAAGGAGGTTTTCGTTTATGCCACAGGACACTCCAAAGACCATCATCGATTTCTCGGCGGTTATCCGAGAACACATCCCGGGCTTCGAAATCCGGTACAAGGACGAGAGCTGGAGCTCGAAGGTGCTCGGGATCCTCGTCTGGGTGTTCAACCGGGAATACATGACGCGCTACACAACCACGCGCTACCCGCGGGTGTACTTCCCGAGCCGTGAGTTCGTGAACAGCGACCACCGGCGTGCCTGGAAGATCCTGGCGCACGAGTTTGTGCACCTGTGGGACACCAAGCAGCAGGGTATCTGGCACAACATCGCTTACGGGCTGCCGCAGCTGCTCTGCATTCCGTTTCTCATCTGGTTCATTGCCAGTTGGTTCGTCCCGGTCAACTGGCTGAAGTGGAGCATGGTGGGGCTCTCAGCGGGTGGGTTCATCGCCTTCGCGTGTCCCCTCCCGGCCTACTTCCGGATGCGGTCGGAGATCCGCGGCTACACGATGAACCTCTGCGTCAACCAGTGGCGCTACTGCGACGACGGCATGCCCAGCAACGCCACGTTGAAGTGGATCACCCAAGCGTTCACTGGTTCGGGATACTATTTCATGTGGCGCGATAAGGACGACGTGATCAGGCGTCTTCAGGCTTTGTACACCGAGATCATCGAACTCGAGAAGATGGACCTGCCCTACCGCGTGACCAAGGAGTTCCTGGACACGCACAACCTCTAATAGGAGACCAACCATGGCCAAGGCGAAGAACAAGAAGAATCCCCCGAAGGCGAGCTCGGTAGCCCCCACCAAAACGGCCGCGCGGAAGAACCGCCCCGTCTACCGGATCACTCTGCTCTGCAAGAAGAGCGAGAACAAGATCACCACGGTGGAGAACGTGAATAAGCCGTCCTTCAAGTGCCCGCTGTGCAGTGACACGCTCGTGTACCTCCCCGACCAGCACAAGATCGGCCAGCATGGAGCGGTCACGGGACACGAACAGCACGTGCTGCGCAAGGCGGTCGAGTCCAGCACGGCTACCAGCGCGTGAACACGTACCACCCCAAGGTCGTCGAGTTCTGGAAGAAAAAGAAGGTCCCTGTCAAGGTAGTCTATGAACTCGACGGATTTCCAACGTGGGAAATTGAGATCCCCGATGACCACCCCGCGTTGGCGGACCCCGAGTACATCGGACTCGCTCTGTCTGAAAAGATGTACCTCCTGCCCCAAGTGTTCTCCCGCCGGATTCGCCTCCCGTTGTACGGTCTGAAAGTGAGTGGGCTCCCCGCCGAAGTCGCAGACACCGAAGGGAAACAGGGACTGGCGCTGGCCAGGAACAGCGGCGTCTTCGGTGACATGCCGATCGACGCCGGTGGTGTCTCTCTCTTCCGCTTCCAGAATGCCTACGAGGTCTACGGAGCATTCCGAGCGGCGAAGGAGCGGGGCGTCGAGCGTGTGCTGTTTTTCGTCAAGCCGGGCGTCTGTGAAACGATTCCCATCGACACAGCGCTCGACATCGGGAAGCAGCTCTTGCACTGACCGGAGGGACTACCATGGATAAATTCGATGCGCTCCGGGCGCAGATCTCTGCGTGTGACCGCTGTGGTCTTCGTTCTGGTTGCACCCAGGTCGTCCCGGGCGAGGGCAGTGAGGCCGCGGTCATCGCGTTTTACAGTGACGGTCCCGGGGAGAAGGAAGACGAGGTTGGGCGGCCTTTCATGGATCGCACAGGTACGTTTCTCCGAGATCACTTACGCCGGTCAAAGATCATGCAGGAGTACGCCGTCTTGCTCGACAACACTACTCGGTGTCGGCCGCCCGACAACCGTGATCCGGCGCCCGACGAGATTGAGGCGTGTTGGCCGTGGACGCTTGAAACGCTCAAGATCATCAGACCCCGCGTGCTCGTAGCACTCGGTCGTCCAGCACTCACGACCGTTGCTCGAAAGTACGGCTTCTCGAGACAGCTCGGGCAGGACGGAATCGTGAAGCTCGCAGGGGCACCGATCTATCTCGAAGAGCGCGGGTTTTACGTGTACCCGATGTTCCATCCCTCCTACGCTGTGCGCCGCAACGAGAGCCGGCGCGAGTTCGGGGCCCACATCGAGTATCTTCGACAGGCGATCCCCGGCTGGCTCCAGAGGCCGATATGAAAATAGAATACCGCTGCTCGCGTTGTGAGACGATCACGCGCCCGCGCATTGTTCCCGAAAAGCCGAAGCATCGGGAAGATTACATCGTGTTCCTCAAGTACCTCACCGGACAGTTTGACCTTCCTCCGCATGACGGTGACTACCGGCGGATGAAAAACAAGCCCCGGGTTACTCATATGAAGCGGAACTGGTACATTCCCACCGTGCGCGGGGCGCAGAACCGTCCCCTCTTTCCCGCGCCAGGACGGCAGCCTTGCGACCTCTGCAAGATTGCCGGCTACAACCGGAAGTGCGGCGTGGAAGCGCAGTGCACGGCCTACGCCTATTGGACGGCCCAGATCACCGAAGCTCTCAGTTCTACGGAGCACCCGCTCCTGGCCATGATGCGAAAGGGAAGAAAATGTGGTGCTCGAACTGTGAAATCTACCTCCCGTACCTCGGGGAAACGGCGAAGTGCGCGACGTGCGGGAAAGCGCTCTCGCTGACGTCCGAAGACATCCTGGGTGACTCACCCGTCCGGATCGTCACCGAAGTCCGCGTCCCGCAGGTTCAGCTGGCACGCAAGGTGGAGGACGCCATCCACGCTTCGAGGTGTCTGGTCGCCGAGGCCGGTACCGGCACTGGCAAGTCCTTCGCCGTCCTCGTGCCGGCGATTCTGTCCGGGAAGCGCGTCGTGGTTTCCACCGCTACCACCCTGCTCCAACATCAGTACATGACGCAGGCTCTCCCCTTCCTGGCCGCGGCCATGGGCGACCTCGGATACGAGGTGTCCTTCGGCGTAGCCAAGGGGAAGACACACTACCTCTGCCGGCGGCAGTTCGAGCGGGACAAGAAGAAGCTGCCCAAGTTCAAGGGTGTCACCCAGGGGAAGTGGGAGGACTTCGTGGCGTGGGTGGAGTCCTCGGAGTGGGAAGACAAGCAGGAGCTCGGCAACGACGTGCCACCCTTCTGGTCTCTCATCAGCGCCGAAGAGTGTATCGGAGCACAGATCTGCAAGCTGGCGAAGAACTGCGGCTACGTGAAGCGGAAGATGCAGCTCCAGAACGCCAACATCATCGTGGCCAATCATGCCATCGTCGGGATGAACATTCGCATTGGCGGAGACAAGATCCTCCCGACGCACCAGATCTACGTCATCGACGAGGCGCACAAAGCGGAGGACTATTTCCGCAACGCGTTCTCGTCGGAGCTCGGAGAAAATTCCGTTCAGCGTCTCGTGCGTTACCTGGAGCGCGGGGACATCTACCCGCCCAGTGACACGCACGACGGATACCTGAAGGACCTGGAGGAGTGCTCGAAGAAGCTCTTCGCTCGTGGTGCCTCTCTGATCCCCGGCGGCGACAAACTCGTCATCGAGCCCGAGGCCCTCGACCCGGAGCTCACGGACCTCCTCGGTGCCGTCCAGGTCGTGCGCCGCGAAGTAATCGGCGTTTTCACCTCGGCCAAGAACGCGGCCGAGATCGGAGAAGAAGGCGCCTCGGAATTGATGTACATGGCCAAGGTTGTTGTTAACCGTGTCGACAGCCTGCGCGAGAAACTCGCCGACATCGTGCAGAAGTCGGAGGCCTCCGTCCTCTATGTGGAGGACACCCACGGGCGACGGGCCCGCTACAAGATCCGGCGCTGTCCAGTGTTTATCGGTGATCACCTCGCTGCGGCGATGTACCCGAGCTTGGACGTCACAGTGCTCACTTCGGCCACGTTGGCCGTGGGCAACAACTTCTCTCACTTCCGAACCGCCATGGGCGTGCCGACAGAGACCGACGAGTTCCAAGCGCTCTCTCCCTTCGACTACGGTCGCCGCTCGGTCCTCTACCTCCCCAACCACCTTCCGGTCCACCCCAACAACGACAAGATGTGCCTCGATAAGGAGGCAGCGCTGGTCGAGTACTTCGAGGGGCTGACCAAGGAGATCGTCCGACTGGTGAAGATCTCCAAGGGACACGCATTCATCCTGTGCAGCGCTCGCACGGAGATGCAGGAGTTGTTCGAGAGGACACGCGGTATCATCAGCTACCCAACGCGTATCCAGGAGTCCGGCATGTCGACCGGCGCGCTCGAAGAGTGGTTCCGGAACGAGGAGAACCCCGTGCTCTTTGCCACCAAGTCCTTCTGGGAAGGCGTGTCCATCGAGGGCGCACAGTTGCGGATGGTCATCATCCCAAAGGTGCCGTTTCCGGTGCCGAGCGATCCGGTGTTCAAGGCCAAGGAGACGGCACTCAAGAAAACGGGAGCCAGCGGTTTCGAGATCTTCAAGAAGCTGTCAGTCCCGGCAATGGTCATGGACGTGCAACAAGGCCTCGGTCGTCTGATCCGGACGATGGATGACTTCGGTGTGGCCGCGATCCTCGACAACCGGGTGACCCCCGGATCGAAGAACTTCAAGCGCGGGTACGCCAACACGCTCCTCCAGACGCTGCCGTTCACAGTTCAGGTCCGCAGCTTGGACCTGGTACGGCAAGCCATGGAAATGTTCATCGGGAAGTGATAGGGTAGCCGCATGACTGGGATGTCCGATACGGTTCGGTGCACCGAGGCTCTGACCATCCGCATCAAGCCGGCTGGCCAGGAGGCGTACCCTGTGTGTGAGCACGAGGGGTGCACCGAACCGGGGACGTTCTTCATCAAGGCGGACGCCATTTCGCTTTGCCTCGACCACGCTGTTCAGCACCTTGGTGAGGGGACCTGATGTACTGCAAGACCTGCGGTAACTTTTTCCAACCGACTCCCGACGAAGAGAAGCTCATCGTCACGGGTGGCCTCGACGTGTTGTGTAACGGCTGTGCCACCGCTGATTGGAAGGAGAGGTCTAAAAACAAGGGCGTGCCCGCTCCTATCCAGCCGGGCACCGGCTACAAACACGGGGACGGTACGCAGCTGTACCACGCGGAGTGGCTTGACGCACAAGGGCTTCGGGTGGCCTTCGTAGCCATGCCGCCAATCCCACGTCGGGCAACGTCCTCTCCGCTGCGCAAGGAGCGAAAGCAGGACATCCACGTTTTCGTCATGACCGAGAGTACGGGGCAGAACCGACGCTCGACCCCGCGCACCCAGCTGTACACCAACCTCGATACGTTTCGAAAGCTGCGACAGCCGCTCAAGATCGAGAAGATCCCGAACTACGATGATCCCTACACCGGAACATCACTGCTTCGATTTGACCCCGCCGACGTCGCCGACATCGAACGCGAGGAGGGGCTTGTCCGGATCCACCTTCGGGACGGCGGCCACGTCCTCCTCCGCTACCGCTAGTCAAAAAGACCCCACTTATGGGGTAAAAGAGTTTGGAAATAAATTAGATGGACGAAGAAGCCTATCGGCTGAAGGTGCGAGAAACCGCCCAGTCGTTTTTAACTGAGAACGACGCAAGCGAGTGGAAGGAAGAAAACGAGGAAGACTTCTGGAGCTTCTTCAACAACAGCGACAACTACGACAACATGCACACGCTCATCGACTCCACGTGTGCGCAGAACTGGAAGGACGCGATCGAGGTTCTCCAGCTGACGAACGCCGATCCCGATCAGGTGGACCCCGGGCTCTATGAAGGCTGCGGCTGGAAGAAGATCCTCGTCATCCTTGCCTTCGACTGCTTCCGTGAAGACGTCTCGGAGGCCGCCCAGGAGATCTACGACAACGACGAGTTCGAAGACACCATCGTGGACATCCCGACTACCAAAACGCAAGTCGGGTACAACGATGGCGGACAGCTCTTCAAGATCCCGAAGGGACACTTCGCCATCAACCTGCACGACGGTGTTAAGCTCCTCTACGGGATGCGCACCGACTACGAGTTCGCAGTCGTGTTCGAGGGGATGACCGAAGAGCGTCCGAGCTCCTATCGAGTAAACGCCCGGCGCGTCTACATCATGTCGGGCGCCGACGACATCAACGAAGCTATCGAACGCTGCCGAGACGAATTCGGCGTGAGGAGGGCAGGCGAGTGATCTACTTTCGCGGCAACAAGAAGCAGTTCCTCGAGTTCCTGGAGTTCCTGAACCAACAGGTGTGGCCCGATACGCCGCTGTGTCAGATCCGGCCGATCATCTGTCACTGACGGACATCTGTCCGCAGTGCGAACATGTTCTCTTCTGCGTGGAGGGTCGGTGCGTCTATCGGGGACGCTGTCGATCCTGCAAGCAGACCGGCGCTGTGGTGCTCCGAACACCACGGCTTCTCACGCCGTTCAGCCAGCGGCGTACCTACCGGATTAGGTGTTTTCTCGACACAGCGCCTGGATGCTGTCAAGAAGACACCGCGCTTCCGGTACTCTGTCCTGCCTGTTTCCGAAAGGCGTTTTATAGATCCGGCTAACGCCGGGGAGAAACCCTACTGGAGACAGCGGACTGTGGCGGTCCTGGAATACGGGGCCGCCGCTTGCTAGACACGTGTTTCACTCTACGCGTAGCGCGCCGAAACGGCGTGCCCTCTGTGTACGGGAGCGGGCAGGCTCGTCGCAGCCTTCGACCCCGACTTGCCGTAACAGAGGCTCCTCGCTGCCCGCCCCCGGGCGGTTTTCGATTATGGCAATTGCCGCAGCGGCGAAAAATGCCTCGAACAATAGTGCTGTTCAGCTCGAGCTCACCCCTCGAAAAATAAGTAGCAAGCAGAATTTTCAGTGACTGGCTAGGCCTCTCAACAACAAGGGAGCTTGCGTCGCAACGACGCAAACGAGAGCTTCCGCCTTCGGCGGAAGAGCTCAGCCGCTCGAGCAGCTCCGCCGGCCGCGGCCGTCCGGGCTGCCGGACCTCGTCGACCTCGGCGCCGGCGCGCCTGCAAGAAACTACGTAGCCAGTTCTTTTCATTTACGGGTTAGTACCCACCAACGGCACGGTGGAGCGCGTCGTAACGACGTGCACGGAGTCCTCGACTTCGTCGAATTGCGTAGGGCTTCAACGAGCTCTCGAACTCGCGTCAACTACGTCCATGCTGGATGCCCGACGTCCGCCCGGTCCGGGGTCCACCTACGTAACCCGGGAATACTAGAAAAGGGACAGTCCCAATTTGAACACGGGGCGCGCCGCAACGACGCGCATGAAGCCCACCGCTACGCGGGGAGCTGGCGGCCCCAGTCCTCCTCAGACTGAGACCGCCCTGGGCGCCAAAAGCGTAGTGATTTCAAGTGGAACGAGTTGTTCTTCGAGGCACCTTGATGAACTCAACCACTCTGAGACCACCCCCGGCTACCTACGTGTCCCTCTGGTATTTTCCCCCGCGCGGGAGGCACCGGCTGCACAGCGGATGCACGCTGATGCTGCCGAGCGCCCTCCCCAGCTTCCGGTGCGAAACGACGTAACCCGTATTAGGGCGACGACGGAGCGACGCACGCACACCGCTCGCAGACGTGCTCGGGTACACGTGCGACGCTCCGCCCCCCACCTACGTAACCCGACGACCTGTCCATGTCATCAGGGTACGGCTCATGCAGCGGCCTCCATCGGCCTAGCTAATGAGTCCGTAGCCAAGATGAACACCGTAACCCGACAAGGGCGCGACGCCACAGGGTGACTCCGTGCGGATGTCTATCCCTTCGGGATTTCCATCCAGCACGTCGCCACCGCCGTGACTTGCGCACCTACGTAACCCGTACGACTCTGTCATGAGTCGACGTTCGGATCCCAGGGGATCCTCTCGTCGTCATCTCGTAACCCGTACTGTTCGCGCCGGTCCGCGGGATCCGCCACAAGTTCTCCTCCGGGTGGTAGTCTTGCTCCCGCGGGCCACTTCCCAAGGCATCAGAGTGCGTAGCCCCTTCCTCCAGCGACTGGCATACGGGGCCCTCTCATCTCTGATAGCTACGTGTCCTGGTACGTTAGCCGATCACGCCAGTAATCGGAAACTTCGTATCCACCCAGGCTCTTTGCCCACGGCTGTGGCCCGGATCCCTCCGGGATTCGTGGAATCCCTCCGGTATCCGCTCCACGTTTGTGGGCAAAGAATCTACGTATCACAGGATAGCCATGAAGGGCGTAACGCCCCTCGTTTCGTCGCGCTGTACAGAGAGAAGCTCACGCCACCAGTAAGACGGCGTCGTGAGCACTCTCTGACAGCGCGACGAAAACTACCTATCTCCCTTGCGGTGATACGGTTTACGTGGTAAATCTCCACCAGTGAATCAGCAAAGGGAGTACCCATGTCCGAGAGTCCTGATCTGCTGGACGCTTGCGAAGAGGCGGCCGAGTCCCTGCGCGGGACTGCCGACGTTCCTCTTCGAGCCGAACAGCTCGATGAGTTCTTCTTCTACCTGGGCGGCGCTATCGCACATCATGTCGTCGCCGCCGCCGAGAAGAACGGACAACCCGGAGTCGTGGACAGCCTGCTCGAAGGCTTCTCCTCGTTCCGGCGCAACAAACACAAGGAGACTCCGGTCTCCTGTACATTGCACTAGGTTCTGTGGTGCGGCGCATTGGAGTAGCGGGGGGACTACGCCTGGCACAGCCGGCGTTCGGGGGCAAAGACCCCTTCCGCCCGCAGCCCAAGACGGCTCTTCAGTGTAGTCTGGTACGGATGGACGAACCGACCCCCGTACAGGTCGGTGGCCGCACCCTTTTTCGCGACGCCCGGTTTCCCCCCTGCCGGGCTTCCCGGCCGCCACGGTGTGTTTTCCCGCTCCGGTCCTAGCAGACTCGCCGGTGTCACCGTGGCGGCCACTTCCTCTTGGATGTGGCTATGGAGCAAACTGAACTATCGGGGTTCTCGGAAACGGTGGAATTCACAAAAACACAACCAATAGAAGTCATCCAGGCCGTACAGGTTCTGGGGCAGAGGCTCAGCGGAGAACTGCTCTTCCCCCGCTGGGCGGTGAATCGCCTAGCTGAAGATGGCGGCGTCGTGCTCTCCGTCCCCAAGAAAAACTACAGGACCATCAAGGTGACCGTGAATGGTTGCAGTGCCGAGATGACCATCCCCTGCCGCAAGAAGAAGGGCCTCCCGCCACACCTCCGGTGAACCGTCTTTTTTAGGAGCTGTCATGGAGATTCGCGTAGACCTCGTCTCGCAGACCACAGGCCGGGTGTTGCTGTCGTCGTTGTTCGATTCGCCTCCCGAGGGCCTGACGCGCGCCGACGCTGTACGGGCAATTCAGGTCCTGGTCGAGGCCAAGAAGAAGCTGGAGAGTGTTTTCGGTGAGGGGCTCGTGCGCTTGTCCATCGCTGACTACAACAGCTCGGTGTTCTGGTACCTGGTTCTCTTCCGGGCCGTTGTCTTTGCTGAAGACGTGGCGCTCTTTGCTGGGCGCCAGTGGTCTGTGTACGAGCTCATCCAGGATCCGAAGCGCCGTGCCCATTTGAAGAAGCTGAGCCTGGGGCTCGTTTACGATGCTCCTCGGAACTGGTTAGCGCTCGTGTGGCCAGAAGCGATAAGGAGCGGAGTTCTCTCGGATATCGATACCACATC
>Ga0307377_10006632_pt1 | contig 12107 bp, 16 predicted proteins | sample TR3MG_FD_202535 | JGI IMG/M metagenome (GOLD analysis project Ga0307377, IMG submission 202535) | Soil microbial communities from Risofladan, Vaasa, Finland - TR-3 | ecosystem: Environmental > Terrestrial > Soil > Coastal area > Acid sulfate soil | place: Finland: Risofladan, Vaasa | collected...
GGTGTCGAAAGAGTCCGAACCGGCAGAGTTGGATGCGTCCGACCCGGATACCGCCAGGTTGCTGAAGTAGTAGGGGTCGTCACTCTCAAACTCGGTGTGCCTGTACCGCAGCACCGTCTGCAAGAGGGCGTCGTTCAGCGCACGCTCGATGGCGTTGTAGGCCGTGTTCGGCTCGGGAGGGCCGAGCAGTTCGCTCTGGACCCCCATCCGGCGGTTCAGCTCCGTGATCATGGCGGACACTGCGAGCAACGCCATCTGTTACCTGATATCGCCCGGTGCCGACTGTTCGGCCATCCAGTCCACGTTGATGGGTGGACGACCACTGGAGGCGGAGATCTTGCCGTATGGGTTCCCGCCGCCGTATCCGCCGCCAGGGCCGCCGCCCCATCCGCCCGTCATCCACGGTGGCATGCCCTGGTAACCACCCCGCGGTGGTGCGCGATTGTCGAAATGGCCGCCGCGCGGCTGGCGATCCCAGCGTTGGTTCCCCCAGTCACCCCATCCACCGCCGGGACTCTGGCCAGGCTTGATCGGATTGCCATCCGCGTTTCGACCGCCGCCTGGCGGCATCGGATATGTACCCCATCCGCCCGTCATCCACGGTAGTTGGGGCGGTGAGCTCTTCTGGCCGCGATAAATCTCGGGCTGGCCGCCATAGCCGCCATAGCCGCCACCCCATCCACCCCATCCACCGCCGGGCGGGTAGCCGCCGCTAGGCGGGTAGCTGACAGGGTAGCCCTTTGAATCGCTTGGGCCTCCGACAGGCTTGTTGTCCCACGGCAATACACTCATGGTAGCCCCCTTAGGTGTTTCTGGAGCCGGTCCTCTCGGCGGAACCGAATCTCATTCTCGAGCCTGGACTCGACGTCCTTCTGCGATGGCTCGTCGTAATCGTTTGGGCACACCAGCAAGCGAGTCACCGGCTCACGCAAGAGGTCCTTGCGCGGCCACGGGTCACCACACCTTTGGCACGGGTAGAAGAAGTCGTGGTCAAGGAACTGCTCACGCTTCGGGACCGTGTAGTGACGGTGCCCGCGCGAGGCGAACTTGGTCTCGCGCCCTCGGCTCATGGCGCATCAGCAAGCATCACACGACCTCTGCCGTCACGACCCCGGCGTCGTCGACATCAAGCCGCCACTTCGTCCCGTCGGGCGACTTCACGACAGGGCCCTTGCCGCTCTCGTGCTTCGTATCGCCGCCAATAACAGCGTCGCCAACGTAGATTACCTTCCCTACGGCAGGATTGCCGGATGCGTCAATCACGACCAGCCCGTCTGGATCGGTAGGGTGCTGGGAAAGCTGGAATTCTGATGTGGGCGGAGCGTCTGGGATCAGGAAACTCATGTCAGCTTGACCTCCAAGTACAGCCCTCGGAACGTGCTGCCCGGACCGCCGGTCGCCATGACGATCTCGAGCGCCAGCAGGTCGCCGTCAGCGAACGTGATCGGAGCGCCCGTGGTAACGCGAAAGTGGTTCGCTATCGAGGAAACCAAACCGGTCGTCATCGCCGTGCCTGCGCCGTTCTTCCGCACCGTGATCGTGTAGTCCGTCCCGTGCGTGCTGTTGTTGCCGCTGAGCCCGAGGATGGTGCAAGCCGGCATACGGATCTGTGACAGGGACTCCGTTGCCGTGATCGCGGGAGTGCCGGCCATGTAGGCGTAGACCGTCTGGTTGTTGCCGAGCAGTCCAGCCTGCGGCCCCCAGAACATCATCAGCGAGCCGCCGCCGCCTGCGTTGAGCGTGGTGCCGGACATCGTCAGGTTGGTGCCGAGGACGATCTCCTCCGGGTCACCAGCGCCAGCGGCCGACCCGCGACCAAGCAACCGCGACGCCGCCGACACGTCCTGCATCTTGGCGTAGGCCACCGCGTTGGCTGCAACCGTCGCCGCAAACGAGCCAGTACCAGAACCGGTAACGTCACCAGTCAGCGTGATCGTCTGGTCGCCAGTATTGGTCCCGCTGCTCGCGCCGGATACCGTGCCGCCGCCAGTCGCGAGGGTCGCGTCAGTGACCGCCGTGTTGAATTGGGCCAGCGTCCCGGAGATGCCAACGATTGAGGCCTGGTCGCCACTGTTCGCCCCGGCCAGGTCGAGCAGCGTCTTCGCTTGCGCCACTGTCAGGTCTTCAGGGTCGCCAGTCCCGGCGGTCGTGCGGCCCTTGAATGTGGCTGTCCCAACGTCGGCCAGCTTTGCGTTCGTGATCGAGTTGTCAGCAGGCGTGCCGGCTGGCAGGTTCGTCAGCTGCGACCCGTCACCCTTGAAGAACCCAGCGATGGCCGTGCCGTCGATGTTCGAGTTCCCGACCTGCTGGACCCCAGGCGTCGCAGCCTGGAGGCCAACGTCGTTGCTGCCGTCGATGTCGACGACCGTGCGGACGCCAGCGTCGTTGGTGTAGTACAGGTTCACCCCGTCGTTCTCGACGGTGTTCGGCACAGGCGGGTTCACCAGCGGCTTCGCTGTGAGCCCAAGCTGGCTGATGTATCGCTGCCAGCTCATGGCCTAGCTCCAGTGGTGGACGCGGATGTTCACCCCGAGCCCCTCGGGGTTGGTCGTGCTGATCGGGGCGGCCGGAGCTGCCGTGTCAACCCGAAAGGAGAGCTGTACTGCCTCGGTGACCGGGATGTCGAGGGCCTGATGGAAACGGTCCCCAGTGCCGGCCGCGATGATGGTCGTCCAATCAGACCAGATGGCGTTCTTGTACCCGCCAGTCGCTCCGTCGATGCCGTCGCTCGACATGAGGGTCCGCACCCGCAGTCGATACGGGCCAGTGCCAGGAAGGACCAGGCCGCTGACAGCGTGGTACTCCGAGTGGTCGATTCGCACCGCCCCAGAGATTTGATCGACGCCACTGAGGAAGCTCGCGCGCTCCTTGACGAACCCAGCCGGGACCGGGTAGACGAACGACTCGACTTCACCGAATGCGATCGACGATCTGGACGCGATCTGGTTCATTATGTTACCTCTTCCTGGATGATGATGCCATCGAGGAGGCCGGCGTCTTTTGATGTCCGCCAGTATGTCTGCTCGATAGCATCAAGACGCTCAGCCCAGTACTCAACCTCGTACTGCGCCAGGCCGTTCGGCTCCTCGACTGGGCGCCACATCCCTCGCGGGTCGGACTGGGCAGGGTAGTACAGGAGCTTGTTGTTGACCCCGGTCGAGCCGACTTCCTGCTCCCTGCCGTCGCGGTAGAACCTCGGGTGGTAGAACCAGGAGGCGGTGCCGCGCTGGGCAAGCGTCTTCGTGTCGTCGTTCTGCTGCGGGCGCGGGTGGACAGGGTACGGGACGCCGAGCCCGGCGCCCCACCCAAGCCAGATCAAAGTCCCGGGGTCGACACTCTCGATGACGATCCTCTTGACGCGCTTCGCCGCGTACCGAGTATGGTTCGAGTCCTCTCCAAGCGTGTCGAGGACCTCCATCCGAATACCAACCGTGTTGCCCCACCCGTCGGTGAAGTAGACGCGAACGAACACGGACCCAGCCCCAGAGATGATGGCCCTGATGTTCCGAGGCCAGTCCGCTGTCGGCCACCCGGAATCATTCAACGGGAACTCGCTGTCAACATAGTCGAAAACCAACTCGCCGCCGATAACCTCCCCGCCTTGGCTCCCGTCAAGACGGATCCCGTCAAGGATGTTCGGGAGTACCAGGCCTGGGTTGGCGGCCGCGTTGACGGCACCCTTCGACGACTTTGAAGTCTGCGAGTTTGCCGGCGCCTGGTCGCTTGTGTCGGCCGGGTACCCCTCGTCGTAGAGAAAGATGTTGACCCCAACCGTATCGCCCGGGTACCCGAACGACCAACTGTTGACGGCGCCAAGGCTTGCCTCTGGCCACCCCGCAGGGAAAGTCGAGGCAATTCGGAACAGCTTGTACTGGGCCACCCCGCCACGCCCCTTGAGGCCGATGACCACCTTCGGGTCATTCACCTGAAGGTCAGGGAGGTTCACCACAGACTCGACCTCTGACACAAGGACGACGTCGCCGTCGAAGTCGTACCCAGCGACCGAGTAGTCTGCCGTATACGGGCCCTGCGTCCCAGGAGGGTACTGGTCAATCGGCCACAAGCCGCCAGACGCAACACTGTTGGCGTTGATCGACACCAAACCAGTAGGGCTTGGGAACCGGGCGGCCCCGCCGTCCTGCATCTGGAACTGCATATCGTAGATCCCTGCAACAGCAGGTACCGTTCCAGACATGGCGAACCCGAACGTCCCGCCTGGCAGGACGACCCCGACAACAGGGACCGGAGCGAATGCGAAGCTGTTCGCCCCAATCGGGATGAGGTCGTAGGTGTTGTCCCATGTGCTCGTCCCGATATTCTTCATCACGACCGTGACGTTGATCGCAGCGTTGACCTCAACGTCGGTTGGGATGGCGGATGACGTTACTGGGTCGTGATCGGCAAGGTCCGAGATCGTCGGGTTGACCGCCCCGGAGTCCAGAGGGCTCTTCTGCAGGGCCTTTCCAAGGTTGACGTAGACGTGCCGAGGGTGCCGCATCCCGGCCCCCTCGAACCCTTCACCGTCGTGAGAGAACGCCTGCTCGACGTGGAGGACACGGCCGTTGTCGTTCCACCGCCCGGCCTGAATCGCGCCAAAGTAGGAGTCGCTCTCGGTTAGCTTCGGCATCAGTTCCCGCCATATTCATAGTCGTGCTGGAACACAACGGCAGGGGCATCAGCCGACGCATTGGGGACGGCCTCCACGGTGTCGACCTTCGCCGGCCGGTACAGGATAGTGAAATTCCGCACACCATTTTTGGATGGCGAGATCGGGTTCCAAAGCCCACGCGCCCCTGACTGACCGGTGGCCGAGAGATCGTATGTGATCTCTATCGACGAAGATGTCACTGGGAACGGAACCGCGCCATCATTCTCCTGGTACTCTTCGAGCAGGACGTCCTGAGCACTGATAAGCGGGAACCTGAGGCCCATCTGGGTGGACCAGCCGATGTCAACCGTACCGACATACGGGGCCACGCCGCGCCACACCAACTTCGTGACATGCGTGTAGGCGAGTTTCCCGAATACGAACGCCGCGGAAATAGCCCTGGTTTCCGACTCCTCCATCCCATACCCGCTTACGCCATGAATTTCCAAGGAACTCCCCCCCGGCGGGGCTGGGGTGAACGTAACCTCAGCGACCCTTGACGTGCCATCTGGGACCAGTTTGAACGGGACCTGGATTTCGCCACCCGGCTGGACGTTCACGGCTATCGTCGCAAACCCGGCCACGTTAGACGGCAAAGGCGCCTTGAATACCTGTCGGTGCAGAATTGATCCAGGGACCCCGTCGTTTGGCGGGATAACAAGGCCGTCGCCGGTCCACTGCCCGTCAGCCTTCCCGAACCGCTGTCCATCCTCGAGCAGAGCAGGCATCGTTAGATCTCCGTGGCTAGGTAGACGATCTCGAAAATCGCCGTACCAGCCCATGTTGCAGGCTTCCAGAGCCCGTTGGGGTCAAGGATGCCGGCGGTGTCCAAGCCGTACACGATCCCGCCGGAATCGTTGGCTTTGTTGGACAGCGCGACCATCACGCACTTCCCGATGACACACGAGAACGGCAGCCCGAATTTGTCCTGGATGCCAACGTCCATCACGCCGCCGGTGAACCCGACAGGAGTGACCGACTCGACAGTCCAGAACGCGGCCTCGATGTTGACCGGCCCGGCATTTCCGGTCACGTCTTCCGTAACCGTAAGCGGCTTGCCGTCCCCGCCAGTGCCAACGATGACGACCGTCCCGACTTCGGCCGACCCAGTGATGTCGACCGTCAGGCACCTGGCCGTCTCGGGGCAGGTGTACGCGACAGTCGACGCGACCGTAGCGTCAGCCGCCGCGAGAATCGCAGTGGTGTCCACCAGTTCCGTAGCCAGGAACCGGTGGTACGCGAAGTCCGTCTTCGTTGCCGGCTGGCCGGCCCACTGTGCGACCAGCATCAAGCACCCGGAGTCGCGGCGATACCGCGCGGGTCGTTGGCGTTCGGAGCACAACGCATGCGGCCGAAGAACTGCTTGACACCACTGTTGATGTCGGTCTGGGCACGGAACTGCGGGCGCCGGCGCCAGTAGAACTCGAAGGGCGAACTGGCCGAATCCATGAGCGAGTACATCTTCGGCGAAGGCAGCCACTCCCATGCCATGACCTTGATGGGCCACAGACCGCCAGAGCCCCAGATGTTCTTCTCGTTGGTGTCGGTGAATGCCTTGTACATGGAGGACATCGTCTCCCATGCCCGCTTCTCCAGTTCCACCGGAACGACCAGGGTGTCGCCCTTCAGGCCGGCCGGCATTCCCTCACGGGTCCGAGTCTGACGAAGCAGGGTCTGGAGAGACCCAAGCGTCTCAGGAGAAAGAGCCGAGTCAACTGACGGACGGTTCGACCAGGTGGTCGCACCAGTCGTTACGTTGCGCCGGCCAGCCGGGAACGGGTGAGACGTCGAGACGATTGGCAGGCCGTCGAAGCCAGTGGTCGAGCTAAACTGGTTCGCGAAGTAACCGGAGCAAAGAGCCTCGGTCCGGCGCGTGAAGCACTTCGGGAGATCCTTGCCGATCTCTCCGAGCGGGCCGTACAGGTCGTCCTCTTCGTCCTCTTCCGCGACCTGGAAGCCACGCTTGAAGAGGAGCATCTTGACCGACTTGGTGCCGCCATCGAGCGGGGACTCGAACTCCGACGGGCCGCCGATCACTGCCTCTTCTGCGAGGGTCAGGCCGACGTACTCGAGGGAAGTCTCCTCTCGCTTGATGGAGTCCTTGATGGTGAAGATTTTCGAGAACTGCGGGGCAGCTTCTTTCAGCTCCTGATAGAAGAGGGTGTGGAAGCCCTCGGTCAGGAGCCGCTGCCCCGGAGGGAGCGCAGCGAGGTTGGCGGGATTGGTGAGACTGATCATTCTCTATTCTCCTTTTGGGCTGGACTGCTGTTACGGCTGGTACTGGAGAAGAGTCTTCATGACCTTCGCGTACACTGTTCCGTGTTGTTCGCCCAGAGGGAACTCAGGGGAAATCTTCTGGATCTGTACAGCCGGGTTGGCGGTACCGTTGATGTCGACGGTCCAATACTCCTCAGAGCCAACGACGACCTTGCGAAGCTCGTACTTCTTGCCGACCAGGTTCGCAGCCGTGAGGGCCAGCGTCTCATCGCCGCTGTGAGAGATCGAGATCCGAATCTCGGCATTGGTCGTGGCTGCCTCGACATTGCGAACCAGGTCGCGTGCCGTAGCCGCAGCCGACGGCTCTGCCGGGTAGTGGTCAATTCCGTAGATCGCGGTCACACTCGCTGGCGTGCCGCTGATCTCGACAAACTCACCGTTGGTGTCGAGCACAACAAACGCGCCACCACGGTACGACTCGAGCAGTTTCTGCTGATGCTCTTCTCGTGCCGGGGCACCAGTGTATCGAGCATTCTCGGGCTTCACATAACCAGCCATCTACGCCTCCTTCTGGTTACCCTTCGGCAACCGCATCACTCCAGATTTTCGTTCCGCCCATCTTCGGCCCAGCCATCGACACCGTTGGGGCGCCGCGGCCTGGCATTGCGATCATGTCGTCGTCATACGGGATCTCGCTCTCTCCGCCGTAGTTGTCCTCGGTGAAGTGCTTGACGCCATTACGGAGGCCGTAGGCGTCCATATCCCGAAGGCCCTTCTGGAACCCGCCCGTGCGGGCGCCCATGCAACGGTTCGCCGCCTCTTGCTCGGCGCGATCCATCTCGTCCTTCCTGGTCTTGGTGGTCCAGGCCGCGCATACGCTACGCGAGTCGCGGTAGACCAACCCATCCTCAGACCCCAAATCGATGGTCGGGCTGGCGCCCTCGAGCTTGAGTGACTTCCAGTCCTCACGGCCAATGGGTACGACGCCGTAGCTCCGATACATCGGGATGCGGTAGGGGTCGACCCAGAGGGCGACCATCCGGTGGCCATCAGGGCCCATCGGCAGGTTCATCACGGTGGTGCTGTCCGCGCTCCACTCGTTCATGCCGCCCAGGGGGGCGGACTTCATCGCAGGGGAACACACGAAGTCCGTCGCTTTCGACGCCAGGGTCGCGGGGATCGTTTCCTTGTTGATCATCGTGCTATCTCCCGAGTCGCTCAACGGCCTCTGCCAGGTGAGCGCCTTTAAGTCCCATGTTACGAAGTTTCCGCACTTCCACTGAAGAGACCTCGTACCGAGGCCCAGCCCCAGCGCCAGATCTCCCGCCCACTACGCCCGACATGCTGCCGGCGTTTGAGATGCGGGCCTTCCCTCTCTCTGCCACCGCTCGGCGGCCGTACACCTGCTGCGCCAGGAGCTGATAGGTAGCCGGGGTCGACTGCTGCTCAAGCGGCATCAGCTGCGCCAGATCCAGCAGTTCATCAGCGATCTCCGGGTATTCGGATGCTGCAGCCTCCTGCAGCTGGACGATCCCGCGGCCGGTCTGCCCCATCTGGTTGCTGATCAGTTCGTTCGCGATACGGAGCGGGCCGCGCAGCGTACCCTCGATGGCCTGGCGGCGCTCGAGGAGCTTCTGCTTCTTCTCTTCTTCTCCGAAGTCGTCCCCGCTCAGCGTTGACAGCTCGCGATCGATGCCCTGCATCTCGTGCCACATCGGGGCGAACTCGCCCATCATGCGGTTCTTTGCCTGCTCGTTCACCGTCGCCATCGTCTTGGCGCCCAGTGCTTCCAGGTCAATCCTCGGCATCTCTCGCGAGGCCGGCCTGGAGTCTTCGTAGTCAGGCTGGTCTACGAAGACGCTATCGTCACCATCGGACTCGCCCCTGATCAGGGCAATATTCGGCGGCTCAGCGGATGCGGATCTCCCTGGACCAAGGTCCGGCTCCATCGGGCTCAACTCTCGTGGCATCACAACACCTCATCAGGCTCCCCCTCTTGTTCTTCCATTTCAGCGATGCGGCCCTGTGCCTCATCCACTGCGTCATAGAACTTGGACTCGATCAACCCCAGCGAGGAGATCGTTGCCTTCAAGGCAACGTCTTGCTCGCGCGTGTTCGGCATGCGCTCGAGGGCGGCTCTGGCGTCCGCCAGCTCGGACCTCAGGGACCCGATAAAGTAGAGGAACCCAGCACACCTACTGAGGTGGGCCAGGAGGCCCACCTGGTCCTCCAGGGGGAGGTCCTGAAACGGGAGGCTTGGGACTGTCAGCGTCTCCTGCGGCATCTGTTCTCCTTTTCGCCTTGAACCCAAGTCGGTGGAACACCTCGACCTCCTCATCAGGGAGCATCGAGTCGAACCTGGGTGCGATCAGCCTGAGGATGGCTGGATCCAACTCTGGGGGTTGTGCCTTTGCTTGCTCCCTCATTTCCTGGATCTTCTTCTCCATCTCCGGCCAAACAGCGTCGAAGTCGGGCATCATCTCGGACGCGCCCGGCATCTCATAGGCGTGCAGCAACTGCCTCGCGAGGCTCATCCGAACCCGTAGCGAACTGGTCATCACCGGCAGCACTGCGTCAGGAGTCGCGCCTGGGTTACCCATCTGCTTGACGGCCTCGATGACCTCCCCGAACAGGGGTCCGATCGTAGCCATCAGGTGCTGAAGGGTGGCCTTGCGAATTTCAGAGTTCGAGCCCACGGTAGAAGAGACCACCCGGACCCGGTACTTCCCAACCACGCTCTCGCGTGGCATCTTGAGGACTTGGGCCACGGCCTGCCCGTACTCAGCGAAGGACAGGTACTCGTCCCCGTCCGGCATGAACTGCTGGTAGTTCGCCAGCGACATCTCGGCGACAGTACCGACTGCTCTGCGGATCTCGTCGAGGATGACATCGAAGATCGGGGTGACACTGCCCATCCTGGCGAGCGCGCCCTCGGCAGTCTCCCGATTGCCACTGGGGCCTTCGCCGCCCTGCATATTGTCAGACGTAGATGAGGCCCGCTGGCCCATCCCGTCCAGGTGCTTGACAAACTCCATCGTGTTGGGCGACGGGTTGCCGGTGTCCAGGCGCCGCAGGCTCGCCGGGTCGTCCAGCGTCAGGATGCGGCCGGCCCAGATCCTGTCGTTCCGCCCAGTCTTGATCCCGCTCCCCTTCGATGCGACCCACAGGCCGATGTTCGCAAGGGTCAAGGCATCAAGCCCGGAGTTCATCACGTCGTTGGCGGCACGCTGGGAATGGCGCAGCTGCTCCGGGATCCCGCGGCCGAAGAACGAATCGCTGCGGCGGATGTACGGCATCGCCACGAACGGCCGACGACCATGGAAGAACGGCAGGTACTTCGCGCCCAGGATGGTGTCGTGGCTGTACGAGTAGAAGAACATGCAGTCGCGCTCTTCGCCGTTACCCTCGATGTCCCACCGGATGTGGATCTCGTACAAGATCAGCTCGTTCGCGGAATTCGACTCAGGGGCTTCGATGTTCCCGAAGTCCATCATGTCCCGCTTGTCGAGGAACACGTTGGTATCGTCGGCGCTGGACAGGTCGTCCTCGCCGTCGAGCTCCATCACCCGGTTCATGCGGTAGATGCCGCGGCGGCCCTTGTCAACGACCGTGCCCATCCGCTCGCGATACCGCTGCCCAACCCAGTGGGCGTTCTCGATCGCGTCCGGGTCGTGGACTGCCTCCGGCGGGATGAACAGGTCCTCGACTGGCACCACATCCAGGCGGGTCCCTTCGTACTTGACCATGGTGTCGCGCACGATGCCCGGCCTCAGCGTCAGGTCATCGCTGTCCAGGTCATAGCTGTACTTGCCGATCGGCCTCTCGGCCCGATCCCAGTACACCTTGACGATGCCGGTGCCAGTGATCGCCTGCTCGAACATCCACTCGAGGATCCTGGCCTTGAACGTATCGTCCTGGAGGATCTTCGCGTTCAAGAAGTCCTGCAGCCCCATGACGATTTTCGGGTCCGACAGCTTTTCGGAGATACCCGGCAACGGGTAGAGCATGACCCCAGGGGTGGTGGAATTCAGGGTCCTGAAGTTCCGCCCGACCGACTGGTTGACATGCGGCGGCGTCATGGAGACGGCGACGTTGGAAGCCTCCTCCCACGGCCAGTCTTTCTTCTTCCGCTCTTCTTCGTACTGGGCCCGGAATTCGCCGATCCTTGTCCGGTACGTTTTCAGGTACTGGTACGAACGACGGATCTCCGACTGCAGGAAGGCCTTGACGCGCCCCTCCTCCTCGTCGGACATCTCGATGTCCTCGATCAGGGAGTTCTCGTCGAAACCTCCCCAATCGACCCGGACAACATGTTCGTCCTGGTCCCCGTCATCCGGCATCGGAATGGACGGGGGTGCTTCTTGGGACACGAACTACTTCGACTTGCCCTTGCGGAGGGAAACCGAGCCAGCCGCCCCAGTGTTTCCACTGACGACGTTACGCATCGACCCGGCGAACCCGACCTCGCCCATCGAATTCCCGCCACCGCCGGACGACCCCGACTTGAAGCTCACGCTGTTCTTGGCCTGCGGGCCAGCGGCCGATCCGTAGCCATCGCTCATGCCTTTCTTGCTGCTCTTGACGTTCTTCATGTTAGGACTCCTCTCCCGACTCCGGGCCTGATTGCCCTGGCGTTATCGTATCACAAGGGGTACGCCTCTTTCTGCGACCAGTCCTCGGGACTGAGAACCCAACGCTCCTGAGCATCAGGATCCTATGCCTGGCGTTCCGGCAGTCGATGCCGAGCACCGCGCAGACCGCCGCGAAGTTGAACTCGTCGGTGTAATCGTTGAACAACCAGCGGTGGGCCGTCCACCGGTCCAGGTCCCGCTCTCGCAGGCGCCAACGGCCCTGTTTCGATTCCAGCGTAGGCTCTGGTAGCGGCTCGAGGAAGTCGTTGATGGCGAGGACCGTCATGTTCATCACCCATTTCGGGAGCCCGACCTGCTCGAGCTTGTCCGCCCACCCGCGCTCATCCGGGAAAATGCCCATCCCGTCCAGGCCGGCGAATTTCGGCAGTCGGCGGCTGGCCGAGTCGCCCGAGTCACCCGCCATAGCCTTCCCTCTTTGGTCCCGCGCATGACATCGGCCCGTCATCCTCCTCCTCCTCGTCGCCGTCGTACCAGGCGTACTCCTCGCTGTGGTCTGCCTGGTGCCAGATCTGGGTCTGGTACACGAGGGTGTCGAGGAAGTTCTTCTTGCCGTTGGGGAACGTCTCCATCTCCTGGTTTGGGCCCAGGTA
>Ga0307377_10006633_pt1 | contig 12105 bp, 5 predicted proteins | sample TR3MG_FD_202535 | JGI IMG/M metagenome (GOLD analysis project Ga0307377, IMG submission 202535) | Soil microbial communities from Risofladan, Vaasa, Finland - TR-3 | ecosystem: Environmental > Terrestrial > Soil > Coastal area > Acid sulfate soil | place: Finland: Risofladan, Vaasa | collected...
CTGGCAGCGGCGGCGCAGCCGGTCTGATGCAAGGCGTGGAAGAATTGGTGCGACAGCATCGGGTTGCCGCCCGCGAGGCGGTTCCAATCCGCGGCAGCGATGCCGGACAGATCATCGAGCACACGCAGATCGAAATCGGGCATTTGGGCGGGTCCTGGGGGCTGAGCTGACAGGGGGCAAAAAGGGATGTTGCGTGGGCGAGCGGGCGCGCCGGTGATCGTTGACGACGCCGATTATTGGCGAAGGGTAGTCGCACTGCAAGCGTTATAATCCGCCGATGAGCAACACGGTCAAAATCGCCGTCGCGCAGATCAACTGCTTACTCGGCGATCTTGCGGGAAACGCCGCCAAGATTCTCGATTGCGCGGCGCGCGCCAAAGCCGCCGGCGCACATATTCTGCTTGCACCCGAGCTGTCGATTTGCGGTTATCCGCCAGAGGACCTGCTGCTGCGCGACGGATTCTTCCGCGATTGCGCGGCCGCCGTGGACAAACTCGCCCTTGCGGTGCAAGGAATCACGGTCGTCGTCGGCCATCCGCAACTGACCGGCGGCCGACGCTACAACGCAGCGTCGGTGCTGCGCGAGGGCAAGGTCAGGGCGACCTATCGCAAGCGCAATCTGCCCAATTACACTGTGTTCGACGAGGAGCGCTATTTCGAGCCTGGCGGCGAGCCGGTGGTGTTCGAGGTCAACGGCGTGCGCTTAGGGCTAAACATCTGCGAGGACCTTTGGGGCGAGCAGGGGCCGGTCGAAGCCGGTGCCAGTGCCGGGCAGCACGGCGCGGCCGCGCATCAACGCAAGGTGTGGCGCGCCGAAGCGCCGCGCCTCGCGCGCGCCGCGGGAGCCCAGGTGCTGCTGGTGCTGAACGCCTCGCCCTATCATACGCGCCAGCACGCCTCGCGCCTGGCGGTGGCGCGCAACCGCGCCGTCGAAACCGGGATGTCGATCGTTTATGCGAATCAGGTCGGCGGCCAGGACGAACTCGTGTTCGACGGCGCGTCCTTCGCGCTCGATGCGCACGGAGAGCTGACGCACCAGCTGCCGTTTTTCGAGGAGGCGCTGGACTACGTCGATATCGTCGACGGCGTGCCGCAGCCCGGCGCGCGCGCGCCGGCGCTATCGTTCGAGGCCTCGGTATACGGTGCGCTGTGCCTGGGCGTGCGCGATTACCTCGGCAAGAACGGCTTCCCCGGCGCGATCCTCGGGATGTCGGGCGGCATCGACTCGGCGCTGACGCTTGCCATCGCCTGCGATGCGTTGGGAGCGGACAAGGTGCGCGCGGTGATGATGCCCTCGCAGTACACGGCGGACATCAGCTGGATCGACTCGCGCGACATGGTCAAGCGCCTCGGCGTGCGCTACGACGAGATCGCGATCAAGCCGATGTTCGACGCCTTCCTCGCGGCGCTTGCCGGGGAATTCAAGGGGCTGCCGTTCGATGCGACCGAGGAAAACCTGCAGGCGCGCATCCGCGGCACGCTGCTGATGGCGCTGTCCAATAAGTTCGGCTCGATCGTGCTCACCACGGGCAACAAGTCCGAAATGGCGGTGGGCTATTCCACGCTATACGGCGACATGGCAGGCGGCTTCGCCGCGATCAAGGACGTGGCCAAGACCCTGGTCTATCGCCTGGCCGAATACCGCAATACCCTGGGCGAGGTGATTCCGCGACGCATCATCGAGCGCCCGCCCTCGGCCGAACTGCGCCCGGGGCAGACGGACCAGGACAGTTTGCCGCCGTACGAGGTGCTCGATGCGATCATGTCCGGATACATGGAACAGAACCTGGGCCCAGCCGAAATCGTGGCCGGCGGGCAGCGCGAAGAGGACGTGGTGCGCGTGGTGGGGTTGATCAAGAGAAACGAATACAAGCGGCGCCAGGCGCCGGTCGGCATACGCATTACACAGCGCGGTTTCGGCAAGGATTGGCGCTATCCGATCACCTCCAGGTACCAGGAGAAAATCAAGGGCTAGCTCGAGCGGGCAGAGACCGCGCCGCGTACGCGCGGCCGTTCCCGCTCCTGCTCGGCTTTTTGTTGATATACTTGGTGCAACTGCGATACGGGAGAGTCCACCATGAAAAAAATAGACGCTGTGCTGAAGCCGTTCAAGCTCGACGAGGTGCGTGAGGCCTTGTCGGAAATCGGCGTGACCGGGCTCACCGTGACCGAGGTCAAGGGTTTTGGCCGGCAGAAAGGCCACACCGAGCTTTATCGCGGTGCCGAGTACGTGGTGGATTTCCTGCCCAAGGTGAAAATCGAGATCGTCGTTGCTGAAAACATTTTGGAGCAGGCAATAGAAGCCATCGTCAAGTCCGCGCGTACCGGTAAGATCGGCGACGGCAAGATTTTCGTCACCTCGGTCGAGCAGGTAGTGCGCATCCGCACCGGCGAGGTCAACGAGTCGGCGATTTAACGACTTAACGACCGTTTCGGATTACGGAAATCGCCCCCGATTTAGGGGAGCACGAGGGGAGGCATCCCCCCCGTTTTGTCATAGGTTGTTAGGCGGTCAAAAGGACCAGCAGCGCCCCGCTGCCGCCGTCCACCGGCCGCGCCTGGCAGTAGGCCAATACCTCCTCGCGCCGGGCGAGCCAGAGTTTCACTTTCGCTTTCAGCACCGGCTCGCGGTTCTTCGAGCCCAACCCCTTGCCGTGGATCACGCGCACGCAGCGCACGCCGCGCTTGGTGCAGGTCGTCAGGAAACCGGCCAGCGCCTCGTGCGCCTGGTGGCGGTCGAGGCCGTGCAGATCGAGTTGGTCCTGGATCACCCAGGCGCCGCTGCGCAGCTTGCGCAGCACCTGGCGCGAAACGCCGGCGCGCACGAAATTCGGCTCGTCGCCCGTATCCAGCCAGTCCTGCGCGGTCCAGTCGGCGCGCAGGCTTTCTTCGAGCGCCGCGTGCTCGTCCAGGTGCGACTGCACCGGGTAGGGCGGAGGCGCGTCCGGCAGGCGCAGCACTTTGCCATGGTGCGGCAGCCGCTGGGCATCGGCGACCGCCTGCCGGAACAGATCCCGGTCCGCGTCGTCAATCGACGTCTTGGCGGCCTTCTTCATGTCTGAGCTTGGCTGAATCGCGCCCGGTTATCCACCACCCAGATCGTCGAGGTATTTTTCCGCATCCAGCGCGGCCATGCAGCCCGAGCCGGCGCTGGTCACTGCCTGGCGGTAGACATGGTCCTGCACGTCGCCCGCCGCGAACACGCCGGGAACGCTGGTGGCGGTCGCGTTGCCGTCGTTGCCGCCATGCGTTCGTATGTAACCTCCCTTCATTTCGAGCTGGCCCTCGAAGATCTGCGTATTGGGCGAATGGCCGATGGCGATGAACAGCCCGGGAAGTTTGAGTTCTTCGGTGCTGCCGCTTTTGACGTCCTTGATGCGTATTCCGGTAACGCCGCTTTTGTCCCCCAGCACCTCGTCCAGAACGCTGTTCCACTTGATGCTGACGTTGCCGCCTTTGGCCTTGGCGAGGAGCTTGTCTATCATGATTTTCTCGGCGCGGAACTTGTCGCGGCGGTGGATCAGGGTGACATGGCGCGCGATATTGGCCAGATACAGCGCCTCCTCGACCGCGGTGTTGCCGCCGCCGACCACGGCTACATCCTGGTTCTTGTAGAAGAAGCCGTCGCAGGTGGCGCAGGCCGACACGCCCTTGCCCATGAATTTCGTTTCCGACTCCATGCCGAGGTAGCGCGCCGAGGCGCCCGTGGCGATGATCAGCGCATCGCAGGTATAGGTGGCGCTATCGCCCGTAAGCGTGATCGGTTTTTGCCGCAGATCGACCGACTGAATCTGGTCGAACACGATCTCGGTGTTGAAACGCTCGGCATGCTTTTGGAAGCGCTCCATGAGTTCGGGGCCCTGCACGCCGGCGAAATCGGCGGGCCAGTTGTCGACCTCAGTGGTGGTCATGAGCTGGCCCCCAGGGGCGAGTCCGGTGAGCAGCACGGGTTTCAGATTGGCGCGCGCGGCATACACCGCTGCCGTATAGCCGGCGGGGCCGGAACCTAGGATGAGAAGACGCGAGTGCTTGTTCATGTTGATATAGTTGAAGTTGGATATAATAAAAATCGGAAGGAAGAAAAGGTGCTCTGGCAGACAAGTCAAATTATACCGTTCCGGGCCGGTCGCACTTAGGACAGCTTGCAGGCTTGTTTGGAGGCTTTTTTTCCAGGCAACGGGTTTCCTCGTTTTTCGGGCTGCGGCGAAGGTCGGCAGGTCATGGTCCGCGGAATGCAAACATCAGCCAAAAGGGGCGCCGGCAGTTTGATGAAACCTCTTGTAGCGGCGGTCGCGATCGCGCCGCTGTTGTCCCTAGGCGTGCCGCTTGCCCGCGCGCAGTTGCAGCCATCCGCGACACCTGCGCCGGCCCAGGTGGACACAGGCGCGTACCGTCTTTCCGGCAGAAGCCCGATTGCGCCCGACGGCTTGCGCCTCATCCTCGCGCAGGCGCAGCCGTCTGTCGCGCCCGAGTCCGTGCCGGCGCCAGCCGCCAACCCGCGCTTCCGTATCAACAGATTCGTCGTTCATGGCGCAACCCTGATCACCGCCGACAGGCTGCGGCTTATCCTCGCGCCGTTCACCGGCAAGAACAAGGATTTCGGCGACGTGCAACGGGCGCTGGAAGCGCTGGAGAAAGCCTATGCCAGCAGAGGCTATAGCGCGGTGCAGGTCATCCTGCCGGAGCAACAAATCGACGCCGGCGAGGTCCGATTCAAGGTTATCGAAGCCAGGATCGGCAAGGTCGTCGTCGAAGGCAACAAGTATTTCGACGCGGCCAACATCCGCGCGAGCCTGCCGCACGTTCAGTCGGGGCAGGCGCCGAACATTTTCCAGATCTCCGATGACCTGCGCCTGGCCAACGAAAACCCGGCCAAGCAGACGACCGTGCTGTTGCGCAGCGGCGACAAGGAAGGGCAGGTCGACGCCGTGGCGCGCGTCGCCGACGATGACCCCAACAAGTTCAGCTTAACCCTGGACAACACCGGCACAGAGCAGACCGGTATCTTCCGTGTTGGACTCGGCTACCAGAACGCCAATATGTGGAACCGCGACCAGGTCCTGAACATGCAGTATGTGACCGCGCCCAACGACGCCGACAAACCCGACCGGCTAAGCCTGTACCCGAGCGGGAAAGTGTTGATCTTCGGCGCGCAATACAAGATACCGCTTTACCGGGAGGGCGACTCGCTGGAGTTTTCGGCCGGCTACTCCAACGTCGATTCGGGCGTGGTCGCGAACCTGTTCACCATCAGCGGCAGCGGCAGCATTTTCGGCGCGCGCTACATCCATAACCTGGATAAAATCGGAAATCTGGAGCACAAGCTGAGCTTCAGCGCGGACTGGCGCATTTACCGCAACGCGGTGAGGCAGATCGGCGTGGCCGGATTCGGCCTGGTGCCGGATATAACCGTGCATCCGATCAGCCTGGCCTATTCCGGCGTGTACCGGAAAAGGGAGAGCGAGAGCAGCTTCTATATTTCGGTCAGCCGGAATCTTCCCGGTGGCAACGATGCCGGGACCGGGGAATTCCAGGGCGATACCTCCACCGTCCCGGTGCGGCCGCCGGCACGCGCGGGTGCGAATCCGGACTATCTGGTGGCCCGCTGGGGCTTCAACTACAACCGCCAGTTGCCGCGCGACTGGCAGTTTCGCTGGGGAATGAGTGGGCAACGCACGCGCGACATGCTGATTCCGCAGGAGCAGTTCGGCATCGGTGGGGCCGACTCGGTGCGCGGGTTCCTGGAGCGCGAAATCATCGACGACAACGGGTATCGTGGCACGCTCGAGTTTTACGGTCCGGACTTCGGCGGCAAGCTTCCCATCGCCAACGCGAGGATGCGTGCGCTGGCGTTCTACGACTGGGGAGCGGTGTGGCGGGTGCACCCGGCCGTGCTCGAAATCGCCGCTGAGCATATCGCCAGCGTCGGATTCGGCGTGCGGTTCGCGCGCGGCAACAACGTCAGCGTCAGGCTGGATGCCGCGAGAGTGACGGATGCCGGCGGTTTGCAGAGCAAAGGCGATATGCGCTTGCATGCGAGCCTGGCGTACATCTACTAGTCCTCGTTCAAAGGCGGCTGATTTCAAGCTGCCGCGGACGCGCGGGCAGGCGTGCGCCGATGGTGAGAATCCAATCCTTGCCGGGATGGAGGCTTGTCCCGCCGAAATTGCGAAATAGTGTGAAATAGTTCCTGTTTTATCGCGCCCGGAGGCCCTAGTCTGGATTCGAAAAGTCAGGAGCCGACCGGCTACCGCCCCGTAGGCGCACGCGGCCGAATTTCACAATCGCGCCAAGCACATAGGCGGGAATGTGTTAGCATGAAAATCAAGGCGGAAAGCGGCCCTGTGCACCTCCTCGATTTCAGGCTCGAAGCACTGCTGACCTAGCGCGGAAAATACGACAAGCTCGGCGGGTGTGAAGGGAAGGGTGTTTTGTGAAAGCAGAACGCGCGGTAGCTTCGTTACTCCGGCACAAGGCCCTGGCAATCGCGGTGGTCTCGTGTTTTGCCGCCCATGCGCAGGCCAATCCGACCAATCCTGCGGTGATCAGCGGTGCGGCAACATTCGCCTCCAGCGGCAAGAACCTGACCGTCACCAACACCCCGGGCGCGATCATCAACTGGCAGGGGTTCTCGGTCGGCAAGGACGAAGTCACGCGCTTCATCCAGCAAAACGCGCAGAGCGCGGTATTGAATCGCGTAATCAGCCAGCAACAGTCCGCCATCCTGGGACAGCTGCTGTCGAATGGCCGCGTATACCTCATCAATCCGAACGGCATCACCGTCGGCGCCGGCGCGCGCATCGACACCGCTGGGTTCGTCGCGACCAGCCTCGCCCTGAGCAGCAGCGACGCGCTAGCCGGCAAATTCAAGCTGCAGGACACGGGCAACTCGGGCAAGGTAATCAACAACGGCACCATCACGACGCCGAGCGGCGGTTTCGTTTATCTCGTCGCGCCCAAGGTCGAGAACAACGGCATCATCACCAGCCCCAAGGGCCAGATCATCCTCGCCGCGGGCAAGACCGCGGAACTGGTCGATTCCCAGACACCCGACCTGCGCGTGCAGTTGACCGCGCCCGAGAACACCGCGATCAACGTCGGCAAGATGATCGCCGAGGCAGGCAGCATCGGCATATTTGCCGGCGCGATTAAGCAGAGCGGCGTGATCTCCGCAAATAGCGCGGTGGTGGGCAAGGACGGCAAGATCTACCTCAAGGCCACTGGCGACGTGACGCTCACGGCCGGCAGCAGCACCACGGCGAACGGCCCGAGCGGCGGCTCGATCACCATAAAGTCCGATACCGGCAGCGCCACCATCGCCGGCACAGTGCAAGCGAACGGCAGCCAAGGCAAGGGCGGCACCATCAGCGTCGCCGCACCAGTCGCCGTCACGGTCGCACCGACGGCGCACGTGAGCGCCAATGGCACCGAAGGCGGCAGCGTCACGCTCAGCTCGAGCGCAGGTACGGTCACCGTGTCTGCGCCGGTATCGGCGAATGCGACCGGCGGCACCGCGGGTCAGATCGCGGTGAACGCCGCAACGACCGCGGCACTGACTGCCGGTCAGCTGAGCGTGAGCGGCGGACACGGCGGCGGTACGATTTCGATCAAGGGCGCGGGCGGCGTCACGGTCGATGCGGCGAGTTCCCTTCAGGCGAGCGGTGCCACCGGCGGAACGGTGAACATCGCATCCGACCAGGGCAGCGTCGACGTGCAGGGCAAGATCGATGTCACCGCGACCGACAGCACCGGTGGCAACGTGCAACTCACCGCGCTCTCCGACATCACGCTCGAAAACTCGAGCCGGATCCTCGCCAGCGGCAACAGCGGCGGCCAGGTCTACATAGAGTCGGGCGAGGGCACACTGCTAGCTTCCGGATTGATCGAGGGGCAAGGCAGCGACGGCCCCGGCGGTCGCGTGCTGCTGCTCGCGCCGCAGGTGGGGCTGATTAACAAGTCGGTGGTCAACGTCTCCGGTGGCAGCGGCGGGGGGGTAGCGCTTGTCGGCGGCGATACGCACGGTGCCAATCCGGACATCCAGGATGCGCAGCGAACCTATGTTGGGTCGGAGGCGAGGATCGTTGCGGATGCGGTTGAAATCGGCAATGGCGGCGAGGTGGTGCTGTGGTCGGATAACAAGACCATGTTCTACGGCACGATCAGCGCCCGCGGCGGCAAGGCAAGCGGTGACGGCGGATTCATCGAAACCTCCTCCAAGGGCGTGCTTATCGCTGACGGCAATGTGAATGCGAGCGCGGCAAATGGCGCGAACGGCACGTGGTTGCTCGATCCTAACAACATCACGATTCAGGCTAATGCAGGGGCGAACACAAATATTACCCAAACAGTGTCCGTTTTTGACAGTAATAACGACAGTGCAGTCCTCGACAACGGCCTGCTGGGTGCCGCGATTGCGAACGGTACCAACGTCGTGGTCAATACGCAGGACGGAGGGACTAGCGCAGATCCTGGTGTTATCGCGGTTAACGCCTCGATAACTCCCGGATCCGGGTTTACATCGACAGCCACCCTGACGCTTAACGCGCAAAGTGACATCACTTTCAACGCATCAGGAGCTATCAGTGCCACTGCAGGCGGCGGTACCGGCGCCTTGACCGTCAATCTAAACGCTGGCTCTAACTTTAATTCCGGCGGAAGCCTGATCGGGGCCGGAAGCAATCCCAGCGCAATCACGATGGCCAACGGCTCCTCGATCGTTACGAACGGCGGCAGCGTTACCGCCACCGCCAACACCAATGGCATAACCCTGGCAGGTATAAACACTGGTGCGGGCACTCTGACAGTCAATTCCAACGGGGGCGCAATTGGCCAGAATTCCGCCTTGACCGTTGGTGGAACTTCGAGTTTTACCGCTGGCGCAAATACTATCACGCTGGGTACGGTGGGTAATGCGCTGACCGGCGCGGTGAGCCTCAATAACAGCGGTGCGAACAACGTGTCGCTGACGAACAACATCGCGACGGTGCTGGGGACGTCCTCGGTGGGTAGCGGGACGTTGGATGTGACCTCGAACGGGGCGATCACGCAGACCGGAGCGCTGACGCAAGCGGCGAGTGCGGGTGCGGCGACGATCAATGCGGGTGCGAACGCGATCACGCTGACGCAGGCGGGTAACGACTTCACGGGCGCGGTGAGCCTGAACAACAGCGGTAACGCCGACGTGGCGGTGACCGATGCGAACGCGCTGATCCTGGGCACTTCGAGCGTGGGTAGCGGGACGCTGACGGTGAACGCGACGGGTGCCAACAGCATCATGCAGACGGGGGCGATCACGCAGGCGGCGGCTGCGGGCGCGGCGAGCTTTACGACGGGCGGCGGGGTGATCACGCTGACGCAGTCGAACGACTTCACTGGGCCGGTGAGCCTGACGAACACGGGCGCGTTCGCGATCCAGATCACCGATAGCAATGCGCTTCAGCTTGGCACGGTGAACACGGCGAACAATCTGACGGCCAATGCGGTGGGGATCACGCAGGACGCGGGTGGTCTGACGGTGGGCGGGACGACGACGATCAATGCGGGCGCTGGGGTGATCACGCTGGGTACGGTGGGTAATGCGCTGACCGGCGCGGTGAGCCTCAATAACAGCGGTGCGAACAACGTGTCGCTGACGAACAACATCGCGACGGTGCTGGGGACGTCCTCGGTGGGTAGCGGGACGTTGGATGTGACCTCGAACGGGGCGATCACGCAGACCGGAGCGCTGACGCAAGCGGCGAGTGCGGGTGCGGCGACGATCAATGCGGGTGCGAACGCGATCACGCTGACTCAAGCCAATGCGATCACTGGCACGGCGGACCTGACCGGTGGAACGACTCAACTGACGAACACGCTGGGCACGACGGCGATTCTGAACACGGGACCGACGACGCTGACGGCCACGGGCCGGACTCTTAACGTGAGCGGCGCGAACACAGGCCTGCTGACCACGAGCGCGGGGGCGACGACGCTGGGCGCGCTGAGCGTGGGTAGCGCGAGCATTACGGCGAACGGCGCAGGTGGGACGATCACGATTACTAATTCAGTGAACGCAGGCGCGGGTGCTGTGAACCTTACCGCAGGCAGCGCGATCGCGGAGACAGGCGCGGGCTTGGTGAACACGACGGGCACCTTGACGACCTCTTCGGCGGGTGGTCAGACGCTGGGCGGGGCGAACACGGTGGGCACATTGAACGCGACGAACGCGACCAGCGGTGCCCTGACATTTGTGAATACAGCGGCGCCGCTGACGGCGACTGGTATCAGCGAAACGGGCGGTGGCACCGTGAGCGTAACTAACGTGGGCAACGTCAATGTTACGGGTGTTGTGAGCTTCGATGGCGATGCGACGCTCGCGTCGACCGGAACAGAGACGGACGTCACTGTTTCCAATCTATTAAGCCGCAACAATACAACGGCTGGAACGCTCAATATTCTGGCGACGCGAAACGTAATATTTGCTGGCGGCGGCGGCGTGAATGCCACCGGGTCGGGTGGAGCACTGGCAGTAACGCTGAACTCCGATACCAACGGCGTTAGCGGTGGGGCGATTCTTGTCGGTGATGGCACGACACTTTCTACGATTACATCGAACGGCGGAAATATTACCCTGGGCGGTGGCGTGAGCCCTAGCTCGACCGCCGCAATCGGGGTGGGCGCGCTGGTAGATGGTGTGGAACTCAACAAGGCGCAGCTGGCTTCCGGCGCCGGGACCATCAGCGTTCGTGGTACCGGGCTCGCCGGCATGAACGGCGCACAAGGTGTAGATCTGATTGGCGGGGCTACGGTCACAAGCACGTCGGGCCCGATTACAGTAATCGGCACGGGAGGCAATGGCACCGGCGCCGATCGCGGCATTTATCTGAGCGCAGGCTCAAGCATCGCTTCGGGCAGCGGCCTGATCACGCTCGCGGGCACGGGCGGCGGCACCGGCACCTCCAATAACGGAGTCGAGTTGTCTGCGTCCAGCGTGACTTCAACGGGGGCCGCGGCCATTCAGATAACTGGCACGGGCACGGCCGGAAGCAAGGACATACGCATCACGACAGGCGCTAGCTCTATAGGCGGTGCGAGCGCGGCCGGCGATATCCTTCTCGATGGGACCACCGGCGGCGGCATGGTCCTCGGCGCCGGCGGTGATACCGCCACGGTACAGACCACTGGAAACATAACACTCAATCAGACGGGCGGCGGTGTGTCGCAGGGCAGCGGCTCGCTGCTTGCGAACGGGCTGCGCCTGCTCGGTTCCGGCGCGTTCAGCCTGAACCAGGCGAGCAACGATATCAACGTGCTGGTGGCCGATTTGACCGGCGCAACGACCACGCTGTCCTACCGCGATGCCAGCGGCTTTTCGATCGGCGCGGCGGGCACGGGCGGGTTGAGCACGGCGAAGTCTGCCGGCGCCACGGCGGATACGACCTACGGCATCACCGTGGGCACTGCGGCGACCGCGGCCAATACGCTGACGCTGAACGCCTACGGCGCGGTGACCCAGGCGACTGCTGCAGACAACGTGACCGCAGGCGGGCTGCAGTTGCTCGGCAATGGGCCGTTTACTCTCAGCAACGCTGGCAATGATGTCTCCACCTTTGCCGCGAACGTCGCGGGGAACGTCAGCTATCGTGACGCCAATGATTTCACCGTAGGCGTAGTCGCCGACGCACCGTCCGCAGTCAGTACCAGCGGCATCACCACGACGGCCGGAGGCACCGTGACCCTGGATAACGCCGGCGTGCTGACGATCGCGCAGAACATCAATGCCGACGGAGCCTTCGCGCAGATCAGCAGCGCTGGAACAGGCGCCGTTGTGATCACCAGTCCGCGCACGATCAGCACCACGAGTGATGCGGTGAGCTTCGCCGGCCCGGTAACCCTGAGCGGTGCCGGAACCACTACGACGATCGACACACGGGTTGGGGGTGGTACCGGCGGCGACATTACGTTCCAGAGCACGCTGGATGCGACGACGGCGGCGCCGGACGCCGAAGCGCTGACGCTGAACGCGGGCACGGGCGGGAACATCCTGTTCAGCGGTGCGGTGGGCGGCGGCACGCGCCTTGGCGCGATCGCGATCACCAACGCGAACAACGTGACCGAATCTGCCAG
>Ga0307377_10006635_pt1 | contig 12105 bp, 16 predicted proteins | sample TR3MG_FD_202535 | JGI IMG/M metagenome (GOLD analysis project Ga0307377, IMG submission 202535) | Soil microbial communities from Risofladan, Vaasa, Finland - TR-3 | ecosystem: Environmental > Terrestrial > Soil > Coastal area > Acid sulfate soil | place: Finland: Risofladan, Vaasa | collected...
CACATCGCAGGGCAATGTCGTCCTCGGCGTGATCGACGGGTTTTCACCAAAGGGGATTGAGACATCTGAAGACAGGATACACAGGAAAGAATTCCTGAGGAAAATAGGGTATAAATTATAATGTCCAACCTGCTTTACCCATGAATTTTATGTGTGCCGGCAGATACAGTATTTTCGCTCATTCTCGGTCGTATCGACCTCCGAGGTGAATTCTGTCTTCGACAGTATTCAAATCCGCTCAAATACAATATCTGCCGTCTCGTTAGTGAATAAAGGAATGTTGAATTAACAGGGGGAGACCATGATACCAGAGTTAAAATATGACGAAAAAGGCCTGATACCGGCCATTGTTCAGGATGCCGGGAGCGGGGACGTACTGATGATGGCGTATATGAACAGGCAGTCTCTTGAAATGACCCTCGAAACCGGTTTTACCCATTTCTGGTCGCGCTCAAGACAGAAATACTGGAAAAAGGGTGAGACATCCGGCCATGTGCAGGAGGTCAAGGGAATCTTCTTTGATTGCGATGCGGATACGCTGCTCGTGAAAGTTATCCAGCACGGGCCCGGTGCGTGCCATACCGGCAACAGGACATGTTTTTACCGGAATATCACTAAAGATGAATAATAACCGCGTTCTCATCACATTCCGGAAAGCGGTGACAACGCAGGCAATCGCCCCATATTTTCTGGGGAAGGGTTGCTTTGTCGGTATCGCAAAACCCTAATTTGTTAAAGAATTCCGGGTGATAGGTAAGTGCAAATATCCTTTTTATCCCGAGAGTTTTCGCCTCCTTGATACATTGCTTCACCAGATTTTTGCCGATGCCGTGCTTCTGAAAACGCTTCTCTACGGCGAGGGACCTTATCTCGGCAAGGTCTTCCCACATAATGTGGAGAGCACAGACACCGCAAACATTTCCGTCCGCTTCGCATATCAGGAAGTCCCTTAGGGTTTCGTAGAGTTCATTCAGCGACCTCGGGATCATCTGCTCACGTTTTGCGAAATCGTTGATAAGCCTATGGACCTGCTTAAGATCGGATATCTTTGCCTTTCTTATTTTCAAGGTATTTCATCCCTTCAAGAATTGCTTTTTTGTTGTTATCAATAAGGTTCTTTTTTTTGCCGTTCATTGAACTCTCCACAGCCTGAAGTACTGATTCTTTATGTATTATGCCTGTTTTTGCAATCCAGCCTCCGAGCATGACCATGTTGGCTGATTTCGTATCCCCAATCCTGCTCGATATATCTGTTGCGGGAATTCCCACGATTTCAATGTCGGTACGCGGAATAGGCTCTTTTATCAGTGAGGAATCGAAGAATAAGATGCCAGTCTGATTAAGCTGTGGCAGGAATTTGTTCAGAGATGCGTCACTCATAACGATCAGGATATCGGGACGCGTAACAACAGGAGATCCAATCAACGCATTCGAAAGAATCACCGTGCAATTGGCAGTTCCTCCTCGTACCTCTGCTCCGTAAGACGGGAAGCAGGTAACTTCCCTGCCTTCGATCATTCCGGCATGGGCAAGGGTTTTTCCGAAAAAAAGGATACCCTGGCCACCAAATCCCCCAATGATAATTTTGATTTCCAGTTATTCCGTCTCCATATATTTGTCTGTAAAGGTTCTTAGGGGAAATACCGGGATCATCTCTTTCTGAATCCATAAAAGCGCATCCTTTGGTAAGAGGTGCCAGTCCACGGGACAGGGAGAAAGTATCTCGACGATACTGAACCCTTTCCCCTCCATCTGGTACCTGAAGGATTTTTCGATTGCCTTTTTCGTAATGACGAGATTCTTGTGTGAATCTACGGACGTCCTGACGATATATGACGGACCTTCGAGTGTTGCAAGAAGTTCAGCGATGCGCAGGGGGTATCCGTCGACTTTGCTGTTTCTTCCTGAAGGTGTGGTTGTTGTTTTCTGACCGGGGAGCGTTGTCGGTGCCATCTGGCCGCCGGTCATCCCATAGGTTGCATTATTTACAAAAAAGACAGAGATATTTTCTCCCCTGTTTGCAGCATGGATTATCTCTGCTGTGCCGATTGCAGCGAGATCACCGTCACCCTGATACGAGAAGATTATCCTGTCAGGTAATGAACGTTTCAGCCCGGTAGCTGCCGCAGGAGGTCTGCCGTGCGGAACTTCGAGCATGTCGAAATTGAAGTAATCATAGGCAAAGACGGCACATCCGATCGGAGCAATACCAATAACCTTTTCCCGTATGCCCAACGTATCGATTGCCTCTGCAATGAGCCTGTGGATGAGACTGTGCCCGCAGCCGGGACAGTGCCGGAACGGTTCCTGCTTAAGACTTGCCGGTTTCTGGAAGACCTTCTTCACTTGTCTCCTTCATTGCTAACAGTGCTCCTTCGAGCAATCCATAATCGCTTATGATTAATTCGCGGAAACGGAACAATTCCATCACATTCATTGTAAATTGTAATCCCGGTATAATCAAGTCTGCCCGTTCGGGTTCAAGCCCCTGAATTTTTCTTCTTTCTTCTAAAGAGAGCCGCAAGAATTCTTTCTGCATCTTCATCAGCCTGGGGAAAGGGATGCGATGGAGGTGGATTTTTTCACGCGAGTAAGAAGCAAGCCCGAGGTCAACAGACGCAATGGTTGTGAATGTTCCTGCGGTCCCGATAAACAGGGTGGACCTGGTTATCAGGTGCCTGAGTTCCGTCTCGATGGGTTCCAACATGCGATGTATTTCGTGGGTTAATTGTTTGATATCGGTTTCTGAGACCGGATCAGTTCTTATGCATTTCCGGGCAAGTTTTATTACTCCTGCCGGGAGACTGCCCATAACGTAACGGTCTTCTCCCTGATAGACAATCCATTCCGTGCTTCCCCCCCCGATGTCCATGATAAAAAGAGTGTGCGGGGGTGCCTCCTTTGCACCTTCCCTTGGCAAGGTGGGCAGGAGCGGATGCACTGCTCTCAGTCCCGCCGGTGAAAAGGCATGAAGAATACCTTTGAGAATCAACTGAGCCTCTTTCTCTCCGGAAATCACCTCTATCCGTATGCCGGTTTCTTCCCATACCCTCTTTATAAACGTGTCTGCGTTTACTGCTTCGCGCAAAGCACTGGTCGCAACTGTCTTGACATGCCTGACTCCGTGTCGATTTATGACCGATGAGAATTCACGGAGTGCTTGCAGAGATAATGCTATATTTTCAGGCCGAAGGATTCGGGTTCGATCAACCATGCTGCCAAGACGGGTTATCTTTCTGTCGGAATAGACATCAATGATCCGGTTGCCGACGAAATTGGCGATCAGAAGCCGTAATGTATTTGACCCGACGTCTATCGAAGAGAGAAGAGGCATCCCGGGGATATTATAAATGAGCATGCAAGATAAAGATATCAGCCCCGTGCTCATGGAGAGCGGGTTGCTTTTATGCTGTTTTTTATGGTATAAAAAGCACATTCATAAAAGACGCGAGAAATATCAAACAAGGAGATATTGTGGATGAATATCTATGAGAGCATGATTATTCTGAACGCGGCCATATCCGACGAAGAAGCAGATGCCGCGGTTACGAGGATAAAGGACCTCATAACAGGCCAGGGTGGGGAAGTATTGAAAGTGGATGTTTGGGGGAGGAGAAAACTTTCATATGAGCTCAAGAAACAGAAAAAGGGGCTGTATGTGCTCCTTTTCTACAAGGCACCTTCCTCAACAATCAGGAAACTGGAAGAGTTTTTCAAAGTCTTTGATACGGTTGTGAAATACATAATTTTCAGGCTTGGACGCAAACAGGTGCAAAACCTCGAAAAGGCTGAGCTCGCGACTGAGACGCCGGCAGAGCAGAAAATTCAGGGGTAATGTATAACAAGATCATACTGATCGGGAACCTGACCAAGGATCCTGAATTGAGATATACGCCGCAGGGGACACCCGTGGCTTCCTTCAGACTCGCGGTAAACTACAAATATAAGCAGTCTGATGAGATGAAGCAGGAGACTATGTTTATTGACAATGTTATTTTCGGGAGACAGGCGGAATCATGCAGCAAATATCTCAATAAAGGGAGTTCGGTTCTTGTAGAGGGGAGACTCCAGGAAAGACGATGGGAAACGAATGGGCAGCAAAAGAGCAAATTTGAAGTCGTTGCCCAGTCTGTCAGATTTCTCTCACGAAAAGGAAGCGCACCGGACCCCTCGTTCGGCGGAGAAGGGGATATGATTCCACCCGAAGAAACAACTGATTTGGAGCCATTTTAATCTGCAGATCAGATAACGTTACAGGATGAAAGGAGCTACGTTGCAACCGAAGAGATTTCAGAGAAGAAAGTTTTGCAGGTTCTGTTCAGAAAAAATTGAGTACATCGACTACAAGAATATCAAGATCCTCAGAAGTTATCTGACCGAAAGAGGGAAGATTCTTCCCAGGCGGATGACCGGCACCTGCGCAAAGCATCAGCGGGAGCTATCAGAATCGATCAAGCGGGCAAGGAGCATCGCTCTGCTCGCCTTTGCAGAAAAATAGGATGAGGTTCCCAAAGACCTGGGTTCCTCTCCTTGCTAAAAGAATTATAGACAACATCCTGTCAAAAAACCTCGCCAAAACAACTATTCCAAGACAAAAGCTCCTTGCAGAGACAGAGGAAATCTTACTAAATGAGCTCACCCTTGAGGACAGACTGAATGACGAAGTGAGGGAAATATTGAAGACCCATACTGCTGAAATAGAGAAGGGCCAGCTTGACTACAGGAAGCTCTTCGACCTCACGAAACATAAACTGGTAAGGGAAAGAAACCTCGTCCTATGATGCTTTCCGAGGATAAAATTTCCCACCTCAGCCATGTTCTGCTGAAGGGACTCATGGAACGCAATCTTGTTTCCGCCACCGAGGAAGAAGGGAAGATACGGGCGGAGATCAAGAGAAACATCATATCGGAACTGAAAATAGGCGAAGAAATGGATTCCGCCGTAAGGAAAAAAATCCAATCATTTTCCAAAAAGGTTGTCGAAGGAAGTTCTGAGTGGGATATCCTTTATAGGAAGTTCTTCAGGGAAGAAGAAGTCAAAAGAGGCGGGGTTTCCGGATAAGCACTTAGTTCCCATTCTCCTTCCCCCGACCAATTCATTTCTGTTTACAGAATTTCATAGAAACAGATACTTATGCGTACGCGTGCAGTTGCCCATTCCATCATTACTTGACACACCCTTTCGTGAATTGGTAAATTATTAGCACTTAACCATTGAGAGTGCTAAACAGGCAAATGCTCAGCGAAAGAAGCAAAAGAGTCCTCTATGCGGTCGTGCAAAGTTATATCAACTCCCCGGATCCTGTCGGATCGAGGGTTGTGACAAAAAGGTATTCTTTTGGCCTTTCTCCGGCTACGATCAGGAATATCATGGCAGATCTCGAAGAGCTGGGATTTCTCACGCAACCCCATACCTCGGCGGGGAGGGTACCGACTGTCATGGGGTACCGGTTTTATGTAGATTCCCTCTTGACCGAAACCGGGCATCACGCCAACATGGAGATACTCCATGGGCTGTACCGCAAGCTTGAGTCGTTAAAAAATGATATCGATCTGCTGCTGAGCGAGACGACAAAGAATTTGTCAATTCTTTCCCATTACCTTGGAATTGCCCTGTCTCCCCTGCCTGACTTGACAACCTTAATACGGGTTAATCTTTTGAAATACAGAGCCGACAAAGTCGCTGCGGTACTCTTTACGGATGAGGGATTGATTAAGAACAAGGTCATTTCTCTCGAAGCTGATATCACACAAAAGGATCTCAACAGGATTGAGGCGTATTTGAACGCTGAATTTTCCGGACAGACCTTTGATGAGATCCGGCTTAAGGTTATTCGGGAGATGTCGAGAGAAAAAATGAGGTGCGATACCCTCATTTCCAAGGCAATGAAAATATGCAGGGAGGCAATAACCTCATTTCCGCGAAGTGAACTGTTCGTGGCTGGCCTCTCTGAGGTTATCGGATTACCTGATTTTGCCGATCTCAGGAAGATTCGGGAGTTGTCGAGAGCGATCGAAGACAAACATACGATTATCAAACTACTTGACAAGCTCACGGTATCTGAAGGCGTGCAGATCATCATCGGCTCGGAAAATACTACGGATGAGATGAGAGAATTAAGTATTGTCGCCTCATCGTGCAAGGAAGGCGACAAGCCGATCGGCGTGGTCGGAATAATTGGCCCAATGCGCATGAATTATGCAAGGGCAATGTATATCGTTGACAATACTGCTAAGTTCATCTCAAGGATGCTTGCAGGAAAGTAGGGTATTCTCATGGAGGATCAGGACATCAACGAAGATAATACCAGCCCCGAAAAGGAAGTACATGAAGTGACGGAAGGTACGAGTGCAGAGCAGGGTCCTGTTGATGAAAAAGAAAGGCTGGCAAAAGAGCTTCAGGAGATAAACGACAAATATTTCAGGCTCTATGCCGAGTTCGCAAATTACAAGAAACGGGTTTATAAAGACAAGGAAGAAATCCTGCGATACGGGAATGAGAATCTTCTCTCTGAACTGCTGCCCGTTATTGATCATCTTGAGATGGCTCTTCAGCATGCGTCGAATGATATCTCCTCAGGGCTGTTACAGGGCGTGGAAATTACCCTGAAAGAACTCAAGAGGACCCTTGAGAAGTTTGGACTGACCACAGTAGAAGCGATGGGTAAGCCCTTTGATCCGGTGGTGCATCACGCCATGTCGCAGGCTGAGCGTGACGATATTGACGAAATGACCGTTGTGGAGGAGTTCAGGAAAGGATACAGGTTAAAGGACAAGGTACTGAGACCTTCACTTGTTTCAGTGTCAAAAAAGCCTGTTTCGGCAAAAGAGTATGAAGAAGATATCTCAATAATTCAAATGAACAAAGAGGAGGAATTGTAATATGGGTAAGGCAGTTGGTATAGATCTTGGAACGACGAATTCTGTCGTGGCAGTGGTTCAGGCGGGAGATCCCGTGGTTATTTCCAACCAGGAGGGAACCAGGACAACGCCATCTGTGGTGGCCATTACTGACAAGGGAGAAAGGCTTGTTGGCCAGATTGCAAAACGGCAGTCCATAACAAATCCTGAAAATACTATCTTTTCCATTAAAAGGCTCATGGGCAGGAAATACAACACACCTGAGGTTGACCATGCGCGGAAAAGACTCCCCTATAAGATTGTTGAGGCTGCAAATGGAGATGCCCATGTTGAGAGCAGAGGAAAGCGCTATTCACCCCCCGAGATTTCCGCAATGATTCTGCAGAAACTCAAGCAGGCTGCCGAGGATTATCTTGGAGAACCGGTGACAGAAGCGGTCATTACGGTCCCTGCATATTTCGACGACAGTCAGAGACAGGCCACAAAGGACGCAGGAAGAATTGCCGGACTGAATGTCCTCAGGATCATTAATGAGCCGACAGCTGCTGCACTCGCGTACGGCATGGACAAGAAGAAAGAGGAGAAGATCGGTGTTTATGACCTCGGGGGCGGAACTTTTGATATATCCATCCTCGAAATTGGAGAAGGTGTCATCGAGGTAAAATCAACGAACGGGAACACGTATCTGGGCGGTGATGACTTTGACCTGAGGATCATGGATTGGCTGGTCGAGGAATTCAAAAAAGACCAGGGCATTGACCTCAGGAATGACCGGATGGCATTGCAGAGGTTAAAGGAGGCTTCAGAGAAGGCAAAGATTGAACTTTCGACCGCAACAGAGACCGAAATCAATCTTCCTTTCGTGACGGCTGATGCCACAGGCCCCAAGCATCTGCTCATGAAACTGTCGAGGTCAAAGCTCGAGCAACTTGTTGGCGACCTCATTGAAGGAACTACCGGCCCCTGTAAAAATGCTCTTGCTGATGCAAATCTCTCGTCAGCAAATATCGATGAGATACTTCTCGTTGGCGGCCAGACAAGGACGCCCAAGGTGCAGCAGATCGTTCAGAGTTTTTTCGGAAAAGAGCCGAACAAGACAGTGAATGCCGACGAAGTTGTGGCTGTTGGAGCTGCCATCCAGGCTGCTGTTCTCAAGGGAGATGTCAAGGAAGTGTTGCTGCTCGATGTCACTCCGCTGTCCCTTGGTATCGAGACACTCGGGGGGATCTTCACAAAGATCATAGAGAGAAATACAACGATTCCGACAAAGAAGAGTCAGATATTCTCGACTGCAACCGATAATCAGCCGGCTGTTTCGATTAAGGTTTGCCAGGGTGAACGAGAAATGGCTGCCGACAACAAGCTTCTCGGTAATTTTGAGCTTATCGGGATTCCGCCGGCACCGAGAGGTATCCCCCAGGTCGAGGTGACATTCGATATCGATGCAAACGGGATACTGCATGTCTCTGCGAAAGACCTTGGAACCGGGAAGGAGCAGTCTATCAGGATAACTGCATCGAGCGGGCTTAACGAGGAAGAGATCAAGAAAATGATGCGTGATGCAGATTCGCATTCAGAAGAGGATAAAAAGAAGAAGCAGCTTGTAGAAGCAAAAAATGAGGCTGATACCCTTATCTACACGGCTGAGAAATCTCTCAAAGATTACGGTGATAAACTGAGCGAAACTGAGAAGAAGGATATCGAAGAGGCACTGGAGAGATGCAGGAAGGCAAAAGACACAAGCAGTGAGGCATCAGAAATAAAGTCGGCAACGGAAGATCTCATGACGAAATCCCATAAACTGGCGGAGCACATCTACAAAACCGGTGATGCTCAGGCAGGTCCGGGAGCTGGACCTTCCGAAGCCGGTGCCACGGGAGCTAAAGGTACTGAAGAAGAAGTTGTGGAAGCTGAATTCGAGGATGTTGACAAGGACAAAAATAAGTAGACAGTAGACAGTAGATAGGGAACAGGGAACGGAATGGGACTGCATCGAAAAGTCGATGCAGTCCCACTTTATTTATGGTCAATCCATTATAATATAAAGTTGAATCGCATATGAATGACTACTACGAAACCCTCGGTGTCTCGCGCGATGCCTCTGAAGCCGATATCAAAAAGGCTTTCAGGCAGCTTGCTTTAAAATATCATCCTGACAGGAATCCTGACAATAAAGAGTCAGAAGAAACATTCAAGGGAATAAACGAGGCATATTCCTGTCTGATTGACGCTGAAAAAAGGACGAACTATGACCGGTTCGGTACTGCTGAGGGCGTCGGAGCAGGGCAAAGTCCGTTCGGCACGGGGTTTGGTGACATCTTCGATGATATTTTTGGAGATTTTTTCGGAACGTTTACAGGCCGGGGCAAACCGAGGCCGGCAAAGGGAAATGACCTCCGGTATGATCTTGAGTTAACGCTCATGGAGTCTGCCTTCGGTACCGAAAAGATGATAGAGATACCACGATGGGAGTTCTGCAGTGATTGCAACGGATATGGTTCTGCTCCGGGGAAGATGCCATCGGCATGCCCGAACTGTAGAGGTGCGGGCCAAATACGGATTCAGCAGGGATTTTTCAGTATAGCCAAAACATGCGACCGATGCGGCGGTGCCGGTAAAATCATTACCGACCCCTGCAAGGCGTGCAAAGGCCAGGGCAGGATACGGACATATAAGAGTATTTCCGTGAAGATACCAGGCGGCGTGGATACAGGCTCAAGACTCCGCATATCCGGTGAGGGAGAGATGGGTTTTCATGGTGGTCCCCGGGGAGATTTATATATTTATCTCAACATAGAGGAACATCCATTCTTCAAGAGAGACGGAAATGACCTCTATTGTGATGTTCCTGTTTCATTCCCCCAGGCAGCATTGGGTGCCGAGATCGAGGTTCCCTTGATTGACGGAACACATAAGCTCAAAATTCCATCGGGAACTCCGTCAAACAAAATCTTCCATATCAGAGGAAAGGGTATTCAAAAACTCGGGGGAAGTCATAGGGGCGACCATATCGTAAGAATTTATGTGGATGTCCCAAAGAGCCTTACGCAGCGGCAGAGAGAACTGCTTGAGGAATTTGCGCATGAAACGGGCGATGAAGTCAATAAGTCGTTTAAAGAAAAAATCAAGAACCTTTTCATCGGTGCGGAAAAATGAAAGAGACAGGGTCCAGGGATTCAAGGGTCCAAGGGTCCGAGTGTTTAAGAGTTGAATTATTTCTCAATATATTTATAATCTTTTCACTTGACCCCTTGAATCCTTGAACCCTTTTTAAAATGACGTGGTAAGAATATTCCTGCCATCAGCTCATGTGACAGATAACAGGCTGTCAATCACAGACGAAAAAGCACATTATCTCCTGTCCGTCCTCAGATGTCGCAAAGGTGAGCAATTGATTGTCTTTGATGGGAGCGGCAACTGTTTCAGGACGTCAATAATAAAAGCTCATAGAAGAGAAGTCATTGCAGAGATTATTGAACAGTTTTTCTGTGACCATGAATCTCATCTGCATATTATTCTTATACAGGGCATCCTCAAAGGTGAAAAAATGGATATGATTATACAGAAAACCACTGAACTCGGGGTGAATGAGATTGTTCCTGCGGTCACGGAGAGAAGCCAGTTAAGAGATACGAGAAGGGTTAAGAGGTGGAGAAAAACAGCTGAAGAGGCTTCAAGACAGTCAGGAAGAAGTGTGGTTCCCGTTGTCCATGAACCGGTTGAATTGAAGAAAGTTTTAACTTCCTATGCTTCCCAATCAACGCATCAAGGGTTCATATTTTACGAGGAAGAAGGTATGAAACTGTCAGAAGCAGTTAAGGTATTTCCAACAAAGGGAAGCAAGAATCCCTCGCCCCTTGTGGGAGAGGGTAAGGGAGAGGGGGAACTTTTGATTCTTATCGGTCCTGAGGGCGGCTTTTCACGTGAAGAAGTTACTTTCGCAAAGGAGAAAGGATTTCTTGTTACGTCTCTCGGAAAAAGGATTCTCAAGGCTGAGACAGCAGCTATCTCTGCAGTTACCCTTGTTCAGTATCTTTTTGGTGATATGGGCTAATCCTCTTTTTCCCGAATCGATGTGACTCTTTGCATAGGGATGACAACCCACCCCATTTCTGATTCAAGGTGCACCTCTTCCTCACCAACTTCGATGAGTCTGCCTGTATACATCGTCTCTGCAGTTTCAACAATCACCAACTTCCCGATGAGATCAATCACTGTCGCCTCCGGTCAGGATAATGAGTACTTCCTATATTAGCACGAAGATGTAGGATAATGGCTTTTCCCAAATTGAGTGTTCTCATGGTGCAGCGGGTTCAAGTTATAAACTTGAACCCGCCCTTTTCAATCAGTAGTGATTCTTAAATATCGTAATACAGGAAGAACTCGTATGGATGAGGTCTGAGCCTTAGTGCATCAACCTCATGTGATCTCTTATAACTTAGCCACATGTGAATGACATCCTCGGTAAAAACATCTCCCTTTTTGAGAAATTCGTGATCTTTTTCAAGGGCGTCGAGGGCGTCCTCAAGAGAACCGGGAAGACTCGGGACGTTTGCAAGCTCCTCCGGGCCGAGATCATAGATGTCCTTATCAAGAGGCTCACCCGGGTCGATCTTATTCTCTATACCATCAAGGCCTGCCATGAGCATAGCTGAGAAAGCGAGGTATGGATTACATGAAGGATCGGGGAACCGTACCTCAACCCTCTTTGCCTTCGGGCTCGGAGAATACATCGGTATGCGTATTGCTGCCGACCTGTTCCTGCTGGAATAGGCAAGATTGATCGGAGCCTCATAGCCGGGCACAAGTCTCTTATAGGAGTTTGTTGTCGGGGCAACGATTGCGGCGAGTGCAGCAGCATGCTTCAGGATACCGCCGATGTAATAAAGCGCAAGATCAGAAAGCCCCGCATAACCATTGCCGACAAAGAGAGGCTTGCCGCCTTTCCAGAGGCTCTGATGGGTATGCATTCCTGAACCGTTGTCGCCAAAGAGCGGTTTCGGCATCAATGTTACTGTCTTGCCGTGTCTTGCTGCAACATTTTTAATGATGTATTTGTACATCACCAGTTTGTCAGCCATATTCACAATCGGTGAAAATCTCATGTCTATCTCTGCCTGACCGCCGGTAGCAACTTCGTGATGCTGTGCCTCGACTACTATGCCGGCCTTCTCGAGTTCAAGCACCATCTCAGTGCGGATGTCCTGCTGCTTGTCCATTGGCGGGACAGGGAAATAGCCTTCC
>Ga0307377_10006636_pt1 | contig 12103 bp, 13 predicted proteins | sample TR3MG_FD_202535 | JGI IMG/M metagenome (GOLD analysis project Ga0307377, IMG submission 202535) | Soil microbial communities from Risofladan, Vaasa, Finland - TR-3 | ecosystem: Environmental > Terrestrial > Soil > Coastal area > Acid sulfate soil | place: Finland: Risofladan, Vaasa | collected...
CCATTACTGGATTAGAAATTGGCACGACTAATGTACTGGCATCACTTATGTATTTAATATAACCTTGTGCTTCACTATAAACTTGCTGAATACAGTATTCTAATACTATTTTATTTAGTTGAGTTATTTGTTGTGTAATATTATTTGGTTGATTAGCAGAGTTTTGTAGAAATACACTTCTCATAACAATTTTGAGAGAATCACAATCCTGTGCTCCAATAACATACTGACCATTTGATCTATGGTATACACCAGCTCTTATACCATTTTGAATAATTTTAATATTTTGTTCTGAAAAGAAAGCATTTGATAAAGAATCAGAAGTCCATAAACCTTCAGTTGCGTTCCTAAATGTTACACACTGGTTTGCTGGTATTTTGTCATACATTTGAAATAATGTTGAAGTATTTGGGCTTTTAATGTCCACGCGTCCATTATTTACTTTATTCATTTATATAAAATAGGTAAATAGAAAAAAATATATTTATTTAATTTATAATATATATGGAAGGATTTCAAAAAATAGTTCTTTATTCTGCTATTATCATATTAATTATTGCTTTAGTAATTATTGGTATTGCTTTATCATATGCTAAGGATGACCAAGTATGGCCTCCAATGGTTCCAAATTGTCCCGATTATTGGACAGCCGAGGGTACTGAAAAAAATGCTACATGTATAAATCTTAAAGATTTAGGAACATGTCAAGCAACTGGTGAAAATAAGCACTTAACAATGAATTTTAATAGTGCTCCATTTGTTGGTACTGATCAAGCGTGTGCTAAATATACATGGGCTAAAAATTGTGGTGTTAGTTGGGATGGCATCACTTATGGTGTTAATAATCCATGTCAGAGTAATTAATTAACTAATACATTTATCATATTAAATTATATTAAAATGTTATAAATATAATTTATTATATATTTATAAGAACTAATGGATACAATTAGTAAAAGATTACCACCTGAATTAATGCGATATATAAAAGAATATATTCCAAAAAAGGTCTTCGTATTTACAAATAGAGAGAACTATAATTTATATCATCCTCTTATAAAACCATCTATTAAAGATTATGAAAGTTATATAAGAGCTATGATTAGACAAGATAATGAATTTGTATTTAACAAAATTATTAAAGAAAATTGTAGTAAATGGTACGAAATTGTACAATATAAATATAAAAATATGGTTTTTAAAAATTATTTATATTTTGTTATGAATTTTTGTATTGAAAATGAATCTAATAATTGTAGAAAAAATATTTCAGATTTTTTAAAAGAACATGGATTAGGTAAAAATCTACATAAAAAGAATATCGTTAAATATATAAAATGGAAGAATTAAATGTTAATAAAATTCTCAGCAGAGAAGATAAGGTTTCAAATATTAAAGACATTCTTCAACAATTTGAATTAAATAAAAACAATATTCTTTTTAAAAAAGGTATTTATGTTTATGGTGATCCTGGAACAGGAAAAACCACATTTGTAACAAATATATTAAAAGAATTGGATTATGATATTATTAAATATGATGCAGGAGATATAAGAAATACTTCTGTTATTGAAGATATTACAAAACATAATATGTCTGATAAAAATATTATGAGTTTATTTAATAAAAAGGTTAGAAAAATCGCTATTATTATGGATGAAATTGATGGAATGAATAATGGTGATAAAGGTGGAATAAACACATTAATAAAACTTATTAGACCCAAAAAGACAAAGAAACAAAAACTAGAAGAAGTTACTATGAACCCTATTATATGTATTGGAAATTATAGAGTTGATAAAAAAATCAAAGAACTTATGAAGGTGTGTAATACAGTTGAATTAAAAACACCTACTAATACTGAAATTAAAAATATAACTAATTTACTACTTCCAAATATTGATAATAATATTAAAGAGAAAATTAACACATTTGTTCAAGGAGATTTAAGAAAACTCGCAAGTATTTTTAATTTATATAAAAATAAACCTGATGTATTTACAGCTGATATTATTGAAAATATTTTACAAATTAAATCTTATAGCGATGATACTAAAAAAATTACCAACAAATTAATTAATAATTATTATACAATTAAAGATCATAATAGCGTAATGAACGAAACAGACCGAACTAGTGTTGGACTATTGTGGCACGAAAATATTATCGATGTAATTGATAAATTTGATAAAAAACAATCTATACCTTTTTACATCAACCAATTAGAAAACATTTGTTTTGCTGATTATATCGATAGAATAACATTTCAAAAACAAATTTGGCAGTTCAATGAAATGAGTTCTCTCATTAAAACATTTAAAAATAATAAAATGTATCATGAATATTTTCAAAAGAAACAACAATATAACCCAACTGAAGTAAGGTTCACAAAGGTTTTAACTAAATATTCAACTGAATATAATAATTCACTTTTTATACAGAAGTTGTGTCAAAAACTTGGAATGGATAAAAAAGACTTATTTGGATTTTTTATTGACCTCAAAAATAATAGCGATGATAATGAAATTGTGAATTTACTTGAAAATTATGAAATTGGTAAGTTAGACATAAATCGAATTTATAGATATATTGAAAAATATATCAAGGAAAATGCCACCGGAACTGCTGACAAGGAAGTTGAAGAAGATGAAGAAGATGATGTTGGTGGAGAATGTTAAATCATTATAAAGTTAAAGTCATTCATTAAACCACTAACAGTTAAATTTATCGGTTTAATAGTATTATCCTGTAATAAATCTAATTTTGTATTAATGGATATTTTATCATTTTCAAGTATATCTAATAATTTTTTCTTCTCATTATTTTTATGTATATTATATATTTCGGCTTCGTTGTTCGTCTCATTTATTGGAAACCGTTCGTCATTTCCTGTATAAACACTTCTATGCTTAGTATTTGAAAAGGTTGAAAATAAATAAGAATTATTTATCGTATCTTTTTTATAATAGAGTATAAAACATACCAGTAAAAACATCATAATTAACTATATTATGATATTTTTATATTTCTAAATATTATTTTTAGTTAACAATAATTGATAATGCGTTACTCTTTTTCATTTCCCTAGCCTTACTTCTAGCGGCACGTTTTGATTCCCACATTTGAAGAGTATCTTCACTAACTTCATTATTTAGATGAGAAATATAATGTCTGGGAGATAAATAAAATAATGTACTAGAACTATTTTTACTTTTACATTCGCCGGTTGCTAAAATTGCCTTAAAATATAAATCTTCATCAGCACTCCCAACTAGGTGTGAATAATAAGCACCAGTTTCAGCATCTCTAATTTGTGTATCAGTTCCACAAGATGTATAAATAGTAATTGGTGTACGTACTAGTTGCCCATTTTTATTAGGACAGTTTCTATAAATTAAATTATACCCCTTATCCATAGATCGCGTTTCTTTAATTATGTTACCATATTCTTTGCGTTCATTATAAGAAGATTCAATTTTGCCACTAAATTCGTTATATTCCATTTTATACAATAATACTATTAATATTGAAATATCTTTAAGTATATTTAAATAAATATTTTATGATATTGTAGGTCCTTTACTTGAATGTTGAGTATTTTTATCTTTCATTCTTTCTTGTATCATTTGATTAACAAGTTGTTTAATTTTATCTTCCAAATATTTAACTTTATCTTTTAATTGATCATTTTCATTAGATAATTGTTGGATAATAAAACTTTGTTCATTAAGTTTATTTTGAAGAGTTTGAGGATTATTTATCATATTTAATTTATTCATTGTGTCTTGATATTGTAGCTGTTTTTCCATATGTTCTTTCATCATTTTTTCTCTACTTTCTTTAATTTCAGCTATTTGTTTTGTAACATCTGGTTTTTTATCTGGTTTTCCAGGATCATATGCATCTAACAATGAATTTATATCCTCCATAAAAAATTTTAATATTTCTGATTCTTTAACAAAATCTGCTGGTGTCATTGTTGTATCGTGTATGTTTGGATTTGGACCTTGAGTCAATAATTCCTTTTTATCAAATGAATTATGAGTATGTGAAAATACTAAAATTGATTTTTTTGAGTCTAATTGTACAAAAGGGATTGTGTAATCTTTCAAAAATTTTTTCTCCTCAGCAACACATGAAGTTTCATCAAATTTTGTTTTACTTAGTAATGAACGTCTAAAAGCAAAGGTAGCCGCAGTTGCGTGATTTGGACCATATGGACCAAATTGAACCATTTTATTTATATGTTTAAAGTAAATAAACATTGCGCTAGAACCAGCACATAATGCTTTAGGATTTTTTCTTAACATATCAACCGCATGACTAATTCTTTCAGGAGGATAATAATCATCATCATCCATATAAACAATAATATCTCCTGTAGCCTTTTGATTTAATAAATTTCTTTTTTTACCCAAAGTCATTTTTTCATCATATTTAAAATATTTAACTTGAGGAATATGAGTAACTAATTCTTCAATTTTGTCTGTTCCGTCATCTATAATAATCCATTCAATTTTGTCTTTTGGATATGTTTGATGTTCAAAACATTTAATCATAACAGGTACAAATGGTCTGCGATTAAATGTTGGAGTACAAATACTCACAGTAGGTAATTTGGTTAGTTTTTCTTTTCTCATTTTAATTTATAATTATAAATTTGTATTTAAGTATTAATTACGTGATAATTTTTTACCAATTTCCTTTATTTCCTTAGTTATACTACCATCATTTTGACCACCAAACATTAAATTATATAACAGTCCGTGTTTTTGCTTAGTTGGTTCTTTAAAACTACATGTTTTTTTCGCTTGTTTATCACTTACTAGAGGCGATAAATTATTTTTATTTATTTGATTAAATAACCCTATTGAAATTATTCCAAAATATATTAAACACAAAACTAATATTGAAAATAAACCAGGAATAGTTCCTAATTTACTAAATGCGCTAACAATAACAAAAAAACTAAATATTCCCATAATCGTTGACTTATAATATTTAAATACATCCCTAATTATTGGTAAAGCTGATATAATTTTATCTCCCATTTCTGCTTTATAAGTAACACATGAGAAAATACACCATGCCATTGAAAATGCTGCGAAAATTGAAATAACTGGTAGTGCTATTGAACAGAAAAATAATATAATAAATAATATTACTAACCATACAGCACACCAATAATTAAATGGTGAAACAAATGTTACTTCTTCCCATTTAGGGTTTCCTGTTCCAGAGTCATTGGTATTTGTTTTAAAGAACCAACCCATTTGCGCAAACCATAAATATATTAAATAAAAGTGATCGATAATGTAAATTATTGTTGTCATAAAAGCAACTATTACTGGACCAAATATAACTAAAATAATTTCAGGCAATCCATTTAACATATCTAAACCTTTATTAAGTGCTGAATAATTAAATTGTGTAACCGTTTCTATCATTGAAATTAAATAATTTGCTAAAAAATTAGATCTCGGGTCATTTTTATATTCTCGAAACATGTCTAGAATATAATTTTTTGAATTGTATTCGTTGTAAGGAAAACTTAGTTTCATTGATAATGGACTCTCTCCTCCTGTTGCAAAAATATTTGTTTTAATAGGTTGTATATTTGGCGCTGAATCTGTATAAGGGGTACAGTGAACATCAGTTGGTAAAATATTTGACTGTGCTAATTTACAAGCATACAATATTAATCCACTTTCTGTATAATAAACTATTATACATACAAATATAATTACTACTAAAAGGATAAAACCGCCAATACTTGAAAAAAAGTCACCTTTATTTGATGAAGTTGATTCTTTTTTTTTTTCATCCATAGCTGAGGTATCGCTTGATTCTGACATACTTATATTTAAATGATATAAAATATTTGTATTTTCCTCTATTTACTAAAATGCCTAAGTCAGTTAATAAATGTAATACTAATTATTTTAATATTAATTTATATTATATGGAACTCTCTCAAAATCAATATAATATGCTATTTTTGGTAATAATAAGCTTCATATTATTTGTAATATTATTTAAGTGGATCGATTATTTAACAAATGAAAATTATATAGTTGAATGTTTTACAAATGGAGTCACTCAAGAAAAGTATGATGCTTCAACCGAAGGTAGCTTTGCTTCAACCGAAGGTAGCTTTGCTTCAACCGAAGGTAGCTTTGCTTCGACAACTCATACAGTGGATTTACCTTTAACAACATCTTATAGTTGTAAAAATTTTTGCGGCCCGCCTGCCAGATGTTCTATAACTGGTCAGCAATGTTTTGCTGATATTGATTGTCCAGGATGTCAACCATATTCGCCTCCCCTTCCAAAAGCAAAAGGGTTCGTTCCTGGAGACAATGATGCTGGTAAATTAACAGTGGGTGTAACTCCTCAATATTCTCCTTTAACAAGTGGTTATGGAACCAAAGAACTACAAATTACATCCAATATGTATTCTAAACCTGCTCAAGCAAATTTTGGGGTTGATGTATGGTCACAAGAATTTGATGAAGATAAGAAACTATTTGACCAAAGATATAAACCATCTGGGCTTCAATATATGCCGGACTATCCTAAAAGATACAGCTTAACAGGTGAATTTATAGAAGATGGTCCATATGCTTCAAACGCACCTATTCCAACAAACTAATTTAATAACTTTTGTCTATCGTAACTTCCTTTGCGATTTTTTTAATGATTTTGTCTTCTTTTTCCAAATCATTATCTCCCGAACCTCCCAAAGATTCAACAACAAGTTTATTATATTGATCTGAAAATTTAGAATGATATTTTCCACAATCAGGATGCTCTTCTTTAAATTTAGGAAGTAATCTTTGATTTTTATTTGCTACACGTTTAATTGCTTTACGCAGTTTTAGTTTTTGTTCATTCTCCTTCTCCCATTTATCTTCATCTTTAATGTACATTACTTCTCTTTTTGAGTCACTACAATGAACTGGACGCTTGTGTACATCCATTTCATTAAGATTTTTAATAATAATATTAGAAATTCCTTCTACATAACCTAACCTACCAACATTTTCTAAATCTGATAATTGAAGTTTGAGAGAATCTACAAAATCCATAATATTCATGGCATCCTTACATGTTTCATTTAAAAACACATTAAGATTGAATGTTTTATTATTTGAATTATTATTACTATTTGTTATTGTTGTATTCCCTATTCCATTTTTACTAATTTCGACAATTTTATTTGTAAGCTCTTGGTTATGTTTATGAGCTTCATTATTTTGACTAATAAGTTCTTGATTTTGTTTAACAACTTCTAAGACTAAATTAGTTAAAACTTTAAATTCTGACTCTTCTTTTTGTACATTTTCATGTCTATTACATTTTTGTTTATGTTTCCATAAACCACTATACGTAATAAATTTTTTTGAACATTCACAAATATGTTCAGGGATATTTTTGTGTTCCATTTGTTCCAAATCATTTCCATTTTGATATTTTTGATGTTTTGGTGTGAGTATATGTTTATCGTAGTCTTTTTTGTTGCTAGTATGATAGTCACAAAAATCACAATAAAAATTTTTGGGGATTTTTGGGGATTTTTTTATTTCCATTTTCATATAATATGGAAATATAAAAAATCCCTAAATCCTTTTTTATAAAAACAATAAAAAAATTATGGTAACACTTTTATAATTATTTTTTTGGTGATCAGATGCTAATTTTCAATTATGGTCTCACAATTGTATTTTTGACATAAAATATTCTAGGTTTTGAAAAATGGACATTAAAAATGTCCAAAATTGAAAACTCAAAAAAACTTTACTCGAAAAATTTCATTCATCGATACTACATATGAAGGAAACTTTTGAGGCGACTTTTTTCCAAATTTCAAGATTTTCCCTTCATCATGTAGTACATCGTCTTTAAGTATGTAATTTTATTTATTGTTTTTAATTTTTTTAAGTTTATCCTCATTTTCTAATAAATTATAATGATACAGAAAAATAATATATTATCAGTATAAGAATGATAAATAATATATTATATAAAACGGAAACTAAATATTCGGCTATATATTGGAAGACGGAATATACATCAGAATATTGTCCACTACAAGATCGTAAAAAGATGGCTTTAATATATAAAACAAACAATACGATAAAACAATTACGGATTCCATTTTCAAAATAAAACACAATCTTGGAAATAAGTAAAAAAGAAAGGTGATAGATAAGTATTAAATTATAAAATTGCGAAGGATGTATCATCAATATGATTATTATTATTAGAGGAATGTTTTATTTTGATAGAATTCTGGCGACTGTTATAACAAGAGTGTGATAAATAAGTGACACCGGTAAAACTAATCAAAGAAATCGCGACTTTCATTTTATACAGAAAGGTGCGGTTTTAAATCTTCAAGGGTGTAAATGAAAAAAGGTGTAAATAAATTATGTAGCATATAAAAGACCAGCATTGCCGCCAATAAATACTACCATGTTTACTCTCTCTTCCATCAAATACATATTATAATTGTAATCGTAAATTCTCCATGTTGGCTTATTTATACCAATTATATCACCTGTAGTTGGGTCACAAATAGTTAACGATTGCGCGTACGGGTCTATTGGTGGAACATTTGTTGTAAATTCAAATTGAATATTTGTAAATCTACTCATATTCATAGCACCAGAAGGTTGAATTGTAAAAGGATTTGTATCTAAACAAAAATTATAACAATACAATCCTGGTGGAGCAAATCCAGCTGTTCTGACATATTTCTCTACATAATTATATACATTAACGGGTAAAATATTCTCTCTATATTGTCCATCCATTAATATTCCAAGAGCAATCAAAATATTTTTAATATTTTGCGGATTATACGCTCCAGTAGTGTAAAGACCACTTAATGTTCCATCTGGATTCAAACCAGGTCCTAGTGTCAGTGGGGGTGGGGGACCTGATTGGTCTGGATTTGGGTAGTTACCAGCAGTTGAAGCAGGTGTTACATCTTGAGGCATGTATTCGTAAGGCCAATTTGTGTAGTTAGACCATTGATTACGTAAATTAGCATCACTCCGTTGAAAGTAAAACATCCAACTGATAACCATACCTATTGAATCCAAATTAATCCTGTTCGCTCCAGTTACATTATAATATGGTTTTTCATAAACTTGTTTGAAAATATACTTTTGTTCATTTTTAGCAAATATTTCAGATTCATCATTCGAGAGAAAACAATAAGTACAATTTAGATTAATATCGGGATTCCAATTTGTCCTAGTATCGACGTATGATATGAGGTCTAATGTTTCATCCGGAGGTGTTTGAAGAAATCTATAAAACTGCATATAAAATTGATTAAAATTTGGAGCAACTACGGGAAAATTATTCGTATAATCCATTACATCACGAATAGTAAACCACTCATTAATAGGTCTAAATGATACGCTAATTTGTAATTCATTGTATTGAAGTGCGACCAAAGGGAATGCTTGTGTTGAAACTAAATTAAACCATGCTCCTAGAGGAATCATTAAATTTCTGCCCTCTATAGAAGGCTGAGCGCCTGCTGGGTTAGGTGTTGTTTGATTTGGTGGTGGCATACCAGCAAAAAAAGCGTTTGGATACGCATTAACACGTGAACCCGCATTTGCTGGGTCAACTAATTCAGGAACATTCCCTATCATTTCATTAAATAGTGCTATTTTTAAAGCACTAAAGTCTCTTTTAACAGAAGCTAAAAGATATTGTCCTGAATATTCTTGTAATTTTTGATTACCACAAGTAATAGTAATACGACTAATTATTTGAGCACCAATGTCCTTTATCCATTGAAATTCATATGGAGCCCAATCGGTATAAATAGTTGTGCCATCTGGTTGTACGACAGCTTGAGGAGGCAAAATAGGACTCCAAATAGTTGGTAAATTGATTGAAATATAACAATCCATAAGAAGATCAGCATACCTTTTTACCTTAAAATTAAATGTAGATTCAGTTGTTAAGCTTAATGAAGGAGTACCATCAAAATCTAAACGAAATTTTTGTAAACCATAATTTGTATATTTTTTATACGCGGCTTTCCAGAATGTACGAGAAGGATTACCGTTTAAAATTATATTTTGTTGACCTGTTGCTACAAGTTGCATCAAACCGCCTGCCATATTATGTATATAATAGTATTATTTTTTAATTCATAATTTCATCATAATATAATAAATTTTAAATTGCTTCTAAAATTAAAAATAATATAATATATTAGATTAATGTCAAGCCAACCTACAGATTATTTGTCAAAATTGAAATCTTTAGACGAAGATTTCCAATCATATATGATAATGGCACTTATTTTTATTATTTTGATTATATTTATTGGTTACATGATTTACTTAAGTAGATTAGACAATAGCGAATGTGATTATATGAATAATTTATATTCTAGTGTTAATGGCAATATAAGGCCAATTTCAGCCAATGATCCTGACTGTAAATTCAATTTATTCGATTATTATATTAAAACAGCTTATAATGCTTGCTCAGGCGGAAGTTATAAAAATAATTTTGTAAATTTATGTAATTTAAAAGCAGTTCTAAAGGAAGGTGTTAGATGTTTAGACTTCGAAATTTACTCAGTTAATAATCAACCAGTTGTTGCTACAAGTACATCGGATAATTATTATGTTAAGGAAACATTCAATTCTGTAAATTTTGGAAGTGTAATGGATACAGTTAATAATTATGCGTTTGCTGGAAGCACATGCCCTAATTCTACTGACCCACTTATAATTCATTTAAGAATTAAAAGTAACAACCAAGATATGTATACAAAATTAGCTGATATTTTCAAATCATATGACAATATAATGCTTGGAAAAGAGTATAGTTTTGAAAATTCAGGTAAAAATTTAGGAAATATGCCTTTATTAAATTTCAAAAACAAAGTTATTTTAATTGTTGACAAAATTAATAACGCATTTTTAGAAAATAATGAATTTCTTGAATATGTAAACTTAACTAGTAACTCTGTATTTGTAAGAGCTTATGATTATTATGGTGTAAAAAATAATCCAGATGCTCAAGAATTAACTGAATTTAATAAAAAAGGTATGACAATTGTATTTCCTGATAGTGGTATAAGTCCTGCTAATCCAAGCGCTACTTTATGTAGAGCATATGGTTGTCAAATGGTTGCTATGCGTTATCAGTTAGTTGATAATTTGTTAATTGAAAATGCTTTATTTTTTGATAGAGCAGGTTATGCTTTTTCATTGAAACCAGAAGACCTAAGATATATACCTGTTACGATTCCAACCCCAACACCACAAAATCCTGCTTACTCATATTCTACACGTGAAGCAAGTAGCGATTCTTATAGTTTTAAATATTAAATAATTTTTCTCATATTTTTGTAATCATCATGTAAAAGTAGTTTAAATTTATTAAACGATATTTGTAATAAAATTTTGTCTATAAGTTTTAAATTATTCTGTATTTCTGAAATAATATCAATAAATGTCATCGCAGGCGACCAATTATCATAACAAGTAATCGTATTACAACATAAACAACTTTTATTAGTTAAGGATTTTAAAGTATTTATTTTTTCACGAGTAGTAATTTTTAACAAACTTGTATAATCTTTACCATTTATAATGACCTTAGGAGGTTTAAATGGGTATTCGTTTGGTAAAACAAGTGAGAATATGTTAAATTGCGGAGTTATATTATTATCTATTATTGTTAATACAAGTGAATCTAAATCATTAGTAAACGATAAATTACCAAATTCAAATTTATCTATAAATAGTTTTAATTCAGCAGAAATTCTTTTTCTTCTGGTAATAGGAGTTATATTATTAAGTGCTAATAAACTAGCGGAATCAAGAAGTTCGGTCATTATATAATTTAATAAGTAAACAATATTTATTAAATTAATTTTCAATTTTATTTAATAATTAATTCTAGTTAATATATAAGAAAGTATGAAATCGAAAAATGTTTGTAAAGATTTAACATTTGATGATTGTGAATTATCAATATTAAGAATGGCAGTTGATAAAGCCGAAGAAAAAATAGCAAAACGTGTTGTAAATTCAGAAGACATCAAAAATATTATTAA
>Ga0307377_10006637_pt1 | contig 12101 bp, 14 predicted proteins | sample TR3MG_FD_202535 | JGI IMG/M metagenome (GOLD analysis project Ga0307377, IMG submission 202535) | Soil microbial communities from Risofladan, Vaasa, Finland - TR-3 | ecosystem: Environmental > Terrestrial > Soil > Coastal area > Acid sulfate soil | place: Finland: Risofladan, Vaasa | collected...
AAAAATTTTGAAGGTATTGTTGATGGAGGTAGTGTTTTTACATGTAATGTAAATAACAAGCCCATAGAAGAATTAATGGCACAATTATCTTCTTCAAAAGTAAACATGTTTCAATTAAAAATAGAATAATGTAAGATTAGTCCAATAATAACTCCTCTAAGATTGCCTTTCTCATAGGTATTCCATAATATGCTTGTTTGAAATAAATCGATTTAGGAGAACCATCGATTTCAGGTGAAATTTCTATAATCCTTGGTAAAGGATGCATAATTTTGAAATCGTTTTTTGTATCCTCCAAGTCCCATTTCGTGAATACATAGAAATCTTTAACTCTTTCATATTCTTCGATATCAGCAAACCTTTCTTTCTGAATTCTCGTGACATAGAGAACATCTAAAATACTTAATATATCTCTATATTTTTCTATTTCTTTATATTTTACTTCTCGTTGTTGTAAGAAGTCCTTGTCTCTTTTACGCAACATCAAGTCTTTAGGGCTAATAAAATAGATATTTGCGTCGTAATTTGAAAGCATTATGGACAATGAATGTACCGTCCTTCCATATTTCAGATCCCCCATTATTCCGATATTTAAATCGTCTAAATTATGGCCCTCTTCAGTAATTGTTAATAAATCTAACAGTGCTTGAGTTGGATGTTCGCCACTTCCCGAACCTGCATTTATGACAGGTATTTTTGCGAATTTTGCTGCCAACCTGGCAGCTCCCTCTAAATTATGTCTCATTACGATACCGTCGCTGTAGTTTTCTACAGTACGAATTGTGTCAGCAATCGTTTCTCCTTTTTTTATAGATGAAACATCACTAGAATGAAACCCTATAACACTTCCACCTAAGCGATACATCGCAGATTCAAAACTCAAACGGGTTCGAGTGGATGGTTCAAAAAATAGAGTAGCTAAAATCTTACCCTTTAGGATCTCTGAGTTCTTTTTGTTCTGTATCATCCCCTTAGCTTTTTTTAAGATATAATCTATATCCTCTCGCGAAAAGTCTTTAGCGGATATGATACCTTCTCTAAATTTCTCTTTAAAAGACATAATTCTAAATGAAAGTTTTAATAAAATTATGTAAATACCATTTAAATTATTTTTTATTAAATTTTGCTATTCCAATTAAGAATAAAGAAGAACTAATAAAATTTAAAATTTATAAATAACTTATTAATTTAAACTCTAAATTGAAGTTGTTTGAAAAATGAAATATCCTCGCACAATAAATCGTTATTGCCCAAAATGCAGATCTCATACTCAGCACAGTGTTTCACTTTATAAGAAAGGAAAAGAACGAATGCTCAATCACGGAAGAAGAAGATTAGAAAGAAAAAAAAGGGGTTACGGGTCTTTTCCAAAGGAAATCTTTCACAAGAACGCCAAAGTAAATAAACGATCATTACCCATATTAGAATGCTCAGAGTGTAATAAAAAACAGTATGCTAAATCATATAGAGTTAAAAAATTCGAACTTCAAGAAGTTTAAAGGTGTATTATTATACCAAAAAAAAAAAAAAATATCGAATTAATCCCCCAACCCCAAAGTAGGTTTTTAAGAGTTAAATGCTTAAATTGTGGAAACCAGCAGATAATTTTCGGTTGTTCCGCTACGGATGTAGAATGTTTAGTCTGTGGAAAGACTCTGCTTCAATCTACTGGAGGTAAAGCGCGAATTTTAACCAAAATTTTAGAAGTTCTTTCTTAAAAAATAGCTACGCGCTAAATTTCTAGGGATATTTCAGATCGTGAAACCACTCTTTCACGAAAATTAGTTTATACCTAAAAAATATGACCTTATTAGTGTCTTTACTAAAAACTTTTTATATATAACTCTATGATATATTCTTAAAGAAAATCCAAATTTTTAGTGAAATAAAATGAGTCTTAACCCCAAACAAGAAAAGAAACAAGAAAAACTTAAAAAAAACAAGAGAAATTAAAGAAAAAGCAAGAAGCAAAACTAGAAAAGACAAAGCTTAGGCAGGGATTGGAGGCAATGCGTAAACTTAGAATAAAGGAAATATCAAGAGAGACACAATAAAATAAAAAAAATGATTATAAACCCTTTACATGCTTTAAGGGGCGAGGTGGAGTACGATAAAGAGTATAATCCGGATATCCAATCGTAAATGCTCCAAATTGTTTAGCTCTAATACGAGCTAGTTTCATTATTTTTGGATTTAATTCGATACCTACTTGAGTCCAACCGTTCCAACAAGTACCTAAACCTAGCGAATGGGCTCCTAATCGACCATAAGTGATTATATTAGCAATATTTTGAATTCCTATTGTTGTAGATAACTGAGAATAAACAATAATTAGATGTGGTGCATCAAAGTAGACAGGAGTTTCAAATTCTTTAGCAAGGTTTGCCAGTCTTTCACCATATAACCATCCCCATGCCTTATCATTAGTTAAAGTTTCTTGAATTGCGTCTGATAACTCTTTCAATTGTTCTTTGTCAGAGATAACTGCAAACGATTCCGATCTTATATTCCGACCCGTTGGAGCACATTGCATCGCATTAAAAACTTTTTGTAATGCCTCGTTTGGAACTTTCTGTTTTTTATATCGTCTAATCGAACGGTGTGCTTGAAAGAATTTATATATCTCTTCAAAAGCAATTATCTCTTCAGGATTATTTATCCCTTCAAATTCAATAGACTCTCCCATTTCTTCAAAAAGAACAGCATCTTCAGGACATCTTGCAATACAATGACCACATCGGATGCACATTGAATGGGGATCTTCATAATTAACTTTGTCTCCTTCTTCATCTTTAAATAATCGTCGAGGGCAAGTTGCTATACAATTACCACAACTACTACATTTGTCATAATCAATACCAATTATAGGCATTTTTATTCACTCCAAAAAAATAGTTTTAAGATCATTTTTTTTTCTGTATTTTTTCTCATTTAGATTTCACCATATTTGTCATATACTTAAATTGGTTTAAATTTTAATAGATCTTAATTATTTTTAAATATATAACAGTAGATTATATCAAATTTCAAAATTAATCAAATAAATTTACAGTTAATTTAAAAAAAAATTATTTTTAATATTCTCTCCAAGTATGTTTACAGTCTACACACCTAAAAAAAGAAGTACTTGGTTCGTCAGCACTCCGAGTTTGTTCTTGCCAAGCTTCAGCCTCTTTGTTGGTGCATTTAGGACAATATTTTTTTACGATCGGGTGAACGGAAATTTTATCTTCTTGAGAAACTATGATTAAATTATTGTCTAAAGCCTCTTTTTTCAATCTAGCTTCTTTTTTAATTTTTTGTGCATTTAGGGATATTTCCTTTTGAAAACCGCATTTACAGACTAATGTTTTGTTTCCGTTAATAATTTGTCTCCGTAAAAGATTTGAGCATTCTGGACAAAATTCAACCATTTTTAAAACTTTAGAATATAGTATTTTTCCTTAAAAGTGAAAAATAAGCGTATCTAATAAATTTTTTCGTTATATTTAATATACTTTTCAACATTTCAAGAAATAACATAATCTACTAAATCAGATTAAGTTAAGGGATTAAAATTATAATAAGTTTAAGATACTAAGTTTGTTTTTGCCTCTAAACTAACTTCAGCTCTTTTTTAATCTCGTACAACTTCAAGTAATAATCAAAGTTCAGATTTTTTTTATCCTGTATAATTTCTGCTTCTATCTCCTTTTCGCCTTCCATATTGATGTTTAATTCGCCAATAACATTGATTAAATCATCTTTTAAAAAAGTAAAATCAACTTTTCTAATGTCAATTTTTATATCATCAGATTGATCTTTGAGAATTATATAGTCATTATCAACGATGTCCTTGATGAAACCGGTTATTTGGACACGACTGTCGGAACTTTTTATTTCTTGAATAATTCTCTGGACTGCGGGTTCACGAGACATAATTATAAGCATTTTTTTATTTATATAGTTTAAAAAATTTAAGGTGACTATAAATAATTAATTCAAAAATTGCAAATAGGTTTTATTAAACCTATAATACTGAATTTTATAAATATTGCCAATAACACTATATTAATATAAATTAGTAATCAATTAAAGTGCTGATAAATAATGAGCTTTACACTTAAGCTGGATAATAGTAGGATATTAAAGGGTATAGTCGAAACTCTTTCAAGTATCATCGATGAGACAGAATTCAAAGTATCTCCTAAAGAATTTGTCATTACTGCAATGGACCCTAGTCGAATTTGTTTGTTAAAATTGTCGATTAAAAAAGAGAATTTTGACGATTACAAGTGTAGTAAAGAATCAAAGATCGGTTTAAACTTGGACGATTTGGATAAAATACTCAAAAGAAGTGCCACGAACGATAATATTGAAATTGACTTTAAAGAAACGGAGCAAAAAATCAAAATCACAATGCAAAGAGAAGGAAACACTCGTAAACGGACATTTAGTTTGGCTTTGATCGATCTGGACAGAGAAGAAATTCCAATGGATAATCTATTAAAAATTGAATATCCTTCAAATTGGGTGATCGATACTGACTTTCTAGTAGAGGCAATTAAGGACGCGGAAATATATTCTGAAATCCTGAACATGAAGGCAGTTGCTAACGAAGGATTAGTCTTTAGTTCTACGGGACAAATTGGAGAGATGGAATACGACTTAAGCGTTGATGATCTAATAGAGAGCGATATTAAGGAAACAAGTACAGGTGCATATAGTCTAACGTTTCTAAAGGCAATTTTAAAAATCGCTTCAATCACCGAAAAGTTGGAGATTTCATTAAAGACGGATCACCCACTTAAAATGATATTCAACCTTTTAGAGGGCGGCGAATTAAACTACTTTTTAGCTCCTCGGGTTGAAGAAGCTGAATTTGACAACGACGACGATATGGATGAATTCTAAGATTTTTCATCCAATTTTTTCATAACTATAATAAACCAGTTAACTCATAGCGGTTAAATCGAAAAAACTCCAATATCAATTATATGTACTTATTTTCAATTTAAAATGAAGGGTAAGAGAAGCTTTGAGTATACCAAATGATTTAATCAACCGTTATCCTTGGCTTCCTTCTTTAAAACTTTATTATTCTGATATTGCTGATAAACTACCTTCTGAATTTATTACTGATATTTTTTCAAAAAGCGATAGTAAGCAAATCTCCGAACGTGTTTTTACAATCTTTAAATCTGCCTTCAATAATTTGGAAGATATCCCAAAAATGAAGGAGGATAATTTAACTGTCTATGTCTACATTTTACTTAATATTTTAGTTTATGCCCTAAATAATAAGTTGATAACAAATAGAATCGCTAATTTGTATTCTAAGAATGCTTATAGCAAGATGGAAAAAGATAACAGCGAATCGGATCTTTACTATATATGTCTAGATTTGGAATTGAGAGTTAATTTTTATGATCCTCCAATTAAATTTGGGAATAAAATGTTAAAAGATAATCGTGAAAAACAAGTAACAAACTTTGCTATTTACTATATTGATTATCTTAAACTTGCTTCAAATTTAAGGGACGAATATAGAAAATTAGCCCATAATCCATTACAAAATGGTTATGTATATATTCAGAATAGAAATTTAATGCGTTTGATACAAGAGTATGTTAGAAATAAAATCATTATTGAAGAAACGGAAGATAAAGCGTCGTTAAAATCATTTCTTGAAGAAGTACTTAAAAATCAAGAATTTAAAGAGCTATATGAAAAAATCAATAGTATTTGGACAAAGAGAAAAGAAGATTTTGATTTTACATTTAAAATCGATATTACTGGGAAAACAGATATTCTGAAGCTTTATCCTCCGTGCGTCATAGAAATCTTAAAAAAAGCTGAAGAAGGACAAAATTTAGTGCATCATGAAAGACTTTTTATAGTTTGGTTTTTACTCGCTTTAGATTATCCCGTTGAAAAGGTTGTAGATGTTTTCTCCACTTTACCAGATTTTGATCGAGAAAAAACTAATTATCAAGTAGAATATGCAAAGAAAAAAAAATACACTCCATATCAGTGTTCTACTTTACAATCTATCGGTCTTTGTATGAAAGAGAAATATAAAGATAAACTGTGTCAAGAAGGATATGGTTCAAAAGAACTAACTGAGAGAAAAAAATTAAAACATCCTTTAAATTATATCAGGATAAAGCAATACAGAGATGAGAAAGAAGAAGTATACCTTAAAAATAAGGCAAAAAGAGAATTGGAGGAATCTCAGAAGCAAAATGATTGAATACACATATCTAAAAAGGTTATTCCAAGCATATTACCAAGAGAAACAGTTTGATTTTTCTAAAGTAAGTTCGTTCAACTTACGGGAATTTGGCTTAATCCCTTGGGAAAAAAAAGTTTTTATGAAGAGACATATGAGTTTTGATAACCTGGATAATCTAAGAAGTTATTTGATAAAGGATGCTCCAAGGCACTTATATTCCAGCGGTTCACTTTATCTAAAACCTGATGCACAAGACATGAATAGTAAAGAGTACCAGGGGTGTGATTTCATTATTGATATTGATGTTGATCACTTCTACACTCCATGTAAAGATCAACACGATCTGTGGATTTGTAAAGAATGTGGTGATGAGGGAACCGGTATGCCCCAAACATGCCCAAAATGTAAGGGTTCAAAGTTTACTAAAATCAGCTGGGTATGTGATCAATGCTTAAATGTTGCTAAAAACGAGATCACTAAGTTAGTATTTAATTTTCTTATCCCCGATTTTGGAATTGACGAAAAACATTTGAAAATTGCGTTTTCGGGTCACAGAGGATATCACCTTAAAATTGAAAGTGAAGACCTTAGAAAGCTCAGTAGTGAGGAAAGAAGAGAAATTGTAGATTACATCACTGGAGAAAATATAAATTTTGAAATTTTAGGATTAAATGAAAGATTTAACATAATCTATGGATTGCTAGAGGAAAACATTGGTTGGTCGCAAAAAATAATGAATAAAATTGAAAAATTATTAAATAAGCCTACAAAACAAATCGAAGCTTTACTTCTAGACAAAAATCACTTTGGTTTTAATTCTAATGTAGTTACAAGTTTTTTAAAATATAAAGATGATTTCTTAGAGCTAATTACTAAAGGAGAAAGAAATGTTTGGGCTATTGAAGGTTTTGGTTTAACTAATTGGAAGAAACTCCTAAGAGGAATTGTTAATCAAGTTGGAGTTGAATTAGACGAGCCAGTTTCAATAGACATACATCGACTCATACGATATCCTGGATCGTTGCATGGAAAAACAGGATTTAAAGTTCAAGAAATTGAATTAAACGAACTTAACGGTTTTAATCCTTTAGATGAATCTAATGAGAAATTAGATCCCATCGTGTTTAAAAGTAAAAAAAAATTGACCCAAAAATTAGAAATAGTGGAAAATAAATTACCAATCACTAAAATCAAGGGGGAATCGTTTGGTCCCTACATCAAAGGTGAAATAATAGAAGTTCCTCACCACTTCGCAGTTTTTTTATTGTGTAAAGAAGTTGCTAAAACGATTTAGGATAACATAAAATTCTGCCCTATCCTTCATTATTATAACATATTTCAATTGTTTGAGACTTATGGATTTAAAAAAGGATTACGATAAACTTTATCAACATTGGCTTAAAGAATTTGAGCAACCCAAGTTGACTCAATTAACCCAAGAAATATTTGATAATTATAAAAAATTTTTTAATTATATAACTCAATATCAGATAGAGGAAAAACCCAAAGTTGAATTGTCATTATTTAACTCATACAAGAAGGGTTTTACTTATTTATTTAACGATTTCTTAAAAATTCGGGAAGTAAAAATACTTAATTATGCTTTATCTCTTAACGACATTGATCTAAATGATGTAATAGAGGCAGAGAAATTATTCTTTCAAAATTTAGTTAGCGCGATTAAAGGATATAAAAAACTTAAAAAGCTCGCGCTCTACGATGATCAGAAACCAATTGAGTTAGAAGAGATTTTACAGGACGAAGAAAAACCCGCTAACATTCCCCCTTTAGAGGAATCCACCGAAGATCATTCAATTGAAACAACTAATAACGCTCAACTCGAAAAAGCAGAAAAAGATCAACCTAACCAAGAGGACAAATACAATTACACGCTTATTCGTTTCAACGAACCTTCTCCGCCTTTAGTAGGGATTGACCTTATTAATTATGGACCCTTTCAGGTAAATGATATCGCTAATATGCCCTATAAGAACGCGAAAATCCTCGTTTACGAAAAAATAGCAGAAAAGATCGAACTGTCTTAATTATCTTTCAACTTTTTTTTAAACTCCTCTTTAAAGTATACGATTCGATATTTAGAATATTTATCGATAGGAGAGTATTTTGGAGGAAATGGGTTAACTAAAGTACCTCCGCAGTGTTTACACACAGATTTTGCATTTATCAATCCATATTCTCCACATTTACTACATTTTTGAAGGTATTTCGTCATCGCTCTAGCTATAAAAAAATTATTAAGTTTTACTTCCTAATAAATTCATATAAACCATCAGTTTTTTGAGTGGAAGATTCAAGAACTTCAAGGGCATCTGAAAGAATACTTTCTGCATCGAGATAATCTTTAGAAACAATTTCTAATCTGTAATAAGGCGCACCCAAATATAATAAACTTAATTTTCGAGTTTCTTTTGGCTTATCGATTACCTTCGCAACTTTATTCAATGTTTCTTTTATTATATTAATTCCATCTCCGGTTCTATTGATTATTTTTATTTTACCGCTTATTCTTACTGTAGAAATCTCAACGTTTTCTTTTACTATTTTCAAAAAAGCATCTTTAATATGATCTGGAACATCTTTAAGTTCATTTAAAATATCCTCCCCCTCTTCTTTAAGTATTTCAATAGCTTCTTGATAAAAATCAAATTGTTCTTTTATAGGCCAACCTATTAACTCATAAGCTTGATCTAAGGTTAGATCAATTCCTTCCGTTTCAGTTAAAAACTGCAGGAGAACCTCAAATTTATTTCCATATTTATGTTCTTTTGTTATCAAATCTTTTTGGGCAGAATTTACGCGTCTTAAAGAGAGGTCAATCTGTCCTTTATCAGGAACAACCTTCACAACTCTCAATACTAGTCTTTGACCAATTCTCACTATGCTTCTAATATTTTTAACCCATCTACTTGAAATTTCACTTATATGAATCATTCCTCTAGCAACATCTTCTGATGGGAGACCATCATAATCTGGTATGTCCACATAAATATATTGGTTTTGGATATCGACAACGCGCCCCATAATAAACGCACCTTCATTAGGAAACGGCTCTCTATTCTTTACCATGATATCTATAAACTTTTTATTTTTTTTAATATCTCTTTGTAATTTAACGAACTATAACTTTTTACTTTTATTATACAAATATTAGAAAAAGGTTTTTTTTTACTGTTCTCTATCAAATTTAAAGTATAGAACCAAATATAAAGTGATCTAAAAATACCAAACTGGATCATACACAGTAAATGGGCAAAAAAGATGGGAATTGACAAATTTATCGTTGATTTTGTAAATAGAAACATCGATTATGGAACTTCTTGGGCATATAAAGAGAGCGAAAATGATTTTTCCGCAGAGGAATACGAAAGTGCTATAGCAAAGCAGTTGAATTTTTTTCATCAGAAAGATTTAGAAGAAAAATACGACCACAATTCATATGTTAAAGCATATTACTTGCATCACTTATTAGATTACTTTAAAGAAACTCGAATAAATATATATGAGATAAATACCGTTTTCGATCAATTTTTAAAAGAAAAAATTGAAACTGAAACCATAAATAATGAAGGTAAGAAAGTTAATTTCTCAAAAGAAATTCATCAAATTTTCGACTTTCTAAGAAAAATAAAGAAGAATTATACTCAGATCTTAAAGGGGGATATTTTACTAATTAGAATATTGGAAAAGCTAAATCAACTCTTACTCAACAAATTTATCTAATACTTCCGTTCAAACTAATGCTAGAAATTATAGTAAAAAATATATATTTGATATCATTAAATGTAGTTATCATTTAATCTAAAATTATATTTTATAATTTCATATTAAATTATCTAACCTAATAATAAGTAGAGGAAATTGATTTAAAATGCCAACTGATAAAAAACATTTAAACCTGGTAATAATAGGTCATATAGATCACGGCAAATCCACCATGATGGGCGCAATGCTCGTCAAAACTGGAGCTGTATCAGACAGAGAAGCACGAGAGCTTGAGAAGTTAGCAAAAGAATACGATAGAGAATCTTGGTCATATGCTTATGTCTTCGATCGACTAAAAGAAGAGCGACAACGTGGTATTACTATTGATTTAGCATTCCGAAAATTCGAAACTAACTCAAAATATTTCACCATTATTGACGCTCCGGGTCATGCTGACTTCGTAAAGAACATGATCACTGGTGCCTCTCAAGCTGACGCCGCAATTTTAGTCGTTTCTGGAAAGAAAGGCGAAATGGAAGTCGGTATTGCAGCAAATGGTCAAACTCGAGAACACGCTTATTTAGCCCAAACTTTAGGTGTTAAGCAATTAGTCGTTGCAGTCAATAAAGCAGATAACTATGAATACAGCGAAGAGCGCTATAATGAAGTAAAAGAAGCAGTCTCTGATCTCCTAAAAAATATAGGGTTTCCAGTCAAAAAAATTCCATTTGTACCTGTAAGTGGTCTTAAAGCAGAGAATTTAACGGAAAAAAGTGCTAACCTTCCATGGTACAACGGTCCAACCTTAATTGAAGCGATTGATGCATTTGAACTCCCTCCAAAACCTACTGGCAAACCACTACGCGTTCCAATTCAAGACGCATATAATATTAAAGGTACTGGAGTTGTCCCTGTTGGAAGAGTTGAAACAGGTGTATTGAAGAAGAATGATAAAATTGTTATAATGCCAACTGGCTTTAAAGGCGAAATAAGAAGCATCGAAATGCACCACGAAGAACAACCAACTGCCGAACCTGGTGATAACATCGGTTTTAGCATCAGAGGAATTACTATGGCGGATGTTAGTCGTGGCGATGTCATGGGCCATCCGACCAATGTTCCAACTGTAGTTACTCCAAAGGGGAACTGGACTGGACAAATAATTGTTATATGGCATCCAACAGCTATTGCTCAAGGATACACTCCTGTAGTTCACGCTCATACAGCTCAAGTCGCTGCCAAATTTATCGAGTTAAGCAAAAAGTTAGATCAGAAGACTGGTGCCGTAATCGAGGACAATCCGAAATTTCTCAAGAAGAATGATGCAGCAATCATCAAACTACAGCCAATTAAAAAGCTTTGTATTGAAAAATACGAAGATTTTCCAGAACTCGGCAGATTTGCGGTGCGCGACATGGGTAGAACGGCTGCTGTGGGGATTGTTAAGGACCTTGACCCAGGAGTATAAAGAGATAATCTTTCTTTGATTTTTTTAATTAATATTTAATTTTAATTTATTTTTATTTGCTATTTTCTGCTAATCTAATTTCTTTTAGTTTTATAATTTCATATTATGTGAATATTATTTTCATTTTTGTAAGATAACTTGCCTTTTCTAATTATCATAAATCGTGGTTAGAAAGGGTTAATTTTGTTAACAACTAAGAAAAAAATATGTTTGATAGGTGAAGGAGGTGTAGGTAAATCCTCGTTACTGTCTTTATTACACGGACGTGATGTCCCTCGTGAAAGAATTCCTACAGTAGGTTTAGAAGTGGAAGATTCTCTATTGAACGGTCAAAATTGTTCAGTTTGGGATTTGGGAGGTCAGAATAGGTTTAAGTTTATGTGGCAGGATTTTCTCAGGGGAGCCGGTTTAGCAGTGATCGTATGTGATTCTACTAAAAAAAATATAAAGCAGACAAAGGAAATCTATGATAGGTTTGAACGTAGTTTAGGAACTAAAATCATAGCAATCGCAAATAAGCAGGATCTACCTGGTGCTTTAAGTGCTAAAGAAATCCAGAAAAAGTTAGGCGGTCTTAAAACATATGGAATGTCAGCTATTAGGCCTGAGTTACAACAAAGGATGAGAGAAATATTAGAATATGAGATTAATACCAAATAAAACTCTTTTATTAATGTATTTATAACGCTTTTCCTA
>Ga0307377_10006640_pt1 | contig 12094 bp, 8 predicted proteins | sample TR3MG_FD_202535 | JGI IMG/M metagenome (GOLD analysis project Ga0307377, IMG submission 202535) | Soil microbial communities from Risofladan, Vaasa, Finland - TR-3 | ecosystem: Environmental > Terrestrial > Soil > Coastal area > Acid sulfate soil | place: Finland: Risofladan, Vaasa | collected...
CAAGGCTCCAGCGCAGAGGACGGCTACCGCATTTTCACAGATTTTGAATTGCAGGGCCAAAGAAGCTGAACCAGCGCGCCGGCTGAATTGTGGGCGGTTTCAAGCGGGGTTCATGGGTGGTAAAAGTGGCAGACGGTGACATTGGCCGCGTGGTCAACGGAGACCGCCCAAAGGTGTTCGGAATGTTGCGGGCTAAAGATACCGCCCGTGGCAATGCGCGCTCCTCGCAATCTTCTCCTTGCCTTGCATTGGTTTCGCCGTTCATCGCCGCGTCCCCGATCCAGTCTGGTTATTGGGCTGGCAAGAGGCCCGGGCGTATTTTAGGAAAGCAGTTGTACTTCAAAAACCCAATGCATCCATTAGCAAAGTTCCAGGAAGTAACCGCATGACGACTGAACTAACCCAGCCCCAACCTGAAGTGGGGCCCGCGTCTGACAATGGTCAGGCGCCCTCGCAAGGGCATCGCCGCCGCCGCCGCCGCCGCAAAGGCAAGTCCAGCCAGCAGAGTGCACCCCAGGCACCGCAGGCCCAAACACAACCCTCGCCGGTGCAACAGCAGGCTCCGCCGCCTCAACCGAGGCCGGCACAGCAGAACCAGGGACAGTCGCGCAAGAAGAAGAAATTCTTCCAGAAGAGTTCGGTGCCACAGGCACAGCCCGGCAACAGCATCTCCGGGCCTCCGCCGGGCAAGCGCAAGGGCAAGCAGCGCGGCCCGCGCGAGTTTGTGGGTCCCATGGACCACAGCTACCGCGCCGTCAATGGCAACATAGCCGACGGTCCGCCCTCCACAATCTCCCTCGGCAGCAACCACGGCAGCTTCTATTCAGACCCCTATGCGCTTCCGCCGGCTCCGGTTCGCGAAGACGCTACTGCGCGCATCTTCTGCTTTATCGAGGATCTCTTCTTCCAAGCCAAGATTCAGGAGACGTCGCGCAAGCTCGGCATCAAGGTTGAGTTCGTGAAGGGCGACAAGGACTCCGTGGCGCGCCTTCTCGACCTGCCTGAAGGCGAGAAGCCCACCCTGCTGGTCTTCGACCTGAATAACCTGAACGCCAAGCCCATGACCCTGATCCCCAAGTTCAAGGCCAAGCTCAAGAAAGCTACCTCGATCGTCGGCTTCCTCAATCATCTCCAGGGCGACCTGAAGCTGAAAGCCGTTGAAGCCGGGTGCGACACGGTCATGCCGCGTTCCGCCTTCTCGCAGAGCCTTCCCAATCTGCTGCGCCGCTACGGCGTTGAAGAGGAAGAAGAGTACGCGCAGCAGCCGATGATGTAGGCTAGTCTGCAGGCAAAATCAAGAAGGGCGTCCGCCGCAACGGACGCCCTTTGTTTTTCAGGTTGAATGCGCGGCGTCAAAAGTCTATCCTGGCGGCCACGTCATCGCCCGACCGCCCAGCAGGTGAAGATGCAGATGGTCCACCGTCTGACCGCCGTCTTCGCCCGTATTTACAACGATACGGTATCCGTCCGTGAGTCCCTTTTTCCGCGCAATATCTGCAGCCGCCCACAGCAGGTGGCCCAGCAGCGCCCGTTTGTCCTGGCCAGCCTCGTCCAGGGAACCGATGTGCTCCCGCGGCACAATCAGCACATGCACCGGCGCCTTTGGATTTACGTCGGCAAACGCATAGCCAAGATCGTCCTGATAAATCGGCGTCGACGGGATCGTTCCTTCAATAATCTTGCAGAATAAGCAGCTCATAGCGAAACCAGTGTACACGCGGTCTTTTGGCGAGTGAAACCCGCAGTGCGCGAAATCTCTGCAAAACACGGGCATTCCAATTTCACTTCGGGAACTTCTTCCCGATTCGGCGCTCTCTTTCACGCGTCCCCAGAGGTCCACTTTCGGATTACAATGGCGTCATGTCCGCGGTCGCATCTCCGTTCCGCATCGCGCACACCGTCTGCTCCCACGACTGCCCTGACTCGTGCGCGGTTCTGGTTACAGTCGACAGACAGGGCCGCGCAATTAAAGTTGAGGGCGATGCCTCGCAACCCATCACTCAGGGCTTTCTCTGCGGCAAGGTCGCTAAGTACCTCGACCGCGTCTACGCGCCCGACCGCATCCTCTATCCCCTGCGCCGCAAACCCGGCGTGGCAAAGAAGCCGCTCGTCAAGGGCCGCGAGCACGAAGCCTTCGAGCGTGTGAGCTGGGACGAAGCACTCACCGGAATCGCCGCACGCCTCCAGCAGATCAGCGACGAACATGGTCCTGAGTCGATCCTTCCCTATAGCTATGCCGGGACCATTGGAGTGCTCGGCTACGGGTCCATGGACCGCCGTTTCTTTCATCGGCTGGGCGCAAGCCGCCTGGATCGGACGATATGTTCAGAGGCCGGCGGCGTGGCCTGGAACACCGTCTACGGCAAGAAACTCGGCACCCCAGCCGAAGACTTCCGGCTCGCCAAGCTCGTTCTCGCCTGGGGCGCAAACATTCATGGCAACAACGTTCATCTCTGGCCCATGATTGAGCAGGCTCGACGTAATGGCGCGCGGCTCATCGTCATCGATCCCTATCGCACGCGTACCGCCGCGCTTGCCGACTGGCACATCGCCATCCGACCTGGCACCGACGCCGCGCTTGCTCTCGGCATGATGCACGTCATCCTCAACGAGGGCCTTGAAGACAGTGCCTACATCGAAGCCATGACGCACGGCTTCAAGCAGCTCGCTGAGCGCGCTCGTGAATACACTCCCGAGCGTGTGGCCGCATGGACGGGCATGACGGCTGCCGAAGTTGAGCAGCTTGCCCGCGAATATGCGACAACCTGCCCTGCCGCCCTGCGCCTGAACTACGGCGTGCAGCGCGCCGAGTTTGGCGGCGCGACCGTGCGCACCATCGCCATGCTGCCCGCCCTCACCGGCGCCTGGAAACATCGCGGCGGCGGTGCAGTCCTTTCCACCTCTGGCGCCTTCTCCTGGAACGAGCAGGCTGTTCGCCGTCCCGACCTGCAGCAAGCCTCGCCCCTCGGCCGCGAAGCCCGCCTAGTCAATATGTCCGCCCTGGGCCAGGCTCTCACCGAACTGGGAGCGAAGCCCGAAGACGGCCCGCCTGTCCACGCCCTTTTTGTCTACAACTCCAACCCCGGCGCGGTGGCTCCCAACCAGAACGCTGTCCGCCGCGGCATGGCGCGTCCGGATCTTTTTACCGTAGTCCACGAGCTATTCTTTACCGACACCACCGACTACGCCGACTACATCCTTCCCGCTACAACATTTCTGGAGCACACGGACATTCAGGGCGCGTACGGTCACTACTTTGTGCAGCTCTCGCAGCAGGCCATTGAGCCGCCCGGCGAGGCGCGTTCCAACGTCTGGCTCTTCGGCCAGCTCGCCCAGCGCATGGGCTTCGCTGAGCCCTGCTTCCGCGACACGCCAGAGGAGATTATCCGTCAGGCGCTTGGTGTTGGCGCTGACGGCCACTCCACCAACCCCGGCATGGAGCACATCACCGTCGCTGCCCTCGAAGAGCAGGGGCACATCCCGCTCAGCTTCCACCGCGAGCCGGAGACTCACCCTTTCCTGCCCTTTACTGCGGGTCCGCTCCCCACGCCGTCCGGCAAAGTCGAGTTTTACTCTGAGTCCCTCGCCGCTGCCGGCCTGGACCCGCTGCCGGGTTTCACCCCGCCAACAGAATCCCGCTGGGGCGCCGACGCGAAGCGTTATCCGCTGGAGCTGCTGGCACGCAAGGCCGACAACTACATGAACTCGACTTTTGCCAACCTCGACGGCCACCGCAAAATGGAGTCCCGCACCAACCAGCGCCTCGAAATCCACCCGACAGATGCTGCCGCCCGCAAGCTGTCTGAGGGAGATGAGGTTCGCATCTTCAACGATCGCGGGTCCATCCAGCTCACCGCCTTGCTCAACCCGAGCCTGCCCGTCGGCGTAGTCGCCGCGCGCCTGGATTGGGCCAAACTACATTCCGACGGCGCCAACGTGAACGCCCTCACCAGCGAGCGCCTCACCGACATTGGCGCTGGAGCCACCTTCTACTCCACCCTCGTCGAAGTTGCCAAAGTCGCCGACGAGCCCAAAACCGCCGAACCGACAAAAATCTGAACCCCCTGCTGCCAAACGGAAGCCAAACGCAGTAAGCTAAATGCCATGAACTGGATAGACCTTCTCATCGCTGTCGCAATTCTAGCTGCGATTGTCTTGTACCGTCGCAGCGGCCTTATCTCCATCAAGGACGCTGAGGCACACGTAAAAGCTGGCGCCATGGTCATCGACGTTCGCACCGCCGGCGAATTTGTGGCCGGTCATCTGCCCATGGCGGTCAATCTTCCAGTCAGCGAAATCGAGACCAGCTTCTCCCGTCGCGTCACGGACAAGAGCCAGGTGCTGCTGCTCTACTGCCAGACCGGCGCGCGCAGCGGATCGGCAAGAAGCAAGCTGATCGCCCTCGGCTGCCCTAATGTCTACAACATGGGCTCTTACAACCGCGCCGAGCGCATCGTCTCCGGCAAATAACAGGAGTTGTGCGCAGTCGCAGCCCCTGCGCCGCGCAGTTCATTGCGATGCGTGCCCAGCGACAGGCGCTGGCGTCACTTCGACATAATCCAACGCGGCCGCATCCTTGCCATCCGGTACGCCTTCCACCCGCAACATATCCCCCGGCTTCAGGTGCACACCGCGCGCCGTGTACCGCGTGGAGTTGTCCCCATTGGGCCGCCGCGAAGGCAGCAGCGCATCTGCCGTCCATGCGGCCATTTGATTGCCATTCACCGAAAGCGCAAACTTCGCCGCTCCCCCTTGCAGGTCGAAGTATTGGACCGCAATATTGAACCGTCCCGCCGCGCCTTTCCAGGTCCACTCCGCCGAGCAGCCCTTCGCGTCGGCACACGAAACCGCTTTGCCGCGCGAGGCATCCTCCCACGGCCGTACGTCAATCACCGCGTAGCCGTCGAGCTTAGCGTCTTCCGCCTCCAGCCGCCCCGGATAATGTCCCGCGCGCCCCTTGTCATCGGGAATTCCGCTCTGCTTCAGGAAGTACTGCACAATCGCATCGCGCCATACAATCGCGTGCCCAGCCTGATACTGAAGCCGCGCCGCCACATCGCTGAACAGCGCAGGATCGACGTGCCCCTTCAGCGTTGCCCACTCCTTGCCGAGTTCCGCCGCCTCTTGCGCGCCTTTGTAGTGGCTGTCGTAGACATACTGGATCACCGTGTCCCCTGAGTGCAGCTTGTAGGTGTACGGCACGTGATGGAAGAAGAGCAGCAGGTAATCAGGCGTCGTCTTGAGCGACTCATAAATCCGCGCCACCTCCGGCGGATACTGCCCCACGAAGCCCGTCCCGGTAGCGACCGTCCGGTCCATGCCGATGCCCTTGCTGTCGTCAAAGTGCCACTGGCCCCAGCCGTTGCGTTCGCTCGATTCAATGTTGGGCCCGTAGTGGCTGCCCGTAATGTCGGTCAGCGTCTGCGTGCCCAGAAAGCCCGTGTAATCCACATACGCCGGCCAGGACTGCATCAGCATCTTCTCGACCGTCGCCACCACCAGCGGATCGTTGCCCAGCGTCTGCTTGATCCATTCGCGCGCAATCTCCTCCGGCGTCAGATTGGGATTCCACGCCAGCCGACCGAACGCATAGAGATTCGCCATCGCCAAGGGCGACCCTAGCCAGTCCTGTCCCAGACAGGCCACGCCCACCATGCCGCCTAGAGGCCGATCGAAGCTTTTGCCCTCGAGAATGTTTTTCACGGGCGTTGACTTGCCACTCGCGCGCAGGTCAAAATCCAGCACCTGCTTCCACATCGGCGCAATGTAGACCAGATGCCGCTGCTGGCCCAGATACTCCTGTGTGATCTGTAGCTCCATCGCCTGATTGGTTTCGCGCAGCCCCGCAAACAGCGGCGATACCGGCTCCTGCGCCTGGAAATCGATCGGACCTTCCTTGGTCTGAACGATCACGTTGGGCAGAAATTTCCCGTCCAGCGGATGAAAAATGTCGTACGCCGCGCGCGCCCTGTCTGCCTTCGGGTCGCGCCAGTTCAAATGGTTGTTGTAGACAAACGCGCGATAGAGCACGACTCCGCCATGCGGAGCCAGTGCGGCCGCAAGCAGGTTTGCCGCATCGGCGGGGCTGCGCCCGTAGCTTGACGGGCCCACTTCGCCCTCGGAATCTGCCTTCACCGTGAAGCCAGCAAAGTCGGGAATCAGCTTGTAGATCTCATCCGCCTTCGCCGCCCACCAGGCCTTCACTCCGCGGTCGAGCGGGTCCGCGGTTTTTAATCCGCCCAGCTTCTCTGGACTCACCAGAGCCACGCTCAATGCAACCCGCACGCCCCACGGCCGCATGGCGTCGGCGATTCTCGCAATCTGCTTCAGATGGTCGGCGTCCAGCAGTTCCGGGGCTGCATTCACATTGTTAATGTCGCAGCCGTTGATGCCCACCGAGGCCAGTAGCCGCGCATACTCGCCGACCTGCGTCAGGTCCGCGCGCACATTGCCACCCTCAAAAAACATCGACCGTCCCCCATAGCCGCGGGTGATCGAGCCGTCCGGGTTGTCCCATTGATCCACCCACCGGATCGGCATAGCGGGGCTCTCGGTTACATTCAGGTGCGCCAGGTCTTCGTCTGTTGCCATGCGACGCAGCAGATCGAAGGCGCCGAAGAGAGCACCATGCTCGTTCGCTCCGACAACCACCAGGAGAATGCGTTTGTGCCATACGGTCCGCGCAAGCCAGAATCCGTGCGGGGCAAGTTGCGCAGGAATAGCTAATCCTGGATAGGCTTTGTGAAACTCCGCGACAGTGCCCACCAGGACTTCGCCGTTAGCCGCTTGCGCCGGCATTTTCGAAGTTCCAGAGTTCAACTGGGCGATACCGCGCTTCAGTTCTTGCACGGCCGACTGCTCCAGCATTCCGCTTCCAAGTGCGCGCACCATTTCAGGGACATTCGTTGGACGGTGATCGCCCGCATAGTGCAGCCACGTCAAATCCGTCGTCTGCGCATGGCCGGTAATGCCTGCCGCAATCGCCGCCCCCATCAGAATCCTTACGAAGAAATCGATTTTCTTCGCATGCCAGACGTGTTTGCATTTCATGTTGTAGGCCCCCGTATCGTTCTACCACTCCGCGCTTCCTAGATAAAGTCCCGTCCTCACAGATCAGAGCGACCTAGGGTTGATATGCTTGGGTCGTTGGATTATCAGGGAGGCTTCAAGCGATGCCAACCACCATGCAGGCAGTCGTCAAGGCCGGGGCCGCACCCGGCATCGAACTGCGCGAAGTGCCGGTTCCCACACCCGGCCCCGGAGAAGTGCTGGTCCGCGTGCAGGCCGCCAGCGTCTGCGGAACTGACCTCCACATCTACAACTGGGATCCATGGGCCAAGGGCCGCATTCATCCGCCACTTATTCCGGGGCACGAGTTCTCGGGCGCGGTGGCCGAAGTGGGCCGCGGCGTTTCCACGGTGAAGGAAGGCGACTTGGTGAGCGCCGAGATGCATGTCGCCTGCGGCAAGTGCCTGCAATGCCGCACCGGACAAGCGCACATCTGCCAGCACGTGCGCATTCTTGGCGTTGACGCGGACGGCGCTTTCGCAAGCTACGCCATCATTCCCGAAACCAACATCTGGAAGCTCTCGCCATCCATCCCCCACGACTACGCTTCACTGCTCGACCCGCTCGGCAACGCGGTGCATACCGTGCTCGCCGGGCCCATCGCCGCCACCACGGTTGCCGTCACCGGCTGCGGTGCTATCGGCCTGTTCTCGATCGCCGTAGCAAAGGCTTGCGGCGCGGCGAAAGTCTTTGCAATTGAGGTCAACAAGCACCGCCGCCAGGTGGCCGCTGAAATGGGTGCGGACCAAACCTTCGATCCCGCAACAGAACATGTGGAGCGGAAGATTCTTGAAGCCACCGGCGGTACGGGCGTCGATGTGCTGCTGGAAATGTCGGGTCATCCCGAGGCTATGCGCCTGGGCTTTGCGATTCTGCGCACGGGCGGACGCGCATCACTGCTCGGCATTCCGTCGCGTCCCTTCGAACTCGACTTCGCCAAGGACATCATCTTCAAAGGCGCAATCGTGCAGGGCATCAACGGCCGCAAGATGTTTGAGACCTGGTTTCAAATGGAAGCTCTGCTCGCAACAGGCAAACTCAACCTGGAGCCGGCGATCACACACCGCCTCAAGCTTAGCGAGTTTCACAAAGCGATGGAGCTGCTGCAATCTGGCGAAGCAATCAAAGTAGTCATGCGACCGGAGTGAGAGCTTGTCCAGTCCCGGCAAAACACAGCCTGTAGCTCCCAGCGAGCGTGCAATAATGCTCAGTTTCATTATGCCGTCTCCAGCTAGCATGAAGAGACCATGAATTCCCAACGGCTGCCAAGATGGATTGCGCTTTTCCTGCTACTCGTGCTGCCTTGGCCCCCGCACGCGAACGCCTATTCCCTGCTCACCCACGAGCAACTCATCGACCTCACCTGGCAGGACTCGATTGTGCCGCTGCTCCTTAGTCGCTATCCCGACCTGACCCCCGCTCAGCTCGAGGAAGCCCGCGCCTACGCCTACGGCGGTTGCGTCATCCAGGACATCGGTTATTACCCCTACGGCGACATGATGTATTCCAACCTCACCCACTACGTCCGCTCCGGCGACTTCGTGGTAAGCCTCTTTCGCAATGCCGAAAGCGCCGATGAGCTTGCCTTTGCCATCGGCGCGCTTTCACACTACATTGGCGACACAATCGGCCACGCCACCGCCACCAACCTCGCCGTCTCCGTCGAGTTCCCAAAACTCCGCGCCAAATACGGCCGGTCGGTGAACTACGCCCAGGGTCGCCACCAGCACGTGCAGGCCGAGTTCGCCTTCGACATTGATGAGATCGCACATCACCGCGTCGCCCCAGTCCACTATCTCCGCCACATTGGTCTTCAGGTTTCGGTGCGGCAGCTCGCGGTTGCCTATTACCAGACATATGGCATCACCGAAGATTTCACTGGCACGCACAAGCACCGCTTCAACGTCAGCGGATATCGTTTCGCGGTTCGTTTATTTATTCCCCGCATCGCCTATGCGGTCACCCTTCTGCACCGCAACCATGAGCCCGCCGAGGCCAATAGCCCTGAGCGTATTGAAATGGATAAGGAAGTAGCCGCGGTGGCAACGGAAAACAACTGGCAGACCTACCGCCGCAAGTCGGGAATCGGAACCTACGCCCTCGCGGGCATCATCTTCATCATACCCAAGATTGGTCCGCTGAAGATGGTCGCGATCAAGGGCCCCACCGAGACCACAGAGGCCGATTACCTGCACAGCGTCGTGCTTTCCGTTGCCGCACTTCGGCGCAGACTCGCCAGCTTCACTCCACCAGCCAGCCTGCGTTCCCACACTGCCAACGCCATTTCCAAGGCTACTCAGGCCCCGCTCCCGCCCGCACAGCCACTGCCCGCCAACTCCCCCGTCGGCCCAATCCCGCACCCAGCGAACGACCCGCACCATCCTCTGCCCAATCGCGATCTCGACACCGGATTCGCCGTCCAGCCCGGCGGTTATTCGCTCACTGACTCCACCTACGCCGATCTCCTGCATCGCCTCACGCGATCGCCCACACAGCCTATTCCTCCCGGCATCAAAGAGGACATTCTAGCCTACTACGCTGATCCGGCATCTCCTATCACTACAAAGAAGGACCCGTCCGCGTGGGCCGTGGTCGAGGCCGATCTCGCAACGCTGGCCACCGTGCCCACCAGCACCGCGCCTGAACCCTATCCCACCTACGGCGACACCGCTGACATCACCCAATAGACGGGGAGCCCCACTCAATCTCAACCCGCCGCAGCCCGCGCACTGCATTGCATAGGTACACCGCATCCGCCCGCCGCAGGTCGTCCGCATACAGAACCCGCTCCTCCGCGTTGGCCAGCGTTTCCAGCATATGGCGCCGATACACGCCCGCCAACAGCCCGCACGTGACCGGCGGAGTCAGCCACTTCCCGCCCGTTCCCACAAACACATTGCTGATCGCGCCCTCGGTCACCTCGCCTGCAGCGTTCAAAAACAGTAAGTCGGCGAATCCTCGTTTCACGGCCTCTTGAAAAGCCTCGGCATACCAGGGCCGGTGCGTCGTCTTATGAAAGAGCATCGTATCCCGTACATCGGTTCTTCGCTGTGAAATACACGCCTTCGCGATCTCCGCTTCACTAGAGCGGGTCTTCGTCAATAGCGCATCCTCAATGTTCATGCGCCCTTGGCGATCCACCAGCAGCCGCACGCGGCGGGCACTGGCGCCATCGAACCCGTGCGTATAATCCATCAGCGTGTCCCGCACTACTCCGCGTTCGCAGTCGAAGTCGAAGTACTGCGCAGAATCTGTCAGCCTGTCCAGGTGCAGCTCCAGCAGCGGATAGCGACCATCCCAGAGCATAGTTTCAATTAGAAAAAAGTGGTCCGGCATCTTGAACCCACCTGAAACGCGGTGCGGCGATCCGATTAGAAACTCCGCCTTCAGCACACATTCGGCATACTCTTCCTTAGCATCCGAGTCGATGACGATGCCGCTGCCCACGCCCATCGTGCCTTGATCGCCGTCGAGATCCAGCGTTCGAATCGCCACGTTGAAGACCGTGCGCTGTTGTGAGAAATATCCGATCGCCCCGGTATAAACACCCCTCGGTTGATCTTCGAGTCCCGCGAGCAGTTGCATCGCACGCACCTTGGGCGCACCCGTAATTGAACCACACGGAAACAGCGCCCGAAAGATGTCGTGAAAGCCTATCTCTGGACGCAGCTCGCCCGTGACTTTCGAAGTCATTTGCCATAGCGTCGGAAGGCGCTCGGTGGCAAACAAATTTTCTGTGCGCACGCTGCCGAACTTTGCAATCCGGCCCAGGTCGTTGCGCAGCAGATCGACGATCATCACATTTTCGCTTTGATTCTTGGGGTCGTTGCGCAGCCACTCTGCTCGTTCGCGGTCTTCCTGCGTCGTACGCCCGCGCGCTACGGTTCCCTTCATCGGTTTTGTGGTGATGCGACGGCTGCCATTCTCTTCATCCACGCGGAAGAACAGCTCGGGCGAGAACGAGAGAACCCGGCGCTCCGCCTGCCAGTGCAGAAACGCTCCATATTCCACCGGCTGCCGTTCACGCAGTCGCGCATAGAGCGCAGCCACGCTGCCATGGACCCGCACGCTGTAGGGAACGGTCAAATTGAGTTGATACACATCGCCGGCGCGAACCCACTCATGAATGGCCGCGATCCGTTCTGCGTATTTATCTTCCGTAAGGCCGAGCTCAGCGTCAATCACCAGCTCATGGTCCGGCTCGTCTTTGCCTATGCGAAAGCCGGACAACTCCGGCGGCTCGCCGTCAGGGAATGTTCCTGTCGCATGGTCGAAGCGATAGCTGCGCTCGTAGACGCCAAACCAGGCCAGTGGTTGGCCGGTCTGACTGGTCCGCATACCGGCCTTCGGCTCGAAAGCCTCGCCGCACTCGTAGGTGAAGAAGCCCGCAGCGGTGTGCCCGGTTGCGAGCGCACTCTCAATCTCACGAAAGAGCCCGGCAACTTCCGCAGCCGTGTTCGCCACGCACACGCGCACAGGCGCAATGAAAAGCCGCGTGCTCGATTCCTGGGCCGCTGCTCGATCGCCTGTCTCTGCGTTGTTATGCTTTCCGCACTCCAGCAGCACCGTGGCTGGTGTGTGCTCCACCAGCGCGTACACTTCCGCGGGAAGGGAATGCCAGCGGCTCATGCAGAATTTGTCGGCCTCGGTCTACTGCACCGTCAATGAAATGGTTGTGTTCTGCGTAATGGCGGTGACACCATTGCTGGACTGCCCGGTCACCGTCACTGTATACGTGCCCGATGGCGTGGGCAGGTTAGGTGTCGGGCCGTGGTGGAAGTAGAAGTAGCGCGGATTGCACGCCGTGGTGCCCAGCATGGTGACAACGCCTACCAGAGCCACCAGAGACAGCCGGCTCAGCCATGCGCGCCGACGCGTTCCCCAGGCCAATCCGCCCAGGCCCAGCACTCCAGGCAGCAAAATTGCCCATGCAACCGGGCCGCTTCCTCCACCATTGGGCGCGTTCGGTGTTAGCTGGCTCGATGTTCCCGCGGCCTGCGTCTGCAGCACCATGGAGCTGGTCACT
>Ga0307377_10006642_pt1 | contig 12093 bp, 10 predicted proteins | sample TR3MG_FD_202535 | JGI IMG/M metagenome (GOLD analysis project Ga0307377, IMG submission 202535) | Soil microbial communities from Risofladan, Vaasa, Finland - TR-3 | ecosystem: Environmental > Terrestrial > Soil > Coastal area > Acid sulfate soil | place: Finland: Risofladan, Vaasa | collected...
GAACGAAGGGGTCTTGGTGCTCACATCCAGATTGTACGCACGGTAGTCGGCATCCTCGGTCAGGCCGTAAGTGATCACTCTCTCGCCGATGGATGGGATGACGGCCCGGGCATTCGGGCAATCGGAGCAAACCACCGCAAATCCGCGCTTCTCGATCTGAGACAGGAATTGCCGGAAGCCGCCCATCACACCCTCGAGCGAGTGATAGCAATCCAGGTGCTCCGCCTCGATATTGGCAACAACCGCTATCTGCGGGTGAAGCTCGTGGAATGACTTGAATGCCTCGCAGGCTTCTGTGAGAAAGAGGTGGCTCTTCCCGAGCCTGGCGTTTCCGTGGATATCCAGGTCGCCGTCCGCAGTCATTACAGTCGGGTCGAATCCAGCCTCTACCAGGATTGTGCCCAACATCGAGGTCGTCGTCGTCTTGCCATGAGTGCCGGCGACCGCAATCCCGAACTTCTCCGACATCAGCCTGCCAAGCATCCGGGCGCGCGAGATGACTTCAATGCCCGACTCCCGTGCTGCGACCAATTCGGGATTGTCCTCCTTGATCGCCGCCGAGTAGATGACCATGTCAGCCCCTGCTACGTGGCTCAGGTCATGGCCTTCGAAGACTTCGATTCCAAGCTCACGGAGCTTCTCGGTGACCGCGCCGGGACGGATGTCGCAGCCAGAGATCCGGCAGCCCATCTGAGCCATCACCGCCGCCATGATGCTCATTCCGGCTCCGCCGATAGCCATCATATGCACTTTCTTGCCTGGCTGACTCATTTCTCTGCTAACTCCGCTGCCATCCGCGCGATGTCTCTGGCCGCGTTCGGCCTTCCGAGTGCCTTGCTGGCATCCGCCATTCTTTGAAGCTTCTCGGGCGATTTGATGAATCCTTTGACCGTCTTGACCAGGAACTCTGCGCTGAAATCCGCATCGCTGATCGCTATCGCCCCGCCGTTTCGTGCAACCATTTCGGCGTTCTTCGTCTGATGGTCGGCGTGCGAATACGGATAGGGCACCAGAATCGAAGGAAGGCCGACCGCCGTAATCTCCGAGATGCTCCCAAACCCCGACCGGCAGACCACCAGATCGGCCGCGGCGTAGGCGCTCCTCATGTCATCCAAATATCCTCGAACCTGATACCGGTCCCACCCGATGGATTGGGCCTTCTCCTCCGCCTCATCGAAGTTCTTCTGCCCGGTCTGATGCAGGATCTGCACCGGTAGCTTCCTCAATCTGGCGGCTGACTCGGCCACGACTTCATTAAGCTTGCGCGCACCTTGACTGCCTCCAAATACCAGGACCGTGAACGCTCCCACATCCAGGCCCAGTGCCTTCCGAGCCTTTTCTCGCTTCGGGAGATCGAGAAGCGCCGAGCGGATCGCCAAACCCGTGACCGTCGTCTTGGCCGGCGGGAGGAACTTCAGCGAATCTTCGGATGCCACACATACCCTGGTTGCGAATCGGCTAAGCCATCGATTGGTCCGGCCTGGGATTGCGTCCGCCTCGTGGATAATCGCCTTCCCTCGCCGCAAGGCCTGAGCGAGCACCACTGCGGCCGAAGCATAGCCCCCTGTTCCGATCACAACATCCGGCCTGAAGGCCCTCAGCACACTCGATGCTTCGACGATGCCCCTCGCGAGTGAGGCCATCGCAAGCGCTGTTCCGATGGACAGGGGCTTGCTCAGTTTCCTGCCGGTGATTCCGGTGAACCTGATTCCCGACGTGATCGCCAGCCTTTCCTCCAGGCTGTCCCTCGTTCCCACGAACAAGAGCTCGCAGTCGGGGTATTCCGAGCGGAGGGCCTCACCGATGCTGATTGCCGGATAGGCGTGTCCTCCCGTGCCTCCTCCGGTTAGTACAAACTTCATCTGTAACCTTTTGCAGGGACAGTATACTCGGAGATTCCAAGCAGAATTCCGACGCAGAATAAGTTTAGCGCCAGGGACGATCCCCCATAGCTTATAAACGGCAGCGGGACTCCCGTGGCCGGGACCGATGACGTGACTACGTACATATTCAGCAGCGCCTGCCCGCTGATCATGACGCTCAGACCGACTGCCACCAGCCTGCCAAAGCCGTCCTTCGTCTGATTAGCAATACTGAACCCCCGCGCCGCAAAGAAGAGGAACAGACCCGCGACAAGCAGAGTCCCCACCAGGCCGGCTTCCTCGCCCAGCACTGCAAATATGAAATCCGTATGCTCGGCGGGCAGATAGAACAGCTTCCCCCTGCTTTCGCAGATTCCTACCCCGAACGGCCCTCCGGAGCCCAGAGCTATGAGCGATTGGGAAACCTGATAGCCGGTCCCGTAGTAGTCCTTGAACGGGTCTCGAAAGGACATGATCCGCTCTTTCCGATAGTTTGAGGTCAGAATGAGCATGCCGCCCGCAAGTAAACCTATCGCCATCACCGCCGCAATGTGCCTTTTCCGCGCTCCCGCAGCGCTAACCATCGCCATGCCGGTCAGCATTAGTACTATCGTCGTGCCCATATCCGGTTCGAGCATCACGAGCGCGCCTATCGGCAAGAGCGGAATCAGAGCGGTGATGAAGCCGTGCTTCAGATCACGCACGTCCCGCCCCTTCACTGTCAGATAGGCCGCCATATACAGCACCAGCCCCAGTTTTGCCAGCTCCGAAGGCTGGAATTGTCCGAACAAGGGACACTTGACCCACCTTCTCGCCCCATTGACCGTCACTCCCACGCCCGGGACGAACACGAGCGTCAGTATTACGATGGAGATGAGAAGCAGCCCCACGGAGATCTTACAAAGCCTCTGCTGTGGGATACGCATTCCAACAAACATCGCGACCAGCCCAATGAGCGCGAAAACGGCCTGCCGCTTCAGAAAGTATAAGCTGTCGTTGCCGGTCAGCTTCATCTGCCCCGCCCGGGCATAGCTGGCATCGAATACCATGAATATCCCTATTACCAGCAAGGCAATAGTCACGGTGAACAATCCCAGATCTACCGATCTCCTATTCATCGCTGACTCCCTACTCGTTCTGCCAATGCACGGACCGCCGCCTTGAATACCTGCCCGCGGTGCTCGAAGTTCTTGAACATGTCGAAGCTCGCGCAACCGGGGGAGAGAACGATGGTATCTCCGGCCCGAGCGTGTCTCCATGCCACTTCCACTGCGTCTTCCATGGAAAGCGCATGGCTGATCCGCCTGAACCCGGCCTTGTTGACGGCCTCCTCGATCAAGGCCGCGTCATCGCCGATAAGTATCACATGCTTCGCATGGCGGTTGAAGGCCTCGCCAAGCTGGACATAGTCGTCGCCTTTGCCTTTTCCGCCGGCTATCACGATCGCCGGCCTGCCGATCGCTTCCAGAGATCGGATGGCGGCAAGCATATTCGTGCACATGGAATTGTTCAGGAACTCCACGCCCTGAACCTCTACTACCGGCTCGAGACGATGCTCCAGCGGCTCGAACTTGTCAACGATCTCCTGTACGCAGTCCTTTCCCAGGCCGAATGAGAGGATCGCCGACGCCGCCGCAAGCACATTCTCAACATTGTGCAAGCCCCGCAGCCTCATGGTCGCCGTGTCGCAGATATATTCGTCACCTGCCGGAGTCCTCGCCCAGACCTCCGACCCTCGGGTGAAAGTTCCCAGCTCGACCTCGCCTTTGCGACTGAAGCGCCATATCGTGCTCTTGATCTGAGGAACGAACTCCATGACTCCCGGGTCATCGGCATTCACGATGGCGACGTCCTCCGAGTCCTGGCACTCGAATATCCGGGCCTTGGTACGTGAGTAGTCGTCCATGTTGGAGTGCCTGTCCATATGGTCTGCCGAAATATTGAGAAGAGCCGCGACCTTGGGCTTGAACATGGATATCCACTCGAGCTGGAATGAGCTGATCTCGGCAACGATGATATCGGATGCGGACGATCGGTATGCCGCCCGACTAAGCGGAAGGCGTATCTCCCCCGCCACTATGTTGCCTGCCACGATGACCTGCCTGCCCTGAGCCTTCAGAACATCGCCGATCATGGCGGTGGTGGTTGTTTTGCCGTTCGTGCCTGTGATGGCGATTATAGGCGCAGGAGAGATCCTGTAGGCGAACTCGATCTCGGACATTATGAGGATGCCGTGCTCCTTAGCCGTGATTAACCCGGGGCACGTGTGAGGGACGCCCGGACTGGTGATCACCAGGTCCGCGTGTTCGATGCCGGTATAGGCTTCCTCGCCCGTTCGTACCTCCAGGCCCATCTTGCGGACCTGATTCAGCCCATCATCTAATTGAGGAGCGTTCTTCTGGTCGTGTACGACGACGTTCGAACCGACCGACCTAAGAATCTCGGCCGCAGCGATTCCGGATCGCGCGATGCCTATAACATGGGCCTTCTTGCCAAAGAAACTAAGCTGTCTTTCTAGCGCCATACCTTCAATATCCCCAACCATCCCAGGACCGCCAGGGAGATCAGCCCCTGAACGATCCAGAATCTTACGACGATTTTCTGCTCCGGCCATCCCGACAGTTCGAAGTGGTGATGGATCGGAGTCATCTTGAATATTCGCTTGCCGGTGCTCTTGAACGACGCTACCTGGAGCATCACCGAAAATGCCTCCACAAGAAAAATGAGGCAGATCACCAGGTAAAAAAACTCGATTCGGGCGGCGATTGCGATGCCGGCCGTTGCCGCTCCGAGCGCAAGCGAGCCTGTGTCTCCCATGAATACCTTTGCCGGATTGCAATTATACCATAGGAACCCGATGCATCCGCCTGCCAGCGCCCATGAAATGGTTGACATCCCCGAGCTCTCGCTTGCCATCAGGATCGCCCCCAGCGTCAATGCCACGATGACCGTTAGTCCGCTGACCAGTCCATCGAGCCCGTCGGCAAGATTGAAAGCATTCGACATCCCCACGATCATCAGGACCGCGATCGGATAGTAGGCCCAGCCCAGGTCAATCATCCGTCCGCCCCACAACGGCACTCCGGTCGGATAAGCTGTGCGATTCGCATGCACCCAGATCATGAATGCTATCGCAAGCACAAATTGTATCAACAGTTTCTGCCGCGCCTTCAGCCCCAGCGACTTGCCCCGCGTTGCGATCAGCATATCATCCAGGAAGCCGAGGCCGGCAAATGCCAGGGTCAGCAGCACGACTGCCGATAATCTCGAGCTCTGAGTCCAGAAGGCCGCAGTCCCGACGGCGGTTCCTATCAGGATGATCAATCCGCCCATCATCGGAGTCCCCTGCTTATCTCGATGTCGTTCCGGCGCATCCTCGCTGATCGTCTGCCTCAGCTTGAGTCTGGCCAGCAATTCTATCGCCTTCGGCCCGATTGCCAGCGAGACTGCCGCCGCCAGAAAGAATGCCCAGCCTGCTTTAGTCATCGAGCAGCGCCCTCACTATTGCTTCCATCTTGACCGCCCGCGAGCCCTTCACCAGGACCGCGTCGCCTGCCCTCAGATGGGATCTGATCTTTTTCGCCGCCTCCGCGCTGGTTTCATAGCTCTTGACGGCGTCGTTCGGGATGCCGGCGGCCTTTGCTCCATCAGCTATGCTCCCCGCCAGCTTCCCCACCACTATGAGCTTCTTCACTCCGCTCTCGACGAGCGCCCGGCCGACGTCTTCATGGGCCTTCCGTGCGTAATCGCCCAATTCCAGCATATCCCCAAGAACCGCCACCTTCCGATCATATCCCTTCAGAGCCTGAAGGGTCTTGAGGGCGGCGATCACCGAAGCAGGGCTGGCGTTGTAGGCATCGTTCAGAACCGCAAGCCCGCCCTTCGTTTGAGTGAACTCCATTCGCATGTCGGGTGGAGTCACGGTCTCCAGCCCCGCACGAATTGCCGGCAAATCCAGACCCAGTTGATTGGCGGCGGCGGCGGCGGCAAGGGCATTGTACACATTGTGGTGGCCCATGATCGGCAGAGTAACCTCCAACGCTCCCTGGCCGCTGATCAGCAGCACAAACCTGTATTGCCCCTCGTCCAGGCACTTGACCCTCGCCCCGATGACATCCGCGGACTTGCTTGACCCGAAGCTCACCACCTTGCCGCTGAACTTCTCCTTTATGACCTCGAAGTAGCCGTCTTCGGCATTGAGGATCGCGACTCCGTCGGGCGGCAGCTCGCCAAGCAGCTCGGCCTTCGCATCGGCGATTGCTCCCTGTGATCCCAATCGCTCGATGTGGGATATCCCGATGTTGGTGATGACCCCGATCTCGGGCTTTGCGATGGAGGCCAGCCGCTGAATCTCTCCCAGTCCCCTCATCGCCATTTCGAGGACTGCCACCTCATGCGATCTGTCCAGTTCAAACAACGTGAGCGGCAGACCGATCTCGTTGTTGTAGTTGGCCTTGTTCTTGAGTACCTTCCACTTCTGCTTCAGGATGGCCGTCAGCATCTCCTTCGTCGTCGTCTTGCCAACGCTACCGGTGATGCCGACCACCCGAACCTTGAACAAGCTTCGGTAGTATTTCGCGAGGTCACCCAGCGCCCACAATGGATCCTCGACCTTGATGGCGATGGTATTCGTCTCGCCGGGAAGCGAGCTTTCATCCGAGATCACGACGCCCGCCCCGGCCTCGATTGCCTTGGGCACATATGCGTGGCCGTCGGCATTCTCTCCCTTCAGGGCGAAGAACAGTTCCCCAGGCTTGATGGTCCGAGTATCCGTGCTCACGCCCGTGATGGTGGAAATCGGATCGCCCGTCAGCAGCCTTCCGTTCACCGCACCGATTACTTTTTGTACCGATATTTCTTCCAACTATCCACGTCCATGTCTGAGATCGGCCAGCAGCTCCCTCACCACTTCGCGATCATCGAAGTGGATAGTCCTGTCAGCGAAAATCTGATAAGTCTCATGTCCCTTGCCCGCGACAACCACCAGATCGCCTGGTTGAGCCGCCTCCAGCGCATGCCTGATGGCTTCCCGGCGATCAACAATCTGAGACACCTGCGCACGCTCGGCATTCGATCCGGCGACGATCTCGTCAATGATAGTCTGCGGATCCTCGCTTCGGGGATTGTCCGATGTGATCACGGATATGTCCGCAAGCTCGGACGCTATCCCGCCCATCTGAGGCCGCTTGCCCTTATCCCTGTCTCCACCGCATCCGAAGACGACTATCAGCCGCCCGGAGGTCAATTCCCTCGCCGCCCGCAATATGTTCTCCAGGCTGTCCGGAGTATGGGCATAGTCCACGATCACTCCGAAATCCTGGCCGCAGTCTACGGACTCGAACCGACCGGCCACCGAAGTCACCGACTCCAGCCCGGCCGTGACCTGATCGAGGCTCAGCCCCAGCGCCCAGGCCGACCCGATCGCCGCCAGGGAGTTATAGACGTTGAACACCCCGCCGATCTTCAGGTCCACCTGCCCTTCACCGGCAGCCCCGCTGACGTCGAACGACACACCGTTCGACCCTGCATCTATGTTCGACGCTCGGATGTCCGCAGCCTCTCTAATTCCGTAGGTGAATACATCACCGGATACCACTCGGCGCACTTTATCGCCGGCCGGATCATCGGCATTTATGATGCCGGCAAATCGCTTCTTTGATGCCTTCGGGTACTCGCTGAAGAGCATCATCTTGGTTTCCAGATAGTCCTCCAGCGTCTTATGAAAGTCCAGGTGATCGCGAGTCAGGTTGGTAAACACGCCGACGTCATACTCACAGCCCTCGGTCCGTTTCTTTGCCAGCGCGTGCGAGGAGACTTCCATGGCGGCGGCGTCAACTCCCTCCGACACCATCCGCGCCAGGAGTCCTTGAAGATCAACCGACTCGGGAGTCGTCCGCTCCAGGGGGACTTCCTCACCCCGGATTCGAGCGCCCAGAGTCCCGATGACTCCGGCGGTCAATCCAGCCGATCCGAGCGCCGCCTCGATGAGATAGGTCGTCGTCGTCTTGCCCTTAGTCCCGGTGACGCCGATCAGCTTCAGCCGCCGGGAGGGATAATCGAAAAAGTGATTGGCCAGGATCGGGAGCGCCTGACGAGTATCCGGAACGAGGATCCCAGGCACGTTGACAGAACTGGACATTCGCTCCGCGAGGATCGCACTCGCGCCTCGGGAGAGAGCGTCGCCAACGAACTCATGCCCGTTGAAGCGCTCGCCCTGGATACAGACAAATAGCGCACCCGGGGTGACACGCCTCGAGTCGTATGCGATTGAGCTTATGTCAGGGTCTTGCGAGCTTGTCTGCCTCTTGTCGTGCAGTACCTCGATTAACCGGCCTAATAACATGGGATGTACTCCCCAAGATGGACAATTATACCACACGACGAAGGGTTATAGGTTGTAGGTTCTGGGTTTTAGGGTGCCCTATAACCCATCACCCAAAACCTAAAACCAGGATTTCAGCCTCCCAACTGTGGCCTGTCCTCCGAGCCGGCCTCCTCCGCGTGCTCGGTGCCCTTTCCTTCACTCGCCACCGGGGCGGCGGGTTTCGGCAAGCCATCCGGAGCAACCTTCATGCGCCACATGGCTTCTCGTGCAACTTGTTGGAAGACCGGCGCGGCGACCGTCGCGCCCCAGTGAGTGCCCTTCGGCTCATCAACGGCAACCAGAATTACGACTCTGGGATCGGAGAGCGGGAGAAAGCCGATGAACGACGCAATGAACTTCCCCTCGGCAAATCCTCGTGCAGTGGTGCTGGCCTTCTGAGAACTGCCGGTCTTGCCGGCGACCTGGTATCCCTCGACTTGCGCCGTCTTGCCTGTTCCTCCGGTCACAACCCCATGAAGCGCCTGGGATACGACAGCCGACGTCTGCTCGGAGATTACGCGCCTTATGAGGACCGGCCCCTTCACTATCTCGACAGCACCGTCCGGCCGGTGTACCTCCTTGACGACATACGGCCGCATCATCAGCCCGCCGTTCGCGACCGCGCAGTATGCCTTCGCAAGCTGAAGAGGCGTGACCGCTATGCCCTGTCCAAAGGCAACGTTCGCCAGCTTCACCTGAGGCCAATCCTGCCACCGGTCGCACATCCCCAGCATCTCTCCCGGCATCTCCGAGCCTGGCTTTTCATAGAGCCCGAACGCTTTCTCATAGCTGAACAGCTTCTCGCTCCCTAGCCGGAAACCCATTCCGGCTGCCCCCATATTGCAGGAATAGCGAAGGATCTTGGCAATATTGCACTTCCCGTGGCCCTCCAGGAATGGCGCATGAAGTGAGCATCTGATCGTCTGCCTACCGATCGCCATGCTGCCTGTGCAGAGGAAAGTATCATCCAGGTCAACAACTCTCTCATTGAGAGCCGCGGAAGCCGTTATGGTCTTGAGGGTAGAGCCGGGTTCATAGATGTCGGTCACCGCCCTGTTTCTGCGCATGTCGGCGTTAGTCCCGGCAACGTGATTCGGGTCGAAAGTGGGCATATTCGCCAAGGCAAGAATCTGTCCCGTCTTCGGATCCATGACGATAGCAGATGCCCCGGCAGCGCCATGGGTGGAATAGGATTTCTCTAACTCCATCTCAAGCGAATGCTGAATCATGCTGTCAATGGTAAGAACCAAGTCTTTCCCTTGGACAGGTTCCACTCGCTTGTGGCGAGAACCTGCAATGATCTCGCCCCTGGCATCCACCTCAGCGATGACATAGCCGTCCTTGCCCCGAAGTTGCCGGTCGAACGCCTTCTCCAGACCCTCGATCCCCACTCCATCAACGTTCGTGAAGCCAAGAATATGAGCGGCAAGAGTCCCTCCCGGGTAGACCCGCTTCATTGTAGGAGTCGCGCCAATGCCTGGGAGGTTCTCAGCTTCTATCTTTCGCCACAAGCTGACATCGGCTCGCCGAACTAGATAGGCGAACCTGCCAGGGCGATTCAGGACCTGGAGAACGCTTTCTTCCCGCCACCCGATAAAAGGAGCGAGTCGTGCGGCGACCTCCTTCTTGTTTGTCACCATGGACGGGTCGGCAAAGATGTCGTAGGCATCAATACTGAGGGCCAGCTTCTTGCCATCCCTGTCATAGATGGTTCCTCGGCGAGCAAGAAGCGGTATCTTGACACTATGAGCGCTTGCTTTCTTCTTAAACTCGGGGGCAAGAATTACCTGAATATGAAACAGCCGCAGGGCCAGTAAACAGTAAAGGCAGGCAAGCAGGTAAAAGAGACTCCTCACCCTGCGGCGGATTAGCTGATCATGAGACAGACGAGGCTTCAATCCTCCACCCCGTGCAATTGTTATTCTGAGTTTCTTGCTACGTTAGGCTGCTCCACAGGTCTGATATAGGCCATGCGTTCACCAGTAACCATGCCGTTCTCCGCAGCAAATGCGGCAATCACTTCCGGGTCACGCATTCCGTCTTTCTGGAACCTGAGCGATTGGTTCTCCTGCCTGATGTTTGCAAGCTCACCAAGCAGATCACTCCGTTCGTACCCTGTTTGTGTGGCCTTGGCATAGGCGCTTACATAGAGGGTAAGCAAGAATGACACCGCCATTCCCAGCGCCAACACGCAAACCATGCGGTTGCAAATCATAGCGCCTAGCAAATTGAAAGGCCTGTCCCGCCTCTGTTCTCTCACTGTTGGGCGCACAACTTCATATTTCCTCTGAGCCAACATTTCCGAGTCACCTCTCCCCCGTAATCTGACCAATCAAATCTTCTCCGCCGCCCGGAGCTTCGCACTCCTTGCTCGCGGGTTGCGCCGAATCTCGTCCTCCGACGGCGTCACCGGTCGCCTTGTGAGGATCTTCACGACCTTTTGAGCGCCGCATACGCACACCGGCAGTCCCGGAGGACATGCGCACTTCCCGGCATGCCCGCTGAAGGTATTCTTCACGATCCTGTCCTCCAGCGAATGATAGGACAGGACGCATACCCGGGCGCCCTGTCCCAGGAGACGAATCGCCTGCTCGAGCCCGGCCTCCAATACCTCCAACTCGCGGTTTACGGCAATCCTCAGAGCCTGGAAAGTCCTCGTCGCCGGATGGACATGCTCCGACCGAGCGCCTTCGGGAATCGCGGCACGAACGATGTCCGCCAACTCCCGCGTGGTCTCGATCCGCTTCCCGGACCGCCGGTCAACGATGAAGCCCGCGATCCGCTTCGCCCATCGCTCTTCGCCAAAGTCCCGAATGATCTCCGCCAATCGCCGCTCGGGCAGGGAGTTCACAAGCTCCCGAGCAGTGACCGGCTGTGATGGATCCATCCGCATGTCCAGCGGGGCATCCTGCCTGAAGCTGAATCCCCTCTCGGCAGCCTCAAGCTGGTGGGAAGATACTCCAAGGTCGAAAACCACCCCATCCGCCGATTGGATGCCCAGCCTCCGCGCGATCTCTTCCAACTCTGCAAAATTGCCTTTTTCAAGGATCACATTACCTGCGTACTGCTTTAGGACGTCCCTCGAGGCACTTAGCGCTGCCACGTCCTGGTCTATCCCGATCAGCTTGCCGTCGGGGAGAATACGCTTCACAATCTCCAATGCATGGCCGCCGCCCCCCACTGTACAGTCTATGAACGTCTGCCCGCTCTGCGGCTGCAGAAAGCTCAAGACTTCATCCACCATTACGGGAACATGGTACTCGGGCATCGGCCTGCGCTACCCCACCCCGATCTCCCTTGCTGATTCTCTTATCTCATCGTCACTCACGACGTTCGTCAGTTCGTCCCACTTGGGCTTGCTCCAGATCTCGATCTTGTTGCCCGCCCCGACTATCATGACTTCCTTTTCAATGGAGGCATATTCCCGGAGGTTAGCCGGAATCGCTACTCGCCCCTGGGGGTCAACGTTCGAATCCACGGCCTCTCCCTGGAAGAACCTCTGCAGGCGCAAGGCGTTCGCATCCAGCATGGGCTGGGCCTTCAGGCGCTCGTCCAGCTTGCGAAATTCTTCACTCGTGAAGATCCACAGGCAGCGATCGAACCCCTTGGTGATGACGAAGTCCTCACCGATGACCAACCTGAATTTTTGGGGCAGAATCACCCGCCCCTTTGGGTCTAGACTATGGGCAAACCCACCGCGGAACACCTTGCCCTCCCTGCATTACCACCTAAAACCACTTTCTACCCCACTATACAACTGTTAAAGAGAAAGTGTCAAGCGATAAAATTGGGAAATGTTTGTGAACTTTCTGTAACGGCAAGGAAGGGGCATCTTGCACGGGGCAGTCTGATCCCTGAAATCTAAGG
>Ga0307377_10006643_pt1 | contig 12093 bp, 17 predicted proteins | sample TR3MG_FD_202535 | JGI IMG/M metagenome (GOLD analysis project Ga0307377, IMG submission 202535) | Soil microbial communities from Risofladan, Vaasa, Finland - TR-3 | ecosystem: Environmental > Terrestrial > Soil > Coastal area > Acid sulfate soil | place: Finland: Risofladan, Vaasa | collected...
AAAAAGAGTTAGTGAAATCTAACGAATTAGATTATCTTAAACAGATAAGAGATGATTTCGACCAATACATTAAGTATAATGATGTACCTAACGATCCGACATCTAATCAAGAATTAGTTGATAAATTGTTCAAATATACTAAGGACTTAGGTGGAATGATATCTAAAGCTAAACAATTCAATAGTTATTACAAGGAAGCTTTAGGGGTTGATTCTATGGTAAAGTTATCTAAAAATTATCTTCAAATGATTGATGAAATAAATAATAAGTTATCCCTTTATGGTAAAAAGTCATCTAATACTATAACTGCTGATGAATTAGATAAAGTTGCCGTTGAAGTTAAAAAGAATATGGATTCACAATTATTATTTAATTCGGTTGAAAAATTGAAAAGACTATATACTTCAACAAGAAGTAGTATGAACTCTATATTGAGTGTTCAAGAAGATATTCCTGTAATGAAAGAAAAACTATCTAAATATAAAGAACAAGTTCAAAAATGGGCTGATAGTTTAAAACATTATAACATTTCAGAACATACTACTGGAATGATGGACTTGGTGAAAAAATTCGAAAAGACTTTATCATTACCTGATAAAGATTTGTTCAAGAAATACGCGATGTATTTGGCTATTATGCATTTTGTTGATGGTGTGATAAATGATGAAAAAACAAGATTGAGAAGAATCAAAGAAGAAAAAGAAAGAAAAGAAAGAAGAAAAAGAGACGAGGAAGCAGCCGCTAGGAGAAGAAGAAATAGTTATAGTTCTTCTAGCTCAAGTTATGGTGGTGGTGGCGGATCATCCTTTGGTGGATTTGGTGGCGGATCATCAGGTGGCGGTGGAGCAGGCGGAAGATTTTAAAAATAAAAATAAAATAATTTTTAAGGGGATGGGATATTAATTTCATCCCTTTATTTTTATATATAATAAAAAATTATCGCGTCTAAATAATGAAGAGGTTTCATGAATTTTTAAAAGAGAATAAGTTAGATAAAATAAACACTAAGGAGTTAACATACCAAGAATTCCTAAAGAGTGTAGTAGATTCATGTAAGAAAGATTTTGATATGACCGAAGAACAATCATTAGAACTTACTATTCTTTACAGAGATATGTTTAAAAATGCCTATGAAAAAGGATTAACTACAAGAGAAGCAATTGCATCTACTAAAAGACCGGGATTTGTTGTAGGTGAAGATACAATAAAAGAATCACATATATTTGATATTGATACCATTTATGAATCTTATTTAGATAAAATCGAAAATGAAACAAAACCCGAAAATATTAAAGCTTACATATCTGATTATTTCCACAGATTTAATGAAACTTATTCTGATAAAAGAATCTTCGAAAGAGTTAAAAATAATTACAAAAGATTACTTAATTTAGCTGATAAGAGAATATTTGAAATGGAATATACCAAAGATGATATGACTATTGATATTGATGTAATAGAAAGAAATGATGATTTTATTGATAATATAATTGATGCCTTTTCCTTTGTTTATAAAAAGAAGAAAGACAGGTATCTTAGACCAATTAAAATTACAGGTAAAACACCAGATAAAGATATAGAATTAAATATTGTTTTATCTAATAAAGATGTTATAGAAATAATACACGATGATACGAATGATATGGATGATCTTAAAATATCCATAAACGGAAAAGTTATCTATCATATGGATGAAATTGATATAAAGGATACAGTAGATAAAGCATCAGTATTATATGATTTACACTTAAAAAACCAAAATTTTAAGATAAATAAAAAAGTAAACCCGTTTGTGTAATGGAAGTTAAAAAATTCGGTGAAATAAACGAATCGTTAAAAGTACATAAAGATGATAATGATGTCTATGCATTCAATTTAAGAATGAAAGATATTAGAAAGATTATAGTATTAATATATGGTGGGAATACAAGTATGGACATGGATGATTTAAAGGTATTAAAATCAATAAACATATCAGTTGTAAACCAATCACCATCTTACAAAGGACAAGGTGGCGAATTTATATATGTTGATAATGGTTTGGACTTTGTAATAAAAATATGGGAAAACGGTTTTGTTGCTTTTGAAAACGGTTTAGATGTAATGTTTAAATTTAATAATGTATTAGAAGTATATGAAATTATATTAAAAAGAATGAAATAATTATGAAAAATTATAGAAAATTTATAAATGAAAGCGACCAAGAACAATCAGAGTTTGTTAAAACTTGCTGGTGGTTAGAAGAAGAATATGAATGGGATTATGTCGAATCCGAAGGATTGAAACAAATGAGATTTGATTGGAACGGTGGAAATTATTCATTCTGGTTAAATGATGATATGACAGGTGAAGGTCAAGTACCCCCACAATTAAAAGATGATTTAGAAAAAAGGGGGATAAAAATATACAATTAAAAAGATGAAACTTAAAAAATTTAATGAATTAAACGAAGAATTTGACAAACATAGCGGAGAAGAATTTTTATCCGAAGAAATGAGAAAAGATGTATCTAGATTGGTAAAGGATTTAAAAACTATTACTATGGAATATTTGGATAGTGCTTTCAGTAATAAGAAATTTGTGAATGAAAGTAACAATGATGATAAAGATAACGCATGGCAAGTAACTATTAAGATGCCCTTAGAAGATGATTTTATAGATTATATTGTAGGATGGATTGCAGAAAACGCAGAACAATATAATGTTACAATTGGGAAGAAATATGGTAGAGGATCAGAGTTAATATTTAACGGTGAAGTTTCTATTCCTTTAAATATGTCTATGCATGGTGATAATTTCATCTATGATGGTGATAATAAATTACAATATAGTGTGTGGATAAACACATATGTAGCAACAAAGATATAATGGAAAAGATATTTGTTAATATAGATAATGGTGAATATATAACGGAAAGTGTTCTTTCTTATAGTAATTATGTGTTACTTAGAGAATTTAAGAAAGATATACAAGAGTTATCTGGTTTCGTGGTTGTTGTTAATGATAAAATATTGTTAGTTAAACCAAAGAAATTTAAAGGATTGGAACATAAATGGTCGATCCCAAAAGGAAAAGTAGAGGATAGAAAGAAATTTAAAAATGCTTTAAAAGAATTAAAAGAAGAAACAGGAATAGTATTAAATGATGATGTAAGGGTGGAAGTAGAAAAAATAAAAATATATTACAAAAAGAGTGGAAAGTTAAAAGAATTGACAGCATATATAATTAGATTGAATGAATCCGATTTAAATGTTGATGTAGACCACAAGTGGGAAGTATCAAAAGATTACTTAGATAGAAAAGAAATATATAAAGCTAAGTTCTTTACAAAAAAAGAAGCTTTAAATAAAATAGAAATGGGTCAGATGCCATTATTAAAATTAATGTAAATAAAATGGGTGATATAACAAAAAAGTTCGATGACTTCAAGAACAAAGAAGTAAAGAGATTTGATAAGACTGGTGAATACCAACCTTTATCAGATGATGTGACCGCTTTAGCTAAGTTAGATACAGGCGAATATGAAGAAATAGAAGGTCCTATTAATATCACACAGATATTAGGTGTTGTTACTGACCCCGAAGAAATAAAGGAAATTGAAAAAGCAGTAAAAGAAAATGTAACCTTAGATACAAGTGTCGTTATAAAAGATATAAAGAGGGGAGATATACTTTGGATGACAGCTCTATTAGAAAAGAAAACAAATACAGCATCTTGGAATAGTCAAGTTCTTTCTGTAATTAAAGTTCGTGTTGTAGATTATTTTTATGGGTTAAATAAATTAAACACTATTAGAAAAATAAATAAATAAATAATTGTGACAAAACGAAAAACCATATCGCAATTTATAGAAGAATCCAATGAAATTCATCAAAATAAATATAATTATGATATATTTGAGTATATTAATGCACACACTAAATCAAATATTATATGTAATGAACACGGTATTTTTAGTCAAGCACCACACGAACATTTAAAAGGACATGGTTGTTCAAAATGTACAAAAAATTATCAATATAATACTAAAGATTTCATCGAAACGTCACAAATAATACATAGTAAAAAATATGATTATTCTTTAGTTGAATATAAAACTACAAATTTTAAAATAAAAATAATATGTAAAAAACATGGTATATTCGAACAAACACCAAATTCACATTTAATGGGAAAGGGGTGTGCAATGTGTTATGGTAATAAAAAAAGAAATATAAATCAATTCATTGATAAATCAATAAAAACACACGGTAAAAAATATAATTATTCATTAGTCGAATATAAAAATAATAAAACTAAAGTTAAAATAACTTGTCAAAAACATGGTATATTTGAACAAACGCCACATATGCATTTATATGGTCAAGGTTGTCCAATATGTAAAGAATCTTTGGGTGAAAATAAAATTCGTGTATTTTTAGAAAAAAATAATTTTATTTATATGTTTCAAAAAACATTTGATGATTGTAGATATAAACAACAATTACAATTTGATTTTTATTTACCTAAATATAATATGTGTATAGAATATGATGGAATCCAACATTTTGAACCAATTGGGTATTTTGGTGGTGAAAAATCATTTAAAACCCAAAAAGAAAAGGATAATATTAAAAATATATACTGTAAAGAAAATAATATTAAATTATTAAGAATATCATACAAAGACAACATAAATAAAAAATTAAGTTATTTAAAATGTTAAGGAGTTATAAATTATTCATATATGAAGAATTAGATAATAGTGTTAGAAAATACTATTGGATGCAAATTAATGATGAAAATAATTGGAATCCTATAACAGATAAATTTTTTGATGATTTATCTGATGAAGGATGGATTGAAGATTTAGAATATGTTTATGATGAAGTAAGGAAAGAAAATATCACAGTTAAAGAATTAGAATTAATAGATGAAGATAAAAGGGGTTTAATGAATTTTGATAATGATGTTGTTAATGATTTTAATGAATTCGATATTGAAATAAAAGACGGTCAAAAATATCCATTTAATATGATTGATATGATTGATTATAAAAAAGGAAAAGTGTATATCTTAAAATACAAAGAATAATGAAATGGTAAATAATTTTATAGAATATTTATTTAAAAGTATATTGGAAGCAGCCGAAGGTGATGAGCTCCCTGTTTATTTTTCTGATTCATTTAGAGAACTTTTACAAGATATTCAAGATGATACTAATAATGAAATTGCCACTAGATTACTTTATGAAGAAGGTAAATCAAGTAAAAGAGTTTTTATTGATATAGATCAAGATTCTAATGATAAAGTTTCTTTTATAATGGCTAACAAATCTGAGGAAATATTAGGTAGAAGAGATAATATTAAATATTTATCTCATAGCGATCACGATAAAGTGTTCAAATCAAGACAAAGAGGTACAATGAAAATAAATCGTTTCATTAATGATTTATTTAATAATGAATACCAAACACAACCATTAACTCCGGAACAAAGAAAAACTAATAAAGAAAAAGGAATAAAAACAGCTGCTCAACATTTAGAAGATTTTGTTAATCAATTTAAAGCAATAAGAGACCCAGGTGAATTTGTATTAGTAAAAGGTTCTGAAATAGTACATTGGTATTCAGAAGATCAATATGAAAATGGAAATGGTACATTGGGTGGTTCTTGTATGATGTATGAAGAATGTCAGGAATTTATAGAATTCTATGCTTATAATCAACACAAAATATCATTATTAATAATGAAATCTAAAGATAACAAATCCAATATTGTTGGTAGAGCTTTAGTGTGGAAGTTGGATACACCATCAGGTAAAACATTCATGGATAGAATTTATACTAATTTTGATTACGATGTGGAAAACTTTAAGAAATACGCAAAAGATCATGGATGGTTATATAAATGGAAACAAAACTCTGATAGTAGTGAACAAATAGCAAATCCACAAAATGATCAACACTCAAAAATGTCATTAGTAGTTAATGGTATTTCTCCATATGAAGAAAATGAAACGTACCCGTATTTAGATACATTAAAATATTATTCGCCGTCATTAAAAATAATATCAAACAGAGAAGATTCTTTAAAGGGCACAGAATATTATGTGTTAGAAGGTACAAATGGTGATGATTATGAAGTAATTGAAGTCCGAACTCTTGAAGAATTAAAAGAATTGTATCACGATGATATAATGGATAATATAAGAGAATATGCTAATATGTACCCAAATTTATATTGGAAGCATATTGACGATGAAGATTTTATTGTTGATCAAAAGGATAGTGAACGAGATCGTTACTCGGATGAATTAGAACATATGATAGATGACCCATCGGTATTAATTCGTTTTATAAAGAAGCATGCTGAAGATGACCATTTACCTAAGAAAATAAAGGAATTAGATTTAAATGGTTTATATTCTTTATTAGATGAATTAGATTTAAGAGATGAATTAGTAGATGAATTATTAGATAAAAGATATGATGATTCTACTGCAAAAGAAGTAATAAAGGATATGTTTGGTAATACTGATAATATTACTCTTGATATATTATATGCAACCGAAGATTATCTTGATGTAGATGAATTTGCTGAGGAAATTTCCGAAGATGCAGATGAAGAATATCTAAGAGAAAAATATCCAGAAGATGAATATTAAAAATTAATATTAAATATGTTTTAATATATAAGAAAAAATAATATCTTTGCAATGTCTAATAAAAGAATAAATGGGAAAAAAAAGTTGGACGAAATTTATAAGAGATTGGATGATAAAGCTAAGATATTATATGTAGCTTATAGGAACGGAAGATTGGACTTAGATAAATTAAATGAAGATATGAAAAAAAGGATTCTTAAATTAGAAGAAGGAGAATCTGGGGGAAAAATTAGGCGTTTGGTGAGTAAATTAAAGGCTGAAAAGATAAAAAATATTAAAAACGCAATTGATAATATCGACAATGTATTATCTGATGATAATGATGTCGAAGAAAAAGATGAAGAGCCTGAGTTGTCTGAAAAGATAATTACAAGTTTCGACTCGTTTAAGGGGGTATAAATGGACAAAGATGTTCAAACATGGATTGATACCGCTTTTAGCACAGAGGGTATCTGGGACGATGTAAAGGACGTTACAAGGGATAATATTAAGGTTGTTCTCCCTCGATGTTTTGAACACGGAACAAAAGATTATGAAAGGGTCGATGGGTATGATAATTTACCTTGGAAAGCCAGACATCATCTTGATATTAGGATTGAAATGTATAATGACAATAAACAAATAAATAAAAAATAAATTATGAAAGTATTAACAAATTATTTGGGATTTATTACCGAATCAAAAGACTTAAATGATGTCAGGGTAAGATTTGCCCCATCTCCAACCGGAGCACTTCATATAGGTGGTGTAAGAACTGCGCTATATAATTATTTATTCGCCAAGAAAAATAAAGGGAAGATGATTCTTCGTATAGAAGATACTGATTCCACAAGATTTGTTCCCGGTGCTGAACAGTATATTAAAGATTCGTTTGATTGGTTAGGACTTGAATTTGATGAAGGACCAGATATAGGTGGTTCATATGGACCATATAGACAATCTGAAAGAAGGGAAATTTATAAAGATTATGCTGACGAATTAATTGAAAAAGGATTAGCATATTACGCATTTGATACCCCAGAAGAACTTGATAAGGCAAGAGCAGAAATTCCTAATTTCGCATATGATTCTAGTACAAGGATGCAAATGAAAAATTCATTAACATTATCAGCCGAAGAAACAGACAAACTACTCAAAGAATCAGATGATTATGTAATTCGTATTAAATACCCCGATGAACCAATTGATATTTCATTTGATGATATGATTCGAGGTAGAATTTCTATTAACTCAGGTACACTTGATGATAAAGTAATTTGGAAAAAGAAAGACGAACTTCCAACTTATCACTTAGCTAACGTAGTAGACGATCATTTGATGGAAATTTCACACGTTATTCGTGGTGAAGAATGGATTCCATCTACACCGTTACATGTTTATCTATATGATAGTTTTGGTTGGGATATGCCACAATTCGCACACTTACCATTGATTCTTGGTCCAAGTGGTAAACTAAGTAAAAGAGATGGTGATAAGTATGGTTTCCCTGTATATCCTTTAGAATGGAAAGACCCAGCAGGTGATGGTCAAGTTTCATCAGGATATAAATCAATGGGTTACACCCCTGAAGCAGTTCTTAATATTCTTGCTTTCCTTGGTTGGAATCCCGGAACAGAAAAAGAAGTTTATACTTTAGACGAACTTATTAATGATTTTGATTTATCGAGGGTTAATAAAGCTGGTGCTAAATTTAATCCAGCTAAAGCAGCTTGGTTTAACAGTCAGCATTTAAAGGATAAATCATCTGATGAACTACTTGACGAATTCAAAGAAGAATTAGATAAAAGAGGAATTCATATGAGTGATGAAGCAGCTAAGAAAATATTAGATGTTAATAAGAGTAAAGTTAGTTTTATTAAGGATATCTTTACTGAAGCATCCTATCTGTTTGAAAAGCCAACAGACTTTGATCCAAAAGGATTAAAGAAATGGAATCCACAATCTGCTGAATTATTAAAATCACTAAAAACAGAATTAGAATCAATAAATAATTGGTACGAAAAAGATATCCAAGATGCGTTTGAAACTTATGTACAAGACAACAATATTAAATTTGGTGATATTGCACCTCAATTAAGACTTGTTCTTTCTGGTAAATCAAATGGACCATCATTATTTGGTATTATGGAATTACTCGGAAAAGATGAATCTTTAGACAGACTTGTTAATTATGATCTACCAACAGTCGATATTTCAAAACCATCAGCCGGTGGCGGAAGTAATCAACAAGAAATCGAAAGACTTCAAAAGGAATTAGATGGTGTATCAGGAGCATTGACGGGAACTGAAAAGAAATTGAGTAATCCTAATTTCGTAGATAGAGCACCTAAGCAAGTTGTAGAAAACGAAAAGAAAAAAATGGAAGAATTAACTATCAAACATGCTGAATTAATTAATCAACTTGATGAATTAAGAAAATAAAATATAAACACTATGACAAAGATTAAAAGATTTGAGGATTTGAATGAAGCATTCAACCCACAAAAAACAGAAGTAGAAGGACAAAAGTATAATTGGATGTCTTTCAGATTAGGTGATGTTTTATCTGATGTGAAATTAATTAATCTTAATATAGATGATTTGGATGATGGGGAAGATTTAATGTTAAAATATTATGAATACCCAGAAGATGGCCCACAGGTATTCAAGGACAAAGCAGTTAATGTTAACGGCGATAATTATAAACTTGTATATTTGTCGGGTAAATATGAACTTGGTTACTTAATATTTAAAAATGATATCCCTGTTTATATTGTAGGTATATATGAACCGGGTAATTATAAAATAAGTGAAAGAGGATTATTATCAATTTCAGGGCACGAAGAAGTTGTAAATCTTTGGTTAGATGATGGATATTATGAAATGTTTCACACAAGATAAAAAAGAAAGGGAAGTGATTAGCTTCCCTTTTTTAATGTCAAAATTTTAGTAAACATTAAAATATTCGTTTTTTACTGTTTAGTCACCACCCAATGATTCGGGTCTACCGTCTGTTCCCCTTGTCGCTTCTGCTGCTATTGTTGTTTCTACTTCTATATCAATACCATAATGTAATAGTATGATTTTATTTTGGGATTGTACAGTTGTTACAGAATTATTAAAACCTTCTACTTTTTGTTCTAATTGATTTATATTATTATTGGCATCATTTAATTTAGAATTAACTATACCGAATATTGTACTGCCTATACTGATTAAAAGACCAGCTATAACAGATAAAGATTTAAGATTCAGCCTTATTTCTGTATTTCCATTAATTTTCTTACCGTTTATTTCTGCTTCTGATTCTGGCATTTTATCTCTCTAATTTTTTTATATATCCCCACAATATAAGTACATCTGAATTTCTATCAGGTAAGAAAAATGTATGAACTAATACGGGATCGTGTGTTATTAATAATGTTGCACTATTAAAATCTTTTACCACATTTAATAATTCTCCTTTATTTTCATATGCATTAACTTCTTTTGTCATCTGTTGTTTAAAATCTTCTTTAGATTGTAATAATCCCTTTTCATTTGAACGTTGGTTCAAATATTGAGTATGACTATAATATAATATTTCTATATTAGCAACAACGACATCTAATATTTTATCATTATTATCAAATGTATTAGATGTTATATAGACACTATATGTATAATTACCTAATTTATTGGGAACATCTGAAATAGTAACCCCAACCCATATAGATTCTACTCGGGTTTCATCACTACATTGCCAATCATATCCTGTTTCTTCTTGGGGGAATAATACTGAATTAGGAGGTAAATCAAATTTGTGTTCATGTTGTGCTTGAATAAACGTGAAAATAAATAATGATAAAAAGATAAATAATAACTTTTTCATAAGAAAACTTTATTTTTATCTATATATTAAATGTTTAAAATGATTTCTTTTGTTATTTTTATTTGATCTAATTTAACACGGTAAGAATTTTGGTATAATATATTTCCAATTTTACATTCAAATAGTCTAACAGGAACATTCTTCTTTTTCATATAACGAACTAATCCTTTAGCACCACTTAATGTTTGTGCTGCCCATATACCACCCAAATCAGATTTAGAATGATCTATCCTATCTTTAGGTTCATAAACCCATTCATTGATAGGAAATGTTATTATATTTGGGTTTTTTCTAAGACCTAATGATTGTAGATTTTCTGTTACGATTTTATAATACTTTTTCATTAATCTAAACTATCTAATAATTGTTTTTCTAAATAAGATTTAATAAAATTTCCATGGCAGCTCTTTGGAACACACCAACAAACAAGATTAACCATCCCATATTTTTCATACATATCCATTATCAAATCCAATTCACTACTGAATTCGTAGTCATCTAATCTACTATAAAAATATTTTTCGTATGATGCAATTGCTTCATCCCTTGTAGGAACTAAATATTTGGATGCTTTAGAACTTTTTAAGTGTGTATAGGGATTTCCTAATACAGATGGTCTACCGATATAGAAATCATAATCGGTTGGTGTATGAGTTTTCTTATTGACTACTTCTATTCCTGATTTAAAAAATGGTGTTAACATAAATTATATTTTTATTTTAAAAATTAAATAAACTGTTTAATACAGATAATCTTTTATTTATACTTGGTAATCCAAGAGGTTCTATAAACTTATTAACAATTCCCAAGAAACATTTTTCAAACTGTTCATCCATATCAATCATAACTTTTTCCTTTTCTACAATTTCATGTGGGTGGAAACTCCTTAAATACCCATAAACATTATGTAATGGGTGTTTACAATAATAATATTTAATACGACCACCTTTAACCATATCATATTTGGTTTTTAATTCTGAGTTTTTATTCAATAAATAATTATGAAAAGCTGCAGCTTTAACTCCGTAGTGAGCACCTTTAACACACTCCATCCCTTCTGTATCATCTAATACTTTATCGTTATAATTAGAACAAGATGTAGTCATACTAATTTCTTCAATATCAGCTAATTCAAATTCTTTTCTTATTTCCTTAACAATTTTTAACACTTGATAAATATCTACTCTATCTGCGTTTTCAAATAAATAGTTGATCACCCTGTAAATATTCTTTCTTACAAATGGTGGAGTGGATGAACGAACAATTTCAACCCCTTTAGGATAATAATAACTTAATTCAGAATAAAATACACCATCTTCCCACACAACATTATTCAAATAATGCTTCTTCTTTAAGAAAAGTGCTGATTTACTAATTGTTTCTAATTCAAAGTCATGTAAACTATCAATCCCAAATTGAGCAGCATATTTTTCTAACAATTTATCGAAAATGGGTTTTACATAAATAGCATCAACGTGAAGAATAAATCTTCTTCCCCAATCAATATCTTTTATTTTATCAAAACCAACAGATTTCATAATTGGTGTAAATGTAACATACAATGAATCAGTATCACCATATACAACTATCTGATTAT
>Ga0307377_10006644_pt1 | contig 12092 bp, 11 predicted proteins | sample TR3MG_FD_202535 | JGI IMG/M metagenome (GOLD analysis project Ga0307377, IMG submission 202535) | Soil microbial communities from Risofladan, Vaasa, Finland - TR-3 | ecosystem: Environmental > Terrestrial > Soil > Coastal area > Acid sulfate soil | place: Finland: Risofladan, Vaasa | collected...
GCATCGCGACGGGTATGGAGGCGACGGTCAGAATCAAGGCGAACTGCACCAGATCCAGCCATGGCGCATTGCGGTGCAGCTGAAACAGCACCAGCATTACCACCAGCGCGAGGCTGACATAGATCAGATAGTCGCCGATGCTCAGCACCGCCTTCTGGAAGTGGGAAACGGTTTGCGCCTGTTGCACTAGGCTGGCGGTCTTGCCGAACTTGGTCTGCGCGCCGGTCGCGCTCACCTCGGCCATCACCTCGCCCTGTTTCACCACCGTGCCCGAGTAGGCTTCATCTCCGGTCTGTTTGCTCACGGGCAGCGATTCACCGGTGAGCGCCGACTGATCCACGCTCAGGTAGTCCCCCTCGATCAATTTCACATCCGCGGGGATCACGTCTCCGAGGCGGATGCGAATCACATCGCCGGGCACCAGCAGCTTGGCGTCGATCTCCTGCCACGTTCCGTCGCGCAGCGCCCGCGCGCGCATGGCCAGTTGTTTCCTCAGCGCCTCGACCGCGTTGCCGGCGGTGAACTCCTGCCAGAAGCCGACCCCGGCATTGAACGCCAGCAGCGCCAGGATGATCCAGAAATCCGCCCAGTGCCGGACCAGTCCGGAGAGGATGGCCGCGATCTCGATCATCCACGGGATCGGACCCCATAAATAGCTGAGAAATTTCAGGATGGCACTGGTCTTCTTTTCCTCGATCGCGTTCGGGCCATACTGGGCCAACCGTTTCTGCGCCTCGGCCTGGCTGAGGCCCTTGGGCGAGGTTCCCGGTTTCTGTTCCGGCACCTTCGACGGGTCAAGCTGGGAAACATCGGGCTTCATGGTGAATATCCCTCTCACGTGCTAGCTATGCCGCAGCGTGCGTCGGCCGCGGATGTCCATCGGCGACGATCGTCGACAAGGACGCGGCGACGTCCGCTCGCGGGGATATGCCCCTTTCAGAACCATAAGCTTATCCAAGATGCGCCGTCCGGCTGTTGATCTTGGTCACATCAGACAGGAAGGCCCGCGCAATGGGGCGCTTATTTGCCGGGGCCGTCCCGGCTCGTCGCCGTCAATCCAGCCGCACCGCCGGGTCGTACGGCGCAGCCTCTTTCACCGCTTGCCGCGTCAGATTGACGGAGACCGCGGCGTGGGGCCAGCTTACGGCCGCAATCGACTGCGGCGCGATCACACCTGGTGACCGAACCACCAGCTGCCCGTGTTCACGATGATGTGCCGAATGGCCCAGCTCCGTTCATCGACCAGCAGACCGTGCACGTGGCCGATGTCGCCGCGGTTCCCTATTCGCCGTCGGCGGGCTTGGCGGTGCTCAGCAAAGCGGGAAGATCGCAGTCGAGCAGGTCGCCGATACGCTCGATCGTCACGTCCGCCGGCGGATAAGCCGCGAGGACCTGCGGGTCGAGCGCGTAGTGCCCCTGGCGCGCGAAAACTGTCGTGAGCCGGCGCTGCATGATCGCCTTCATCGCGGCCAGAATCCGCAGCTTGTCGTCGACCATGACGTAATGCCCGGCCGGGTAGCGCTGCACCAGATCGGCCAGCATCTGTTCCTTGTGGATATAGATCAGCACCCGGCCGTCGACGGCTTCCCACAGCCCGGAACGCTGGACTTTGCGCGGCTGGAACACCGCATCGCCATCGGACAGGATCACCGTCGGTCCCCACTGCCGCAGGTGTTCGATCGCACGCAGCGCGTCCGGATACAGCCGGTCGGCGAACGGATAGTCCACGAGATAGCCCGACATCTGCAGCAGGCGCGGATCGTGTTTCAACACCAGCCGATAGCGCTGCAAGGCGCCGAGGTAGTCGGCGTAACCCAGCTCGTCGCGCAGCGCTTCGAAAATGCGCCAGTAGCGATCGCGGCTCTCCGCACCGAACTCCTTGGCGAGCTGCGCGCGCAGATCGTCTATGACGCGATCGTTGTCGAGCAGCGTGTTGTCGCAGTCGAGCAGGAATACGACATCCGCGTTCGGCTTCACGATTTCTCCTCCTGCACGATCCAGCGCGCGATCTGCGTCCAGTTCTCGCGCAGGGTCTTCGCGCCCATGAACAGCCCGATATGCCCGCCCGGGGCAAGCGCTTTCTCAATCTTGCCTTTGGCCGTGCCGACGAGATGCTCGGCGGCGAACACCTGCTCCCTCGGCGTGATGTCGTCCGCCTCGCCGGCGAGCAGATAGACGGGACAACGGATGTCGGCGAGCGACAGGCGCCGGCCGAGGCCGACGAATTCTCCCTTTGCCAGGCGGTTCTCGATAAACAACTGGTGGATGGCCTGCAGATACCAGCGCCCGGGGAGGTCGATCGGGTTCTCGTACCAGCGCTCGAAGGCCTCCGTCTTGCTCAGGTAATCCGGGTCGTCGATGTGCTCGTACAGGCGCAAATACTTGTCGACGTACTGCGCCTCTGGATGCATGCTCTTCCAGCCCTCGAGCATCAGGCGCCCGCGCATCAGGCCGCCGCCCGTCTGCACCAGCTCCTCGTAGAAGCTGGCCGGCATCCCGTCCACCATCTGCTTGAGCGGGCCGCTCCCGGCCTTGGTGTCGATCGGCGAGCCGGCGAGCACCAGGGTCGCCACCTTGTCCGGATAGCGCGCGGCATACATCGCCGACATCCACCCGCCCTGGCACAGTCCGACGAGGTTCACGCGCGCGCCCAGGTCATCGACGCAGACGTTGATTTCGGCGAGATAGTTGTCGATATCGTAGTCCTTCATCCCGGGGCCGGCGCTTTTCCAATCGGTGACCAGCACGCGCCGGTGCCCGTTGGCGAGCAGCGTCTCGACCAGGCTCTGGCCCTTGTGGTAGTCCGCGATGGTGGCGGTGTGTCCCGCGTAGGGCGCGTCGACGAGCGTCGGAACCGCGCCCGATTTCGCGTCGCCGAACTCGCGCAGCCGCAAGGTGTGCAGGTCGAGCATCACGCTGTTCGCGGTAGCAAACTGCGGCTTGAGCTCGTAGTCCACCTTCTCCGCCTCGGCGAGGAACTTCAGGTTTTTCTTGAACAGCGCGAGCTCCGCCTCTTCCATGGCGAAGGCCGCCGCCAGCGGCCAGAACAGCGGGACGCTGTGTTCGTCGATCTTGGCGACGCTCTTCTTTTCATTCTTTTCCATTGCAGGCTCCAGTTTCACGATGCGGTTTCGCCGCTCGCGGTTTGCTGCGGGTTCAGGCGGATGCCAGGACCGCCCGCGTGTGCTGTGCGATCATCAAGTCCTCGTCCGTGGGGATGACCCAGGCGGAGACGGCGCTGCCCTCGGCGCTGATGCGCGGCCCGTGGGCGGCGTTCGCCTGCGGATCGAGCGCGACACCCAGCCAGGCGAGCGCCGCGCACACGCGCTCGCGCACCTGCGCCGCGCGCTCTCCGATGCCGCCGGTGAACACGAGCGCGTCGATGCCTCCGAGCGCTGCGGCGAGGCTGCCTATCGCACAGACTATGCGATAACAGAACAGATCCACCGCTTCCGCCGCCGCGGGATCGCTTGACGCCAGCAGTTCGCGCATGTCGTTGCTGATGCCGGACACGCCCAGCAGCCCGCACTCGTGATACAGCAGCGTTTCGAGGCGCCGCTGATCCATGCCCCGCTCCGCCATCAGGTAGAGCAGCACCCCCGGGTCGATCCACCCCGGGCGCGTGCCCATCATCAGCCCGTCGAGCGCGCTGATGCCCATCGTCGTCTCCACGCTGCTGCCGCCGCGCATGGCGCACAGGCTCGCGCCGCTGCCCAGATGGGCGACGATGGTGCGGCCCTGCGCCGCGCGCGCATCGTAATGCGGCAGGCGGCCGCTGATGTACTCGTACGAAAGGCCGTGAAAGCCATAGCGCACGATGCCAGACTCGGTCAGCGCGCGCGGCAGCGCGAACAGCCGCGCCACGCGCGGCACCGTCTGGTGAAAGCCGGTATCGAAGCAGGCGACCTGGGGAAGCTTCGGGTAGGCGTCGAGCAGATGCCTGATCGGCGCGAGATTGTGCGGAAGATGCAGGGGCATCATCGGCACCAATTCCTCGAGCTGGCGCAGCAGCGGGGGATCGATGCGGACCGGCGCCCTCAACGCCTCGCCGCCGAACACGACGCGATGGCCGGCCGCCCACAGCGCCCTCCCCTCGAGACGGCTTTGGATCCAGCTCATGAGATGGTTGAGCAGCGCCTCGTACGACTCGCCTTCGTCCCGCGCCCAGCGCCGCTCGACGACGGTCGCCCCCTTCGCGTCCTGCTCATGAAAGCGAGGCGCCGTTCCGATGCCGTCGATCGCGCCTGCCGCGATGCGCTCCAGCTCCGGCCCCGCGTCAGCGCCGAACAGGGCGAACTTGATGCTCGATGAGCCGGCGTTGAGCACTACGATGGTCTGTTCCATGCTCATCCCTTGCCGCGTGCGGCTGCGCCGCCGGCCTGCGCACGGCCGCCGGACTTCGCGGTCCGGCGCGCGTAAGCCACCATCGCCATGACGGCGCAGGAAGCGAGCCGCGCCTTGGCGCTGTCCGAGCGGCTGGTGAGCACGATCGGCACGCGCGCGCCGAGCACGACGCCCGCGGCTTCCGCCTCGGCGAAATATTCGAGCTGCTTGGCGAGCATGTTGCCCGCCTCGAGGTCGGGGACGACCAGAATGTCGGCCTGGCCGGCCACGGGGGAGACGATGTGCTTGATCGCGGCCGCTTTCATGCTCACGGCGTTGTCGAAAGCCAGGGGACCGTCCAGAATCCCGCCCTGGATCTGGCCACGGTCGGCCATCTTGCACAGCGCCGCGGCATCGATGGTGGAAGTGATCTTCGGCGTCACCGTCTCCACCGCCGACAGGATCGCGACCTTGGGCTGCGCAATGCCGAGCACGCGGGCCAGGTCGATCGCATTCTGTACGATATCGACTTTGTCTTCGAGCGTCGGGTAGATGTTGACCGCCGCATCGGTGATCAACAGCGTCTTCGGATAGTCCGGCACGTCCATGACGAAGACATGGCTCATCCGGCGCTGCCCGCGCAGGCCCACGCCCGGCTTGGTGACTTCGTGCATCAGCACGTCGGTGTGCAGGCTGCCCTTCATCAGCCCTGCGCACTCGGCCGTGCGGCACAGCGCGACGGCACGGGCGGCCGCGGCCTCGTCGTCTTCGACGTCGACGATGCGGTAGGGCGAAACGTCGAGCCCATGCGCGCCGGCGGTGGCGAGAATTTGCGCGCGCGGGCCGACCAGCACCGGAACGATCAGGCGCGCCCTCGCCGCTTCGACCGCCCCGGCGAGCGACACCTCGTCGCAGGGGAAGGCGACCGCGACCGGGACGGCGTCCCGGGTTTCGCACTGCGCGATCAGTCCTTCGAAAACGTGATGGCTTTCCCGCATTGTCTTCTCCTGCAAGCCGATGGGCTTCACTTTAAAGCCAGCGCGCTTTCGGTCTCTTGATCAAACGCAAGCGCGTCATACGCGGCCTTGCCTGTCAGGTTCCGGCCGCCGGCACCAGTCTGCGCAATCGGGCCCTTCCTCACCTGCGCGTGGGCGGCAGGCAGCAGCTTTCATCGTGAACTTTCCCTTTTTGAACCAAAAAAAACGGATGCCGGACCGCTAAGCGGAGTGATGGGCTTTTAGCCGGGCGTCCGGGTCTCCCCGGCCTGCGCTGCGAGTATTACGCCGCTAAGACCGCGAGCCTCCGAACCGAGCGCGAACAGGTAGGGGCCGACCATGTACTCCGGAGACGGATGGGCATCGGGACGCTCGCCCGGGTAGTTCCGGCGTCGCGCTGCGGTGTTCACCGGTCCGGTATCGATGCCGAATACCCGAACCGGGTGCATGCTCTGGGGGTGATATTCGTCGGCAATGATGCGCATGAGCGCATCGAGCCCGGCCTTGGCGACCGCGTAGCCGCCCCAGAAGGAGCGGCGCACATCGTGCAGTGAGAAGACCAGTGCCGGATCGGCGGAACGCGCAAGCAGGCGCATGCACCACTGGGTCAGGAAAAAAGGCGCAAGCAGGTTCACGGTGACTGCGCGGTTCCAGTCCTGCGGATTGACGTGCTCGAACGGCGTCAGCGCCCCGATCCAGCCGGCGTTGTTGACCAGTCCGTCCAGCCGCCCGTATCTTTCGCCGAGGGTTTCCGCGAACTTGCGGTAATCGGCTACCGTGGCGGTCGCGAGGTCCATCAGAACCAGTTCCGGCGGCGGCAGCGACTCGGCTGTCATGTCGGCGCGCAGGGCCTCCAGCCCGGCTTCGTTGACATCCAGCAGCACCGTCGATGCGCCATTGCGCGCACAGGCCAAGGCCACGGCCCGGCCGATACCTTCGGCCGCCCCGGTCACCAGGATGATGCGGTCCTTGAGCAAGCCCGGAGCCGGCGCATAAGGCAGCAGCTCCTCCAGGGTCGGAGCCGTTCGTGCCGTTTTCGGAGTCATTCGGAAAATTCCGCGCGGTTCACGCAAACAGGGGGAACCACCCTATTTCGCAGGCTGCGGAGTCCGATGCGTTCGCCCCTCATGACGCGCACGGTCCCGTACCCGCCAGTACTCCCGCAACCCCGATCGTCCACCCCTGGCGAAAATAGACGATCCCCTTCACGACGCGGTACAGATACCAGGCGTAGGCCGGAATCAGAATCAGCCAGCCGAAACCGAAGGGAAGCGTCAGGCCTCCGAGAATCGACCAGATCAGAAACAACAGTGCCGTACGTACGCGCCAATGGCGATGACTCTCGAAATAGGCATCCGGTGCGACGATCCGGGCCTTACGGGTATCGATAAACACCTGTACCCAAATGGCAACGATATACAGGAGGAGCCCCAGCGCGAGCGCCGAGTAGGCCAGCATGCCCAGGCGGCCGGCGCGCCCGCAGGACCGGTCTGCGCCGCTGCCAGTCCCTGTCATCGCGCTGACCGCGCGGGCGGTCGTTTGCTCAGCGTTTCCAATACGACCACCACCGCGCGCCGTGAGGCCGCACGACGTCGCGCCAGAACACCCGGTACAGGAGATATGCCAGAACGGTCAGCGCGCCCAGCAACGCCAGCAACCATATGCCGATCTCGTGGCTCTGTTGCTCGTGCGGATTGGCTACGTAATACAGGAAGATTGCGAGGTCCCGGGCCATCTGATCGAACTGGGCGGGTGTCATGCTGCCTTGCGTGGCGGACTCGACTCCGACCGCAACTTTGGTGCGCTGGCCAAAGCGGTAGCCCATCTCCTTGACCGGTTTCTGCAGTCCCTGGAGATCAGCGAACACGTCCGGCATCGCGACGTTGGGAACGACCACGTTGTTGGCGCCAGTGGGACGACCGGGATCGATGTAGAAAGACGTGAGGTAGGTGTAGAGCCAGTCGGCGCTGTAAAGGTTCGCGATAACGGTAAGGTCGGGTCTTTCCACATGCAGCAGCTGCTTCGCGGTGTCTGCCGGCATGGTCGAAGTAATCTCGTCGTAGGCGCCGCGCCCGGTGATATTGATAGTCTTCTGAATTTCGGCTTTGCTCAGGCCCAGCGGCCGGGCCAACTCGGCAAAACGCGCGCCCGAAATACTATGGCAGCCCATGCACTCGTGCATGAAATAGACCGCCCCCATCCTCAGCGCCTCCTTGTCGTTGAGGTTGACGTGGATGTGTTTGAGCGGCGGCTGGGTGTCTTCCGTCTGCGCCGATGCGGACCCTGCGGCACAGGCCAATGCCGCCACGACAAGGACAGCCCTCATGCAAGCTCGAAAAGTGATCATGCGCGATCCCGGCATCTCAATCCGCTCCTCAATGCGCCAGTCCGCCGGCGGTCAGGCGCTCGGGCAGCCGTGGTGCATCCCTGGCAAGCCGCGGAAATACCAGGGCGGCGAGAAATATCGCGCCAATGTAGACGGCCGGAATCCACGTCGTATGCAACATCAGCGCCCAGCCATGTGCGTTCATGTGGTACATCCAGTAGTCGATCAACCATACCAAAGCTTCAAATACCAGCAGCCATATCACCGTAACGCGCGCCGAGCGCGGCCTGTTGAAGTAGGGCAAGATCCAGAACGTCGTGTAGAGCATCTCCGTCACGTGCAAGCCGTAGACCATGTTGGGCTCCGTTGCGCTGCCGTACGCAATCAGCCCCAGCCAAATGAGCGAAGCAGGAATGGCGAGAAGATTGATCTTGTAAAGCAAGGAGCGGTAGCGGATAGACCTGATCGGATTGCAGTCGAGCCAGGGAAGCGCGGCAATCATCACAAAGACGAAGACAAAGGCGAGAACGCCGTAAAACTTGTTCGGAATGCCGCGCAGTACCGCGTAAAACGGCAGGAAGAACCAAAGCGGATGAATATCCGGCGGCGTTTGAATGGGGTTGGCCTGACTATAGTTGAGCTTGTCGATCAGGATGCCCCAGCCCCCGGGCTGGAAAAATACGAACCAGAAGAAGATCAGCAGGAAGACGCAGACCCCGAACACATCCTTGACGGTGTAATAGGGATGGAACGGAATCCCGTCGACCGGCCACCCCGAGGCGTTTTCATTGTCGTGAATTTCGATGCCGTCGGGATTGTTCGAGCCCACCTGGTGCAGCGCAATGATGTGAACGAGCACCAGTGCCAGGAGCAGAAGGGGCAGCAGAAACACGTGAAAAATGAAGAAGCGGTTCAGGGTCGACGCGCCCACCACGAAGGAACCGCGGAGCCATGTCGCAATGGACTTTCCCACGATCGGAAGCGCGGTCGCGAAGTTCATTACCGCCGTGGAGCCCCAGTACGACATCTGTCCCCACGGCAGCAGATAGCCCAGAACCGCCTCGGCCGCAAGCACGAGGTAGATCGCCACGCCGATCAGCCACAGAAGTTCCCGCGGTTTTTTGTAGGACCCGTACATCATCCCGCGATACATATGCAGATAAACAAGTACGAAAAAGGCCGAAGCGCCGACAACATGCATGTCGCGCACCAGCCAGCCCCAGTTGGAATCGCGCATGATCCCGCGCAGGACGGACCAGTAGGCCATGTCCGGATTCGGCTGGTAGTGAATCGCAAGGAATATCCCGGTCGCGATCTGCAGCACCAGGACAAGCAGCAGCAGCGAACCGAAAAAGTACCAGACGTTGAAGTTCTTCGGCGCGGGATAGCCGGTCATGTGCTTTTCCCACATCTCGCTGATGGGTAGCCGCTCATCCCACCATGACATGAATTTACGCAATCGCATGTTCATCCGGACTCCTGCGCCCGCCTGCCATCGGGATGCACGCCGTGCCCTGCTGGCCGCCCGCGCTGCATCTCACTGATTCCCGCCGCCCGCCAAGGCTGACGCCTTGACTCCCGGGATCGGCTCGTCCTTGAGGCCCTGGACATAGGCCTTGAAGGTCTTGGGACCGCTGCCCGGTATCAGGCCCGGGTCCAGCACCGAGACATACGCCGCGACCGCCTTCATTTGCGTCGCGGACAGCGGTGCCGCTATCGCTGCCATGATGCCGTTCGGGCCGTTATGGCGCGCGCCGGAGGCAAAGCGCTGAAGCTCCTTCTCGATGTAGCTTGCATGCTGCCCGGCCAGCCTCGGAATTGCCATCGGGATATTGCCCATCCCGTTGGCGGAATGGCAGGCGGCACACGCGGGCACTTCCTGCTTGGTGATCAAGAACGGCGTAATCCTCGACAGCCCTCGCACATAGAGCTGATAGCCCTTTTCAACCAGCGCTTTCGATGGCTTGGGTTCCTGCCCGGAATTATCCTTGAGCCCTTGCTCCGAAAAATAGGCCGCGATCTCCTTCAGATTCAGGTTTCCGGGCGCCTGGGGGATCGTGTTGATCATCTGGCTCATGACGGCCGCCTTGCGCGCACCGCTTCTGAAATCCTCGAGTTCCTTCAGCAGGTAGTTGTAGTTCTGGCCGGCCAGATTTGGGAAAGTCGGGGCCACGCTGTTCCCGTCGATTCCGTGGCAGGCCGAACACACGGTCTTTGCCGCGTCCGGTACGCCGTTGACCTTGGGCGGCAACACCCCGAGATAATCGGGTCCGGCAAATGCCGTCGAGGCCATCAACGCCGCGCAAAGCATCGTGCTTATCGATGCCAGATGTCTGATATGCGCGCCGTGCCGCGAACCCGTCCCCAACGGGACGTCTTTCGCATCGACTGCGGTCGGAATGCGATCCCTTGCGCCGCGCCCGGCTCCTGCGCGGACAGCATCGGCGGCATCGTGACCGCAGCGCATATTGCGACGAATCGTTACCAAATCGAAGGCTCCCAGGCCTGCTCCGCGCCGCTCGCGTTGCTCTCGCCCACCGTCGCCACCGTGTCGCTCTTCCAGTAGTACGGCGGAATCGGCATATTGAGCGGCGCCGGCGAGCCTTCGACGACCCGCGCCGAGAGGTCGTAAAGCGACCCGTGGCATGCGCAGTGAAATCCGCCATACCACCAGGGAGTAACCGTATTCCGTTGCGGACGGTAGTCCGGAATGCATTGCAGATGGGTACACAGACCAACGGCGATGAAATACTCCGGCTTCAGTGCCCGGTAGTTCCCGTTCACGAACTTTGCTGATGGCTGCTGGGGCGCACGGCTGCCGGGATCCTTCAGGCGCTTGAGAAGATCGGGCTTCGACAGGGTGTCGAGCATCGTCTTGTCGCGACGCACGATCCAGACCGGCTTCTTCTTCCACTCGACCAGGATCAACTGTCCCGGTTCGAGTTTGCTCACGTCGACGTCAACCGGAGCGCCCATCGCGGCAACTTCCTTGCCGGGATTCATGTTATCGACGAGAATCGACGAGAAGAGACCGGCAATGCCCGCGCCGATCACGCTTACGGCGGCAACCAAAAACCGGCGGTGCCCTTCGTCGACGCCTGCATGAGACTCGATGGAGTCCATCTCGCGGCGTTCGTTCGGTTTAGGCGCTGTCGTGTCGTTCATGAGTCCAGCTGCATCCTACGAGTCTGCTGAGGCGGAGTGAGTGCCGCCAGCACCACAGGGTGCGGGAAGTTCAGAGCAATTACCGCGGGGGACCTCACGAACTGGCTTTGACAGGCGCTGCTTCCTTCGTGCCGCCGATCTTCGCGTACAACTCACCGATGCCGTGGTCCACCGAAGTGAAACCCTTGTCGAGCTCGTCACGCGTGTAGGCGGCGCCGGAAACCAGCCTTGCGCGCAGCGCCCGGAGGCCGGCCACCGTCGTCAACGCGCCCGCTTTCGCTTCCCCGCCAACCCAACTCGCGCCGCTTTCCAGCCCATGCGCGGCGGCCTTGAGCTCGTAGCCGGTCTTTTGGTAGTCCTTATGCGCCCAGGATTCGGCAGCCGCTACGTCGGTGAAACGGTGCTGCGGCGCCTGGCTGGTGGACGACGCGGACATGCTTGTCTTGACCGCTGGCGCCGGCGCAGGCTGGACGCCGGGCGCCTCCGGCATTTTGGCGTTCGCCACACCAAGGGGAATAGTCGTTGCCAACAGCAATGCCAGCGCAATAGGTTTGAGTCCAATATTCATGGCGGATTCCTTCGGATAAAGAGATGGTCGATAGCGCGCGCCGAAATCGGGGCTTCGCCTCGCGCGCGCTTGACGTGCTCTGGCCAACTCGAGCTTTTCGGGACCGCAGTCGACGGTGCATCCGAAAGCCGTACTCTAGCCGTCCGCCGGCCAAAGGCAAACTGCCGAAGGTCACGATCTGGGACTGCGGGAAGTCACGACTTGCGGGTGACCAAAGTCACCGTCGCGACGCGCAGGCTTCTGCGCCAGAGGTGAGCGAAACGAAATCCTGAAAGCGCGCGCAGTGCCGTCCCGAGTGCAGGAACGCTTCCCGGCTTTGGTTCGGGCGGTCAGAGCCCCGGACCGCTCTGCATGATGCCGCCGTCGGCAAAGACAGTCGTCGCCGTCAGGTAACTGGCGCCATCGCCGGCGAGAAACGCAACGAGACCGCCGATTTCCTCCGCCTTGGCCATGCGACCGAGCGGGATGGCATTGTTCAGTTTTTTGAGCAACTCCGGGTCTTGCATGGTGGACAGGTTGATCGGCGTCGCGACGGCTCCGGGGCCGACGCCGACCACGAGAATGTTATGCGGCGCGAGTTCGACGCCCGCGGTGCGCGTCAACATGCGCATTCCGCCTTTCGACAGGCAGTAGGCGGTGTTGCCGGGCATCGGCCAGTCTTCATGCACCGAACTGATGTTGATGATGCGCCCGCCACCGCCTTGCTTGATCATTT
>Ga0307377_10006645_pt1 | contig 12091 bp, 11 predicted proteins | sample TR3MG_FD_202535 | JGI IMG/M metagenome (GOLD analysis project Ga0307377, IMG submission 202535) | Soil microbial communities from Risofladan, Vaasa, Finland - TR-3 | ecosystem: Environmental > Terrestrial > Soil > Coastal area > Acid sulfate soil | place: Finland: Risofladan, Vaasa | collected...
TTCGGCTAAGGTACCTACACCTTGGTTTTCATACAGCCAAGTCACACTTGAATCTAAATAAGCTATTGAAACATCTCTTGCTGCTAATGAACCATCAACATAAGTTGTTAATGAATAAGGTGTTAAGTCACTTGCCTCAAGTTTGTTTGTGTCCAACCAAGCTATTGAAACATCTCTTGCTGCTAATGAACCATCAACATAAGCTAACGTCACGTAAGAACCACTCATTGCACTAATACTTGCATCTTGAATAATATTCCATTCCCATAAGTAAGTAATCGACGCGTCTCTTGCTGCTAATGAACCATCAACATAAGCATAAGTTGCACCATCTTGAGTTGCTATTGCTACGTCGGCTATCCAACCTTTAACCGAAGGGTCAAATATTCTACCGCATAAATCTATCATATTTTTCTATAATTTTAATATTTATCCTAAGTTAATAGAAGTATCTATTTTGTTAACTTTCCTAACACTTTCTAAGTCATATTCTACTTGTTCTAACCTTGAAGATAAGCCATTTATCAAATTTTCTTGTTCTTTAACAATACTTGAAAGTTGTTGTACTGCTTTTATCAAAGGTTTTATGAAACTCATTTGTGACACACCTAATATTCCATCAGGGTCTTCTTCACCACCAACAACTGCATCAGGAAATACTTCTTTTAATTCTTGTGCTACAAATCCTTTTCCTTTTCTTCCATCCTTTTTCCAATCCCACTCTCTAAGCTTCACTTTGTTAATCATATCAAGTGCGTCAAACTCAAAGTCTTTAATATTTTTCTTTAAGCGTTCATCTGAAGTGTCCCAGAATACGAAATCATTTCCATTGTAAACTATTCCACCATAATTTGAAGTACCTACATCAAAGAACTGGAAATAAGCATTTGAACTTGCATAAGGAGAATATATTGTAATAGGCTCAAGTGCAGTTGCTACGGTTGTTCCTCCTGTTCCTACTTGTGAAGGCATATCAAGTTTTAATCTTCTACCCCAATATGTCACCCCTGCACCATCATGAGATATAGAACCATTGTCTGCTGTAAATTCACTATTGTCACCAAATTTTATGTTTGTACCAGCTATTCCTCCAGAAGAAGTCGTACCTGTTGCCATAACGGTTAAGGCAGGGTTTGTCCTACTAATACTTGTACATTGAATCCAATTTCCATCGCCATCTGAAGTTGCATATATTCCATAAGTACTATTCCCTGTATTTTCGTTTTTAACATATAATCCATAAATGTCAGTACCTTTTAATGAAACAAGTGCACTTGAACTACCATGTGTTGTACCTTGCTCAGTAATGTACATTGTGTCTGCTGGTCCTAACCAGTGGTCCCAGGCACCAGCACTTTCTATTGTGTAAGTTTGTGTCGGGTTAACACTGAAATATTTGTCATCATCCCAATAGGTAATAAATCCATTTCCACCAAGTTGTGTTCTCTGCATTCTACCATCGAGAATCAACTGGTCTACACTATATTCATATGTCACATTTATGTTTGAAACAACTGGATAAGTGTACACAAATTCCCATTTGTACCCACCATGAATATCATCAACGACAGAAACCCATACTTTTTTATTGTCAGTTAATGAGAAAGTCGAATAAGTACTAACATCTATTGCCATATAAGTACTTGCTTCAGCATAGAAGTATTTGTACTCCATCAAAGGCCATCTAGCTATATCACTTTGTGAATATCCATAAAAGGCATTTGAAACTTTTGAAGTTAATAAATTGTCTGCATAATCATACACACCTGTTGTTGCTACTGCATTCCATCCACCAGAAAGTACATATTCATCAGTGGTTGTCGAAATTCCCAATGAACCAGGTGGTACAGCAGGTAAATATTCACCTAAATACCAAATGAAATCTGAAGAATCTGGTACTGTGTAAATTGCACTAACATCTATGAACAACTTCGCATTGTATTGTGAACCAGCATTTGTTTGAATATTGTAAGTATCTGCTCTTTTGTTTGTCGACAAATCTAAATATGTGTTGCCAGTTGTTTGGTGGTTCATCACATAATATATGTCGTGGTAAACGTTGTTGTTTGTCTTTATGAAACTTGTTTTTGTGTAATTCTCAGCATAAGCACCATCATAATCAAGTTCAGTTGTACTTGCTATATCATCTATTGTTAATATGTCACTATTTGTTAACTCTGCTATAATACCATCTGTGACATTGTACAAAGAAATTGTATTGCTTTCTGCATCAAGATAAATCTTTGAACCTGCTGCATTTTCACCAATAATATCACCATCCTGTATTGTCCAATCACCAATATATCCAGCATTCGCATTAACTGCTCCTTCGAAATAACCACTATCTGTCCAAATACCATATCCTGTAATGTCATCTCCATTGAAAGTTAATCCATCAAGTTTTCCTACCCTAACTTTTCTATTTGTATCTTGAATGTCGTGTGAAGTCATACTATCAAGTACTTCTAAAAAAGGTGCATTTGAATCGTCTGCTGTGAGATATATAGCACCTTGTCTATCTTCGTCAGAACTATTTCCCATTCTAACGAAAGTGAAATTCGTCACATCTTTGTATTGTACAGTATAATCCATTAAGCCATTAATATAGAAACCATCAGCATCTCCACCCGCTGCATGTGAGAATAGAATATAACAAGAAGTATCACCAAAGAAATCTTCATTGTAAATTGTAATTGTTGTTGTTGCAGTCCAAGGTCCACTACTAACACTTCTTCCACCTAATGAACTAAGTGCAGTTCCATCTCCTGAATAAACTCTATATCCAAGTGTTCCGGCACCACCACTTTGGTCAACACCCCAATTCATAACCAATGTACCATTTCCATTTAATGTGAAATAATTGGTTCTAAATTGTTGTCCAGCACTTTGTGAATAATCATAACCTCTTTCCGGAATATCACTTGCTTCAACAAGAATATCACTATTTATGTTAACTAATCCCATAACAGTACTAGAAGTAATTCCCTTGTATCCTAATCCATCATTTCTATCATCTCTATTTTCTACCCATATTTTATTTCCAGAAGAATCTTGAACCCACCAGTTAAGCTGGTGAACATTGTTCCCAAGGAAATGTTGTGAACGAATAGCATCATCTGCTGTTAATGTATTGTTCCCTTTATCACAAGTGAATAAATAAGAAGAAGTTGTACTATCCCAATATAACCCAGAATAATCATCAAATTGGTCTGAATATAAGTAATCATTGTTAACACTTGGGTCTGGTTGTGCCTCTACTGCTGCACTAACCCATAATGAACCATTGTTCGCTCTAATTTTATTGAGTACTAATTCATAAGCCTGTAATGAACCTCTAACAATCAAATTGTCAACTTCTAATTTGTACCCTTGGGTGCCACGCTGCGTTCTCATAAGTTGCCATCCAGTACCAGTAAATCCAGACAAGAAATTTTCTTCATATGACACTAAGCGGTCTACAGAGAAGGCGTTGTTGTCTAACACTACATTTTGGGCTGTATTGAAATATGTGAAATCATTGAAGGTTGTAATAGCCCCTACATATATTCCATTGAAGGCATCTAAATATAAGTTCTCCCCTTTAACTTCTAAATTTCCATATCCATAATAATCTCCATGTCCATAAATATATTTTGTATCTCCACTATCATCTCCTACAAACAACGCGTTTTTCTGAAGATATATTGAAGAATCACTGAAATAAAAAGAACTATCAGCCATTAAGTTGCCATCACCAATTGTGTAAGGAAATAAATTCGCTGCACCAGTTAATTCTTCTACATACAAATCATTAAGTGCACCTGCTTGTAATTCTACTTTTGTGTAATAATTTCCAGGAATGAAAGTACCAGTTCCACCAGTTCCACCCGCTCCATACACATACACAGTTCCACTTGGTGTGTTGTAATAAGCATCATCTACGTATCTACTATAAATTGAAATATCGAAACTCATTTCTTGTTTTTTATTTTTTAAGTCAAATTGAACACATCATCATTGTATTCTAACCATTCACATCCACTATATAAATCTCTTCCAGGGTAATATGAATAACTAGTTAATACATATTGTCTTGTACTTGGGTCACTATCATCTCTCCACAAACTAAAAGGTTTTAAGGGTCCAGGAAATATAAGGTCACTTGTAATTTTTTGTCTATTTTTTCTAAATAATTGTAATTTGTTCGCTATCAACCATTGTGAAATAGGATATAATTGAAGGCTTGCATCATCTGTCCAATATTCTGTGCGTGTATCAAAGTCTGAACCGGTGTACAAACCATTTCTATAATTGAGTGAATCTGTATCTACAAGGCTAACTGTTAATTCCTTCTTTTCTAATGTATTGTTGTTAATAATTCCACCAATATTGTTGTTTTGTGTTGCACCAGTCGTTGTCACAGTGACATCACCATAATAAGCGAATATTGGATATGACGAATGTGGTCTATAATTTTCTTCATCATATTGTCTAATGTCCTCACCAAGAATATTGAGAATAAATTCGAAATCACCATCTCCTAATGTCCATCCTGAAACATCTCCAATTGGTACTGTAAGAGTCACTTCACCTACACCATCATCACCAATATCATCACCTAATAATTCTACCCAAGAACTTGCATCAGTGTAAGAAGTTGTGTATTCCCAATAATCATCATCACCATCACGTCTAATAAATCTATTTCCAATAGGTACTCTAATAACAAATCTACATCTATAATCCCAATCAGCATAACCTCCATTCATTGCTATAGGTGCGAACTTCCAAGAAATTTTTAATCCATCTATTGAAGAATCTATTGTCACATCAAACTTTGTGCTTAGGCTAGCTCTATCTTTATCATTGTATTGGTACACACCTCCACTCCAATATTGTGGTGCTCCATATCTATAAATTGAGTTTGAAATACTTTGGTAAGGTGCTCCAGGTGTCACTAACAAACTTTCTTCCCAACCATAACCAAGTGACGGGTTAAGAACACCCCATTTGTACCCTGGAAATTGCCATCCATTTGGTGGTCCATCATCAACATAATAACAGTTCCAAGTTCTTTTATCTGGATATGTCACAGCAGGTGTAAGGCCATTCGCAGTAATATTGCTGAAATCATTTATTGTCATATTTAAGTACCTCTTTAACTCAAGTTTTAATGACAAATCGTGTAATCCAGGAATCATATAAATTGTTTGGTTGTTGCCTGTGAACCAATAAGAATCATTCGGTCCTTCTATAGGAAGAATGTACACTGAAGAATCTAAATGTGTTAATGTTCCACTGTTTGAATATCCATAACTTGAATCACCCGCATAAGCTACATAACCAATTGAACTTTCATCACTCCATAAATCTCCATATCTTTCTATAACCCACTTTCCATCATAATAATATAAAAATGAATCATATGTTCGTAATATTTTTTCTAATGTCTTTTTTCCACCATCCCTTTCTAAATTGTTTTTCCAGAAGTTTTCAGTATCAAGTGCTGTCAAATTCATACATGTCTTGGTTGTGCTTGGTGTAATTCCTTCAGGAATAAGGCTATTGTTAACAAGAATACTTGCATCTTTTCCTGTTAATTGTAAGCAGTTGTCTATAATGTTAATAGGTGTTTGTTTTGTAATTGTGTCAACAATATCTGGGTGAGTGTTGTCTAATTTTGAAATGTAATTTGTTGCAGTTAATGAGAACGTTCCTGAGTTAACATACTTTTGAGAAATAACTTGGGAATCTATGAACCCATCAAATAATCTATAACTGGTTCCTCCAAATGTTGCATCAACTATCAAATTGAACTCTTTTTCTTCTAATGTCATTAAGTCTAAGTATTCATACCATCCTGCGGCAGTACTTGTATCGTTAATAATTGTCATACTTGCACTTTGAAGTACAATAGGAGTCCACCAATCAGACAAATTGCTTTTTATTTGAATACCTTTTTCAGCTAACTTTATTCTTGTCGCACTACCAGCATAATCAAGTCTATATAACTTTATTTGTCCTACTACACCTAAAGGTGAACTGAAATTCTCATAATACTTTAATCCGTAAGCCATGTTTTATCCAATATTTTGTAATATTTCTTGTAATTGAACACCTGCATATAAATCTCCACCTTCTAATCTAAATGTAAGTGGTGCAGTTTGTTTTAATGTAAGAGTTCTTCCACCCATACTTTTATTCGCAGGTACAACAAATTCAGGTCCTTTTTCTCCAATAAGTGCTAAGGTCGGTTTGTCAACATAACCACCATCACCAAATTTTGGTACTCTACTCCAAAGGGCTAATACACCTGCTATTCCAATTGCTGCTAAGGCCAATCCAAGAATAGGTCCACCTTCTGAAACACCACCTTCTATAGCTGCGGCTATTGCTGTCGCTAACAATCCTACTATAATTTGTTGTGCACCTTTAAGAATAACTGAAACAACTTCTTTAAATCCTTGTTTTTGGTCACTAAATAATGAACCAAAGGCATCACCTAAGGCTAATACTGCATCTACTAATGTCCCTGCTATAATATCTTGTACCCATGTTCCAAGTTCTTGCCAATCTTGCTGGTGTTGTCCCATAGCACCTTTAACAATATCAAGTGCTCCAATCCATCCTTTTGTGAAGGCAGTTGTGTCAGTAATAGGTGAAGGTGCTACTAAAGGTTTTTCGTTGTCAAGCATTTCTTGAATATTCGCTAAGGCATCCTCTTCTAATGAAAGTTGCATTTTAATCAAGGCTGCTTCAGCCAGTTTGTCAGCAGTTGCGGAAGTTGTATCTAAGAACTTCTGCATTTCTGCCTCACTCTTCTTTATTCCTTCTGTAATTGTTGCTTGAGTGTTAACAATGAACCTTTGTTTTGTTGCCTGTTCAGCCAATAAGGAATCAACACCAGCCAACAAGGTTTGTTCTTTATCTAAATCTTCTCTTCCACTTTCTCCTAAGGCATTTATGTCTCTTTGTATTGTGTACTCATCATTCGCTATATCAACTTTCTTTTTGTAATATTCAGTTTGAACTCTATTTAACTCATTAAGTGTTTTTTGTCTTTCTTCATCACTTTTTAATCTATCGCCTGCCTCAACACGTAATTCTGCTATTTTTCTTTCTAAATTCGCACCTTCTGTAATGAACTTGTTTTTCTTTTCCCAAAGTGCATTTTCTCTATCTGCTATTTTTTGAGAGTTTTCTATTGTGGTTTTGTACTTTTCTGCGAACTCACCAATTTTTCCCCAAGCATTTGAACCAGCTTCTTTAAGTTTGTCAAATCCTGCCACTAATTCTTCAGGAGTAAATCCAGTCTCTATTTTCACAGCAGCTCTTCCAACATCTAATAAGCCTTCCTTCATTTCTTCAAAGGCCTTCGCTGCTTCACCTCTTTTTTCTTTATTGAATATCGACGCTATTGCCAATCCAACACCTCTTGCACCAGCACTAATTGTTCTCCAACCTGCTACAAATAATTCTACTAATCCCTCAAATCTATTTTTAATATTTTCTACAATAGCAGTTCCAATCTTTTTAAGTATTTCCAGAAAGGCTAGGGCACTTTCCTTGGGCTTGCTAAATACCTCATATAAGAATCTTCCTACTGCTATAAGAATATCCTGTAATCCTTGCATAATACCCCTGAACGTACCCATAATTTTCGCTAGGGCATTCGCTCCATCTGTACTTCCTTTGAAATATTGTTGTAAGGCTTTTATTGCTACACCTACTGCTAATAATATAATTCCAATAGGTCCAAGTGCTACATTAAGTGCTTTCGCTGCTAAGGCTAATTTTTGAACTCCTCCTGCTGCGGCACCACCTGCTGGTCCCATTGAAGACAATGAACTACTAAGGTTGCCAAGTGAACCACTTGCACCTTTCGACATACTTTTGAAACTAGCATCGGTCTTTTTATTTCCGTTCTGAATCTGCTGGAGAGTAATCTTGCTTTTTTGTGCTACCTGGTCGGTCACTTTATTGAACTCGGCTGCACTAGCTCTAATATTTAAGTTAAGGTCGGCTGCTGTTAACATATTTATCCTTTATTTAATATATTTATTCGCATAAAAAAAGGGCCTAACTTTCGTCGTACCCTTTTTCCTAGATATGAAACTATTTATTGTTTTCCTGTTAATCGTAAGAACATTTGTTGTGCATCTTCTTTTGTCATCTTTTCACTTTCTTTAACTGGTGCTAATTCTACTGTATCACCTGGTAAGGGCCAATATTTCGCTTTGAAAGTATTGAATGAAATTTTTGTATTTCCAGCCAAGTGAAAGGTTTGTATTCTCAGTCCATTTAATATAGAAACCAACTTTGTCTCTTCATTTTTAAGGTGCATTTTAATAGCCTTTATGTAAACGGCTGGTGTCATGTACCAAAAATCTTCACTTGAAATCTTGAGAATACCAATAGCTTCAGCTTCTACTTCTTGCCAACTGGTGTTTTTAAGGGCTTTTTTTTCGCGGTCACTTGGTTCTTTTTCAGTTCAGCATCTATTTCCATACCTCTTTGTACAAGTTCTTCAACTGTCATTTCAGCTAAATCAGCCATACTTTTAACAACCAAGGCGAAATATTGCGGCCATCTCTCATCAAGAATCCACAAACAATCTTCCTTTGTAATCACTTCTACTCCATCAACTACGAAAGGTTCTTTTAATCTTCTATGTGCTATTTTTATTGCGTGCCATAAAAGAAGGGCATGTTCTTCCATGTCCTCCCCAATGTCTTGAAATAATTTTCCACTAGCAGCTTCAAATTCTTTAATAGCTACGTGCCCAAACAATACTGGATAAGTCTTGCCATCCCATTCTATGTAATCTACCATAATTTTTTATTCTTTTTATGAATAGAATCAAAGAAAGTTTTAAGTGGTTGTTTGAACTGAAAGTGCACCCATACCTTTGAAACTTGCACTATAACTTGCTGGTGCTTCACCTGCAGCCATTGTCCAATCCAAACTCTCTATAATTGCAGTACCTTGCATATATTTCTGTCCAGTCGAAACATCAGAGTGGTCAGGGAAGAATGTAAGGGTCACCTGAGTTTTATTTGTGTAAATTGTGAACAAGTCAGTGTAAGTAAGTTGTCCAGCACTAACATCTTGTGTTAATACTTGGTCACTTTCCAAACTTGCGGTCCAAGCATCTGCACCTAATGTGGTGTAAGTGCTATCATCACCTAAGTATTGCTGGTCTGCACTAGCTCTACTATTTGAAATTCCGAAACTTTTCGCACATAACACAATAGACGAATCTACTGTCACATAGCCCATATAGAACTGCATCAAGTCGCTTTTAACTGTTGTTGCCATAATAAATTTTTAATTTTAATTTTTAATTGCTTTCTTTATTTATCTCATTGTACGAATACTATCCTAAGCGAAAGTATTCCAACCCATAAATCTTTTTCTTCATAATTGCCGTAATCTTTTCCTGTAATATAACTCACTCTAATATTTTTGTATCGTTGTACATCTAACAACCTCTCTGAAACCCAGTCTACAACTCTAGTCACTTCATTCGGGTCATCTAATAGAATATCTATAATAACAGAATATGTACTTCTAGAAGGTTGCTGTGAACCCGCATAATATGTCTGTTCCACATCTTCTATTGTCCATCTCAACCAAGGGTCATCTCTATCTATTTCATTTGGAAGTGCTCCATATAATATGTTGTTCCCAAAATAAGCCAGAATAGAAGGGTCATTAACTAATAAATCTCTATAATCATCTACAAAGTTCGCCATCTTTTATCCTAATTTTGTTAATTTTTTCTGCGCACTTTTCATTTTTTTATCTATTGTTTTGAGTATTTCAGTACCAAAGTCTTTTTGAAACTCTTCTATAATCCTTGGTACTTGTTGTTCTATGTAAGGGCCTACTCTATTTCTTGGTACCATTCTACCTCTATAGGCTCCAGCCTTTGTGTATCTTTCTTCAGTACCTTTATCCATATATCTAATCCACTTCGCCTTTGTACTGAAACCAGCACTAACACCGGTTTTATCACCTTTAATACTCGTAATAATAATATAATCTTTTTGTCTTGGAGAATACGGCAGGGCGCTCTTCATACCTTCTACAATGTACTTTTTCGCTAGTTTTCTATTGTAAGCTTTAAGTACACTATCCTTGGTTTTTTGTGGAAGTTCTTTCATTGCTTCATAGAACTCCTTCATACCTGTTAACTCAAATGAGAATCCATCTGCCATATTCTAATTGTTAATTTTTAACATTTTTTAACATAGTCATCTATAGTTAATTGCATTTTCCAAAATGTAAGGCATGTCTTGAATAATAAGCCATTTTCTCTATCATTTTCAAATTATAAATTCTTTGTTTGGTCCATCTTTTTAAGAACCAAAATGAATCATTTTTCTGCATACTAAGTCTATAATTCTTCGCGCGCATTTCTAAATCTAAATAATCTTTTTCTGACATATTCTAATTGTTAATTTTTAATATTTTTTAACATAAATAATTTCATTATGTCGTTTTTTTTGGTTAATTTGTATTGACACCTCATTCTCACAGTGTTAACCAAATAACACTAATTTTAATCCTTTTCATACCACTTTATTGCGGTTAATTTTAAGTACATTTTTTGTCCAATATTCTGTTCTCCAATTTCTTGCATGTGTCTAATTTTGTATTTTTGTCGGTTGTACACAACTCTACATTCCATATCTATTGCATCATCATAATACACTATAATATCCACTCTATCAAATGTCAAAGGTCCTTGTGGTGCTGCTTGTGTATCACCTGCTTTAACTATAATTTTCGCCATAGCATCTTTAACAAAGTTCCATTGCATTTTTTGTCCATAACCAACTGCTGCAGTGTTTTCGTACCTTTGAATAACTACGCTTTTATCTAATACATATCCAACCATTGTGAGTTTTATTTTTGTTAAGAATATGTTAAGGAATCCTTGTACTCATTGCTGTCATTAACAACTTCTCAAATGTTTGTGTGTCTTGTAATGAAAGTGTACTTTTTGAACCTCTATGTACTAAGAAATAATCAAACACTCTCATCATAATAGCTAGCTTGAAGTTTTCTGGAATATTTTCAGTTGTAAATCCAGTTTTGAATTGAACTGTTAAGGGGTTGCTTGAAACACTTGTCGACAACTCAAACTCAACTTCATTTTCATAAGGGAATGTGTATTGTGGTGTCACCAATGTACTTCCATCTGTAATAATTGCTGTTAACGAATTGAAATGTCCTTCAGGAATTTCTACATCACTATCATTGAAATTGTAAAAAGTGTACACACAAGAAGTTAAGGATAAATCTTTTTGAATGAAATCTTCTGCTTCTTTTGTCACAGCACGAATCAACATACCAAGGTACTCTTCATATTCTTGTAAGTCATTTATTCCATAGCCCATATGAAGTTTTGCTTCCCTAACTGTAATAGGGTATTCATCATTGTCTTTGGTTTTTTCTATCGTAATTGTGTTGTACGCATTCATATCAAATTTTTTAATTTTAATAAAAAGGGAGAGAGTAAGCCACCCCCTCCCTTTGCTTTTTATGTGAAGTAATACGTACTACTAAATACCAGCACTAGCATCATCACACCATTGGAATGAACGGTAATTTTGAATAGCTGCATCAGCATAACTCATAACAGCTACTTCAGTTTTGCCATATTGCTTGTATTTGTAAACGTCCAAAATCACTTCTGGGGCTCCCCAAATACCAATAACTGCAGAACTCCAGTCACCGAATACAATGTTGTTTGCGTTGCAGGCAGCAGTTGCATAAGCAGGTTCACCAGCTACAACACCCATATCCCAAGCGAATTTAATACTAGCTGAACTAGCGTTAAGTTGCTCTAAATAAGCTCTAATTGCAGTTGTACTAACAAAGGCAGTATTTCCTAAGTTGTAATCTATAGCTTTTAAGTTAACCATGTCTCCATAAGTTAATCCAGCTACAGTTGTACTAACACTTGCATCTATCGCATCAACTGCGAATGAGTCAAATAACTCAGCGAGAATCTTTCTCTCATTTGCTGCAGCCATATCATTAAGAATTTTGGTCACAACATCAGGAGAAGAAGTAAGTAAGAATTGTTTTGAGAAACTTTGAG
>Ga0307377_10006646_pt1 | contig 12091 bp, 15 predicted proteins | sample TR3MG_FD_202535 | JGI IMG/M metagenome (GOLD analysis project Ga0307377, IMG submission 202535) | Soil microbial communities from Risofladan, Vaasa, Finland - TR-3 | ecosystem: Environmental > Terrestrial > Soil > Coastal area > Acid sulfate soil | place: Finland: Risofladan, Vaasa | collected...
TGGTAAGGTGTTACTGTATTAAAAGTAAGTCTTCCTGCGGTTGCATCATAGCTTTCAACACGGGCAACAACGATCTTACCATTATCAAATGTAGCAGTAGTAAGAGGACGAAGTTTACCAAGATCTGCTTCTTTAGCATATGTATAAGCAGTATTAGCTGTTGCAGAAGTTGTAAGATGAGCAATTGTAAGCTCGTCACCTTCTACGTAAGATATAGCTGTTATGGCCTGAGTACCTGTTCCACCGATAGTTGCCTGATATCCATCACTATCAACTGTAGCGCGGAAAACATGCTCAAGAGTAGCACAGCGACCAACTTCAATATCATGGCTTTCGTATGCATTCGAAGATGCATTACCAAGAACCATTCTAAGGACCTTAGGCTGAGTAGCAGTGGTTACAACATTTGTAAGAGTTCCTGAACTTAAATAAGCCCAGAGACCAGGGGCAGCAACAAAAGCAGAAGCGTCTACCGAACGCGAAATGCGATGAAGCTTGCTAAAAGGGGTTTTTACATCAAGCATTATAACTCCTTGTTATAATAGTTAAAAAAAATTGTTTTTTTCCTATTCGTCTATAACTCCATCAAACATTCCACTAGTACCGCCAGATACTGACGCAGTTTTTTCACTTTCATTATCAAATAATCTATTTGAAGAAGATCTATCAGCTAATTTAATAGCTTCTTTAACTATCTCCAATTCACGTTTATCTTTTTTGATATATTCTGCTATTTTTTCAGGAATATCATAATCATCAATAAGACTTTTACTTCTCATAGAATCTATGATAGATCTGACTTGAGCAGATTTCTCCAGTTTTTCTATCGTTTTAGCCTGATCATTTAATAATGATAAAGCTGATGTCAAAGATTCAGAGGCAATTTTCATAATGCCTTTAGTAGCATCATAAGTTGACTCTTTTAAAGGATAAGAGGCAAGTTTTAGAAGATAACCGGAAACTTTTTTAGCTTCTTTAGAATCAAAAGAATTATCAGAGGCAACTTTTTCATTGCCTCCGATGAATTCATTAGCAGATTCTTTTATAAGATCTTCTATTTTCATTGATCTTAACCTATTCTTTTTTTAACATAACTGATAGCTTCGGCCAACTTTACCTGTTCTTCAGATTTTTTAGTTTCTTTCTTTTTCAAATATGAGGCAAGTTTTACAACAAGATCTTCTGCTTTCTTCTCTTCTTCTTCTTCATCCATTTCTTCAGAATCCTCTTCTCCCCCTTCTTCATCAGCTGCTAATTTTTCAACATATTGATGAGCAAGAGCGCGTCCGTATTCATCAGCATCAGAAGCCTCTTTCTCAAGCTGTATATATTCATGTTCTCCCCCTTCTTCATCAGCTGCTAATTTTTCAACATATTGATGAGCAAGAGCGCGTCCGTATGCATCAGCATCAGAAGCCTCTTTCTCAAGCTGTATATATTCATGAGCAGCTTTGATCATGTCGCCTTTTGTAAGAGCTACATTATCTGCAATTTTCTCTAAAGACATATTGATTTCTCCTTATTGTTATTGATAAAAGTTTAATTAAACAAGTTTGTAGTCATTAAGAAGACCGGCTTCTTTAAGGATATCCTTTGCTTCTTCAAACTCATTATCAGTAGCAATTTTCTGAAGCTCTGCATTAAAAGACTGAGCCATAGCACGACCAATTGCTTTTCCGTTCTCAATATCAGAAGCGGTTTTTTCAACAGCCATTGCAACAGCAGCAGGCTCTTTGCTAAAAAGATTCACATCACCTACAACACCATCTGCGGCAGATATAACAACACCTTCATTAGGTTTTACAGGAGCGGCAACTTCGCCAGCAGGTTTTTCTTCAGGAGAAGCACCAGCAGCAACTTCCTGAGGAACGGCTACAACATCAGTAGCAGCAACTACGGCAGGATTTGCACCAGCTATAGAAGAAGCGGCAGATAAAACACTACTCTGGGCATCAGCAGCACCAGGAGCAGCACCAGCAACAGATGAGGCGGCATCAGCTGATACAACCTTTGAATCACCAGTTCCAGCAGCAGATTGCTCTGTACCTTCGTATGCGCCAAGCTCTGCAGCTAGTTTGTCAAGAAGACTAGGTGTCACCTTGTGACTTGCAGACGCGACTTTTTCGTTTCCATCTTCGACAATCTGAATATAATCATCTAATCCAGGCATAAAATACCTCCATTTTAAATTTAAATTTGGTTACTTTTAATTAACAATTTACTATAATACTAAAAATATAATTTTGTATGCCATAAAATGCAACACTTTTTATCTTTTAATTAATTTAGACCCAATAGTTTTCAATGCGTTAAAGCCTTCTGACCCTAAATAATGAGCCCCCGCAGCAGTAATCCCTCCGGTTATAGCCATTGCTTTCGGGGACATTCCTGCACCGGGAAACAGTGGTTTACCTTTAGTATATAAAGATCTTTGATTATAAGAATTGATAGCATATGACGAAGGGTATAGTGCGGCACCTATCAATGCTCCTATTGCCGTAGATCCACCAATTGAAGCTTGTTTAATATGGCCTCCAAAATAAGTGTTTCTCATTGAATCCTGATATTTAGATGCAGGTTGTAATATTTCATTAAGTTCGCTTTGAGGATTCTTCATCAAAAGTTTATACAGAACACCAGCTCCTATTAATGATGTAAGCCATGGTTTATTTGAGAATATATTAACTATCTGTTTTGGATTGTATCCCATAGCCTTCATTTTTAAACCAGCATATAACCCTGCTATTCCAGCCAATGCTGTTTTAAAACCAACAGGAGAGGTAGCTTCTTCGGTATTTAGATATGACGATTCTTTAGATAATGGACTATTAATCCTATCTTCTAAAATAGGAGGAAAACAACTTCTTCCATGGATACTATTTAATAGTAATTTACCTATCATATCACTGAAGTGATTAGGAGACACATCAACATGTATGGGCTCAACGTCTTCTGATCTATCAAATATTATTTGATCCCTATCAAGCTTTTCTGCAATATCAGGCATTCCGGCATTAATAATGACTATTCTCTGAAATTCTTGAGGTTTTGGATGAATACCTAATCCAAGCATTGTTGAGAATATACTCTCTAAAGGCATCCCTTTAGCAATTGGATCTAAAATAGAAATCGGAATTCTTTCTTCCGATTCTATAATTTTAGTAGTATTATCATCAATAATCTTTTTTAACGCATCAGCTTCTTTTTGAGATATTACAAAACCGCCTATTTCTTTATCAATTTCACTCTTCTTTTTTAAAATGGCAGCTTTGTCAAATCCAGCAATCTTGTCAAACATCTCATCCGTAAACCCATAAGCATCAGCTATATCAACAGAAGCTATTGTAGTGCCTTCAGATGCTGCTTTGCCAAGCATAAAAGAGGTTCTGTCAGCGCCAACGTGTACCTTAGATATATCGAAAAAACGAGGGTGATCGTTCATTGCCAGAACAACAGTGCCTGGCAAGATCTTCTTACCAAGCTCCCTTGACCATTGTTCTGCTAATTCTTCAGTAACCATCTTACGGAGATAATATTTTAAATGCTTGCAATATTGAGGTCTTGTCCTGGCTTTATTATCACATATGTTACAGCGATCATACCTAACTTTACAGCCCATCGAGACTGATACTAACTCCCCAGCCTCTATCGCATCAATAATATCAGGAGCCTTTGATCTGTCAATACCTACAATAAGTTCAACTCTTTGTATTTTTGGATTCCAATGAGAATAAACCACGTCACCATAGAAAGGATGTCCTTTCTCAAGTTTGTTAACATGATGTTTAAATAGTTTAGCGTAATATTCGAAAGTCTTATACCCGTAATCTTTATCAGTCTTCATGTCTGTTCTTAAGGATCTGTGAGCAAGACCTTCTACCGGGAACGCGTCACCATTTCTGTTTCCGCCCCACATCTCATATGATCCGAGAGCGTTTATTACAACATAATAAACATTAGGGTCTTTATCCATATTGGAAATGATAGCCATTACTTCTGGAGAGTAAGAAGACGATGCCGTCTTTATGAGAGCATCGTTTATAGGTATAATGTGCTGACCGTAATCATCTATTGAATCAAACTCAACATATTTTATCATAAATTACCTTTCTTCACTACTGTTTGAATAAACATTAGTTGATATATTAGGTGCACTAGCTTCAGCAACAGATAATTCATGTGACCTTTGTTTAACTGCTGTTAAAAGAGCCCTAACTACAGGGTCGCTCTTAGACATTTTCCTAATAATATTTTGATTAGCAACAGAATTGGCAATAGCTGGAGCAATACCAAGTGTTGGAATTCCTGTCAACCAAGGGTGTCTTAGGCTAAAGCTTTTTGATTCTTCTTCTTTAATAAGACGTCTTGCAACATCTTCTTGTTCATCAGATAAGTAGCCTTCAAGATTACCTTCTAAAGAATCAATACTAACACCCATTTTTTCTAATTCGTCATAAAATGCTTCTTGTGCGATTTTTTCCATTAATTCATTCATTCTATACCTCCTTTATTTTTAATATTATAACCTACATTTTAATATGTTATTAATTCATTATATGTATTTCTCTTTGGCTCTGTAGGATCAATTTTCAAACCTTTTATAAGAAGATTGTTGGTTGCCAGGTTTGTTTTAAGAACACCTTTTAATAAAGATTCATTAGCTAAGTTATGTCTTTTCTTCTTCTGTTCAGCATGTAGATAATAAGCAGGTAGTCCGTATTTTTTAACTAAAGCAAGACCACCGATACTAAGAGCTGTTTTTCCCGGGTTGCGACCAATAAATTTTAAAACGTTGAATAATGACTTTCCAACATTTTCTGATGCAGCTACTTTTTCGAATTCATTTAAAATATAACTATTCATATTTATATAAATTAAGGAATTATATTTTATACAGGATCAACTTCTGTATTTGTGTAATATGTTCCGTCTGAACCCATACGCTCTCCCTTAGAAAGACCAGTCATTGTACCTAAAACTCCGCTCATAAGAGTTTTTGCACCTTCACCCATCCCTGGTTCCATATTGGCAAGATCCTGAATAAGTTTGTGATCAACCCCACCATACTCAAGCATTTTATTTACAAGAGCTCCGGCTACTAATGGGTTAGACGCAGCTCGTGGAGAGAACGTCTTTACGACATCAAAATAATCTTTAATTTTTGAATCGTCATGATCCATTAATGATGGATTTTTATCTTTTAAATTTTTATAAGAATTACTTATATCAATCTTCTGTTTTATAGCCCCATACCCTTCTTTAGCTACTACTCCTCCGGCAGTTGCAACCGCAAGTGTTCTAAAAATATCACTTACCGTAGCATTATAAAGTTTGGACGATGCTTTTCCAGGTATTGATGCCACTCCACTACCAATACTTTTAAGAATATCTCCTAAGGCAGCACTTTTTTCCAGTTTTAAAAGAGTATTATATTCTTCCGAATCTATCTCCTTTCTTTTTAAAAGATTATCAGCAGCTGTTTTAATAGTCATAACAATACTCCTTTATAATAATTTTAATCGTAATCAATTATTGGTTTACCAATTTCTTTTGAGGCTCCAATACCACTATGTATAGAAAATCCAGGAGTGGCTGCTTTAAACCCAGTAGAAGCTAACCCTTTTGCAGAGCCCCATAAAGTTTTTACTGATTTAAGTGCCATTGTGGGATTTATAAACGCGCTCTTTTCTATTTCTTGAAAAAAATAATTTATATTATCCATATCAGTTCATTCCTCTTTTCATTACAATTTGCATATTTCTTCCAGTAAGCTCTTGAGGGTTTATATTACCTGCCAATATATTATTTCTTAAATGAGTATGATAATCATATGGCCTGCTTTTATCATATACACTCTTTAATCCTTTAGCCCCACCATATAATACACCACCCTTAACTACTGCGCTTAAAGCCCTTTCCCCTATAGGTATTCTAACTGATTTCCCGGCTACAGTTCTTGTCGCTTTCCATGGAGCAGGTCCCATAAAACCTTTCCCTATTTCTTTAGTGCCTGTAAGAAGACCTTTGCCAACAGTTTTAAAAAGCATTGGAATACTTGAGTTTTTTTCCAGGTTTGACATTGGTATATTTTGATATTGATTAAAAAATTGAGAAACATCTTTATCATCTTTTCCAGATTCTATCATTTCTAATGATTTATTTATAGTTGGTATTGTCAAATATCCCAATATTCCACTTAATAAAGATGCTGTTAAAACATTAGTTTTAGACCCTCCTAATATTTTACCAAGAACAAGAGGAGTTGCAGCTCCTGTTCCAGCTAATAAAAGCCTATTCTTTAAATTATTTTCAAACCTATCGTTTTTCAATGATTTATAAGAATCTTCTTTTACTGCGTTTTTTAAATATTTAGTATAAATCTTTTCGGTCATTTTTATTATTTTGATGATTTAATTTCTTTTATTTTATAATCACATAACTCTATGGTTTTCTTCAAGTTATGATTAAATTCATTAATTGCAGCTATTTTTAATAGGCTCATTTGATACTCTTTTACGGGTTTTAAAAGATCTGATTTGTTATCAAGAGGCATTGAAGAAATCTTAGTAATATCTTCTTTTACGTTAAAACCGCTGTTTTTTAACTCATCATTGACAACTTCGTAAACCTTTGCTATTTTCATCATATCTAATTCATTGTCTTTTGAATACCTCATGGCTATTTTAGCCATATCGCCGATTGATTCACCATTTGCGACTATATGTTTACAGTCTGAGAAAATAGTGGAAAAACTATCTTCTGCGTTCCTAAATTCAGCAGTTTTCATAGTTTCCATTCCCATTAGGATCTGTTTTAATGTTTCTTTAAGATTGAATTTTTTTTCCAAGTCCTTAACCCTATTTATCTCTTTGTCAATATCTTCCGGGACTTTATCGGAATCTAATTCAAGTGTAGTTATTTTTATCTTCCCTTTATAATCATTAGGAATACTGTTATAATCATTCATAGCCGACCCTCGCTCGTTTATTGTATTTTTTATTTTATCATAATCAGCCATATCAAATTCAATATTGGCTCTATTTACAGAAGATTTGTTAAATAGTGAGAGATATACTTGATTATTGCAGAATTCACAAATTCTTTTTAATATCTCATCATTACACTTTGAGTTTTCATGGTATTTTAAAATAGCATTATTCATATCCTCTTTCTTAAGAAGATATGAGTCAGCAACTTTACCGGCTACATCTTTAATTGAATCTATAAGTTCAGGCATAGTTATTACAATAAGTGTATTATTAATTATAATAACAAATATAATATAAAAATTACCATCAAACAACAATTTATTGTATAACAATCATTAAATTATTATATTAGATATATCACTTTAACCAAGGGCGGTTACATGAAAGACAATACAGGTTTTATCTCGGATTTAGAAAAATCAATCCTACACTCTGACGGAAATCTTGACAGAAATGAGCTTTTAGAAGATATTTTTAAGAGTTACGTTGCAAAATTATTTGAAATGCAAATAGTAAATAAAAGATTACCATTTGCAGTTTTAAAAGAAGTTAAAAGAAACCTCATATCCGAATTCAGATCAGCATCTCTTGAAATGTATCAAAAATCAGTTGAGCAATATGAAGAATTGTTTAATAAAACAGTTCAGGAGATTGTTGACTTTGCCGGAACAAGGCATTCTGGTGAAGATGTTGTAGAAGACGCTAATCAAGTTCTTGAAGTTAATTCAAATGAATATCTTAATGAATCCGCAATAGGCTCTCAATTCACAAAAACTGCTGGCGGAATTATAATTCCTAAAGATTAATTTAAATATTTATTTATATAATTAATATAAACCTCAGGTATTTTACAATAATATCTGAGGTTTTTATATTGTGTAAAACCGTTATTATATTTAATAATATGGTATAATAATAATAGCGAGATTTAATGTTTCATCTTTATAAATAATTTATTCACATTTTCAAAAAGGAGGGATTATGAATCCCATAGTAATTATCTACACAGGTCGCGCTCTTTTGTGGGCAAGCTCAGCTATTGGTATTGGTACTGTTGCCAAAAAAGTACATTCAAAGATTGTCAAAAGCCGTCTTAAAACAGATGATGAGGTAAATTCTTACTTTAATAAGGTTAGAGAGTCCATCAAAAAAGAAGAGTCTTCCTTGAAAGATAAGGCTTTCAAGAAGTCTCAGGCTATTAAAAAAGAACAAGAAAAGAGTAAAGCAAAAGAAGAGCTCAAAGAGATCAAAAAGCTGACCGCATCTATTCTCAAAGAGAGAAAAGAAATGGAAAACGCTGATTTGAAAAAAGATGAGTATCAGAAAGCAGAACAAAGAGCTGAAGAGTTGAAAGCAAAGATCAAAGCTTAAGGGGAAACCCTTGAGCGAAACCAGGTTCGCCTGGTTTTTAGCTATTTTTTTAGCCATCAATTAATGTTTTAAAATGTTATTTATTACAATAATATGGTATAATAATAATAGAGAAGTAAACTATTATCAATTTAAAAAGGAGGACATATGTCCGTAATAATAAAAATAGTATTATCAGTATTGTTGGCAATAGTAAGATTTGCAGCGATCTACTTTCTTAGCTTAAAAATAATTGAATTTATACAAGAAAAGAAGTACCAGAAATGGTATAAAAAAGCTTAAGGGTTTTCCCCTTAAGCGAAACCAGGTTCGCCTGGTTTTTAGCCACCAATAGTTTCATCTATAATGCTATCATCAGCTAATCCTCCGCTTAAATACTGATCCATCTCGCCCCTATGAATCATAGAAGCTAATCTACAGAACATATAAGCATGGAAGGCATCATCAGGACCTACGTGGTCATATCTTGACATTCTTGTTCTCTCGCTATAATCTGTGTATATATTAAGAAAGTCGGCTTTATATTCTTCGAATGTTTCCATATTAGGAAAGTCAACAAGATTTCTTTTTATTTCCAGAAATCTATCAGTCATTATTCTTGTTCTATTAATTATATACATCCCTTGTTTGCCATCCCATTTTATTTTCTGCTTAATAGTACCATGCTCAAATACTTCAGCAAAACGAGTTGGTCCAAGTTGTTTAACCATCTCAGCATTAGCAGTTCTTCCATCTCCTGAATCAGCTAATGTTAAAGCACAATTATATCTTATAACTGTTCCTATTATATCCTGAAGTTGGACAAGTGGGTCTGACATCTTTCCTTTATATTTACGCATATATATAATTCTGAACCTTCCTCTTATAATTGTTCCTAAGAAAATGACCGTATAAGACGTTCCATTGGCAAGATCTCCTTTTCCCCAATCCACTCCTCCATATATAGGAAGACCGCTAATTAAAGAGTTATTTTGATCTATTATAATATCCATATCATCTTTACATACGACCATTAAATCTTGGGGATTAATAGGATTTCTAGCGTTGGCATATGGAAGAGCTAATACTTCATTATAAAATTTTTCAGTCGAATACATCTCTCTGGTATTTATAACATTTATTCTCCATGATTCCGGATTATTTTTATTATTAATCCAGTTAAGTATTATCTGGGGAACTCTATATCCGCTTAAAATTCCAGACCTATTCATAGAAACCCATTGCCCATCTTCATAAAAAATAGGGGTGCTGCATTTACTACAAATAAGACAAAAATCGCCTACATTATCTTCATTGATATAATTCCATTTAGTACAATGCTTACATCTAATAATCCATTCATTTTGAGTAGATTTATGCCAGTATTGTTCTAATGTATTTTCTATTGTTTTTGGGGTTCCTGCAAATATAGTGCTATTAAAAAGATGCATCGGAAGATTGAATCCATTATTTGTCATATCTTCCCATTTAGCTAAACTATGCGACATGCACTGTTGAATAACAGGTATATGATCGCTTAAAACATCCTGTATCTCGTCTAAACAAGTCATGTCAGCAGAGATTCCGCGAATAGAATCAGCGGAATGATATGCAGACCTAAGATATATTTTACTGTTATTAGTGAATTCTTTATAAGTTATTTGGTCTTTAGTTTTAGTACTTATATAGTTTTTCTGAATTACTCTAGAACCCCTTATTGTTCCGTCAAGTTTATCTGTAGAAAATACAGATACCTGATTACCAGTAGGGGCTACATATAAGGCATTATAACTTTGATATTTTACACATGGTAATACAAGTTTATTTCCAATAGTAGTAGATTTATGAGTTTGTCTTCCGAATTTAAGAAGCATCATGTTATCTTTCCTATTATAAATAGGAAACATGTGCCTCATAGAATCAACAGGAAGCTTTAAAGGGGATCCATTAAGAGTAAAAAGATTTGTTGCTAAATTTACAAAATTCGGCATCTATTAGACATCCTCTCTAACATCATTAAGCATTTCAGGATCTTCTCCTATATCCATAATCTTTTCATCATCAAAATCTAATTCCATGTTTTTCATCTTTTCAAAGAATTCGCCTTCAGCATCATCATCCTCGACCGGGATAGCCTTATCGGCCTTAAGGTACATTTCCATCCAATGTTTAGCCCCTTTAATCCTTTGCTCTTCAACATTTCTTTTTTTGGTTTTAATACTTTTAAATGCACCAAGCTTATCATTCTCGCCGTCTTCTTCGTCTATTTCAATGCTTTGGGTCATATTCATAACTTCATAATATTTATAATAACTATCTTTCTTGATCTGCTCCATAAAATCTTTAGCATCAGGAAGTTTAAATTCCTTATAACCTATTTTCCATTTTATATAATTAGTATCATGAAATACAAAATTAGTATCAGAACCGTCATTCTCAGTACTGTTAAGTGATGATACTGTTACATCTGATCCATATTTAATTCTTTTAATTATAAGGGTATCTTGTCTAAATGGAATGCAAAAATACATTGCTTCTTTTGCAGTCATTCCATCACAATCCCAAAAATATTCTTTATATATATTAATAGCATCTATTGTTATAGATTTTTTATATCTAAAATCTATAATTGCAGATATTGATTCAATGGGCTCATTATTAAATAAAAATATATTAATAAGAGACATCGTATCTTCATGATTTAATATCCAAAGACAATCCTCAAACCATTTAAAATAGTCGGGTTTTGTAAAGTCTTTTTTATACCTATTTTGTAAAAAATTAAAAAGTTTGAATATTTTAAGATGTTTTAGCCATTCAGCATCTTTCTCATCAGAAACTCTAAACTCCATCATATCTTCAGTTTTTTCTTTTAATGATTCAGGAAGCATATATCTAAGATCAGAATAAAGACCAGAAGTTTCTTCTTCAGAGCAATGATAACCGAATTTATATAGTTTACTATTTATCTCTGCAATAGACATATTGCGCAGAAGATAAACAAATATAAGTTTCTTAAAAGGAATTTTTTTCATAATACAATTCTCCTCATATATAATATAATATAAAATAGTATACTAAACAATTTAATTGACTTAAAATTATAGTATAATTATATTATATACATATTCCTAAATTATATAATGTGAAATAAGGAGATAAAATGGAGAAGAAAGCTTTAAGCAATCTTGCAAAGATGCTTCTCGTAGGTGCCGGAGGAGTTGCTGTTGGTGGCGCTGCTGCTTCTATACCCGCTTATAGATATGGCGCTAATAAAATGGGTGATGTAATGGCTAGAGAATTTACTACTGCTAACATTGCTGAGAACGAAGGTATTGTAAATCGTTTTAATAATATGAATGCTGTTGAAAATAAACAAATCACAGAACAAGCTTATCGTCAAGGTGCTATTGATCTTTTAAATAAACTTAAATATGATTCTCAGCCTCAGGTTGGTGATGGCACAGGTCCTTATGGTAGAGGAATGGGCCCTGGAATGGGTAGAGCTGATGGCACTGGGCTTATGAAAGAATCTTCTTTAGATCTTGAGAAAATTGCAGAAGAAGCTTTTTATGATGAGCTTGAAAAAATGGGGTGGGGAGCTGGAATTAAAGCTCTTGCTCAAACCGGTCGTGAAGTTTTAAAAGGTTCATTTAAAAACCTTGGTAAAGCTGGTAAATCAGTTATAAGTGCTACTAAAGCTACAACAGAAGGCGGAGCTAAAGGAAGACTTATGAGAGCAGGAACCCTTC